>OHAP01000036.1_pt1 | contig 85977 bp, 55 predicted proteins | sample 1577171 | NCBI WGS metagenome assembly OHAP01 (sample SAMEA3541489, study PRJEB24748) | human gut metagenome | biome: human gut; feature: human-associated habitat; material: faeces | place: China | collected 2012 | reverse complement strand
TAAGTTTGACGGAACTCTTGAAAGTAATGACTAGCAACCCATCTGATCTTTATGGCTTCGATGCCGGTTATTTGGCTGAAAATGGACCAGCTGACCTTGTAATCTTTGCGGACAAGGAAAAACGTCAGGTCACAGCAGACTTTAAGTCTAAGGCGGCTAATTCACCATTTGTAGGCGAAGAGCTTACTGGCAGTGTTAAATACACTATCTGTGACGGTGAGATTGTTTATCAAGCCTAAATAAGGGATCAGAGCAGGGCACATCGAGACACTTGGTGTTGCACCTGCTTTTTTAATCTTTGAAGGAGCAAAATGATGAAAAAGATACTGAAAGGTCTTGTTAAATATGTTACTTTAACTGTTTTGTTAGTCTGTTTTCTGCCATTGTCTTTGCATCACGTCAAAGCTGATGAGGTAGAGTATAGTCTCCCTTCCTATGTTGGTCATCTTTCAATTCATGATGATGGTAATGCGACATTTACTCAGGAAGTGACTTATGATTTTGATAGTGATTATAAAGGTCAGTATGTAACCTTGGGGAAAATTGGTGGTTATTCTATTATGGATGATCCCAAGGTTTCAGCAACTGTAAATGGGAAAGAAAAAACAGATATTACAGTTGAAAAAACAGACTCCTATGAAGGTGTTAAACTCAAAGTTTATAATTCAGGTTCAGATGGTGATAGGGTTGTCCTCAAAGTTACTTGGCAAATCCAACACCTGTTGAATCTATATTCAGATATTGCAGTTTTAAATTGGTTTCCTATATCTGATTGGGATAAAGGATTTGGACAAGTTGACTTCACAGTTGATGGTCTGGATGCAAGTCAAGGAGAGCTTTACGCTCACGCTGGCTATTTTGGAAAAGACCCACAGGTTAAGCGTACTTCTACAGGTTATCAGGTTCATGTAGACAATTTACCAGCATCAGGTAAATTGGAATTACACGCCTACTGGCCGATGACCAGTGCTTTACGAGAAAATAATCAGGCTTACTTATTAAATAAGACGAATAAGGCAGACTTTCTAAAAAAAGAAGCAGATATCAAGAAATCTAAAGAAAACTTTCGACGCATTTTTTATGTCATCTTACCACTTGTGATCTTAAGCTTTGTTCTTATTGGTATTTTCTGTTACCTCATTGTTCTTTATAGCACTAGGATGCCTTCTTTCCCTCGAGATGCCCGTCTTTATGAAGCCCCTCAAGATTTAGCACCTTTGGTCCTAGCCAAGAATGTTTATAATCAGTCGTTCGACAAAACAGGTCTAAAAGAAGAAACGGGTCCTCTGAAGTTTAAATATATGGTACAAGCTACCATCCTTGATTTGATTGATAGAGGTCATCTCACCTATAGACAAGAAGGTGATAGTAATATTCTGACACGTATTGAAAAGGAGGTGCTCTCTTCATTTGAAGTGTCTTTCTTGGATATGTTGTTTGATGGTCGCATGGAAATTAGAGATACGGAAATGTTCTCGCGCTATTATCTTGATAAAGATGGCTTAGAAAAACAATTTAAGAGTGCTAGAACAAGCTATGAGCGTGAAGCAATACGTTCCCAAGGAAAACGTGTCAAATATCAATTCACTAATGACGGCTATCAAGTAGCAAAAGGCGTAGAAAAAGAGGAATTTGCGCTTGGACTTCCTAAAATTTATAGAGATTTTAGTCCGAAAGAAAAGACATTTAACATATTGGGAGTAGCAGCTTTGGTACTTTCAATGGTGCTTTGTATTCTTTCAACCTTGTTCTTATTTGCTGCCTTTGGATCAGGACTAGGTTTTTACTATATTCTTGGTCTTCTACCTATAGCAGGAGTTACCATTTTATTCTGGTACTTAGTGAAAAGACGTCGTCAGAGATGTCTTGATGCAACTCAAATTTCAACCTATTACCAGTGGCATAGCTTTAAAAATATGATTAAGAGTATTCCTAGTTTTAAAGAATCCGAACTAGAATCTGTTATCCTTTGGAATCGTATCTTGGTTTATGCGACACTCTATGGACAGGCGAAAAAAGTTAGTGATGTGTTAAAACGTTACAACATCCACCTCAGCAATCCATCTCTAGATGAGTTTACTTATTCAGCAGCACCGTTTATCATGATGAATAATGTCAATTATCTAGAATCTTACGTTTCTGCCTCAGATAGCGTAAGTAGCTTCTCTATCAATTCGAACAGTGGTAGTGGCGGCTTTGGAGGCGGTGGCTTCTCTGGTGGTGGCGGAGGAGGCGGAGGCGGTGCCTTCTAAGCTACACTAGTCGGAGTTTACTATTTGTAGAGACACTCAGTCTATATGATTTTGGGTGTCTTTTTGTTTGTCGAGGAATTACCTTCGTTCAAAAATGTTAGGAAGTTTGAGAGTGAAGAGATATAAAGTTACAAAAAAAGAGCCGGTGGCTCTTTTTCAATATCATCTTAATAACCAGGTTCAAAGATTTCAATTATTTGAGTCAGATAACCTGCATGTAAACCGATGCGATAGTCAACATTTGGCAAAGTCTTAACCAAATCATTCAGTTCTTTATCTTTGCTAACCTTGTCAGCCAAAACTGGCAATTCAACTACAAGGAGTTGTGAGTGATCTAGTTGGAGGTAACTACTGTTGACCTTGATATCAGGACGAAGTAGTTTAAATATCGCTTTATCCGAAGCTTGGAGCAGTTGATATAAATCTAAGTCAGGTAAAGGAATCTCACCAAACTGAGGACTGATATTAATGGAGATATCGACATGCGACGCTCTCATTTCCAAAATACGATTTGAAAGAAAACTTGCTATGATTGGATTGCTAAGTCTATCCAAGTGTTCTTGGGTCTCTGGATTACCAATGCTATCATTGTCCGTTTTATAAATTTCAAGTAGACTAGTAGCTTTGGCGGTATCTTCGTTTTCCAAGGCAAGAGAAACATCCTTGAGATTTTTTTTGAATAGGTCGAAGGATTTTTGCTTTTGCGTGATAATTTGGATAAAGGATTTGCTGTAGTTAGTCATAGTTCCCAACAATTTATGACGTTCTTTGTTCAGCCTATCAATAGATTGTTGGTGGATAGCCTGGTTCCAATTGTAAAAATCCCATAGTAGTAGAGCAATATATAGAACAAAGATAACAGAACTATTAGCATTGACCTTGAAAATTATTTCAAATAAATTTTTAGGGTCATTGGCTGTTGGAAGAATGCTGTTAAGACCATGGATAACAGTAAAGAAGACATAATAGACAGCAAGGAAGGCAGTGCTTCGCAACCAGTTACGTCTAGCCCAAGCCTCGTCAAGACTACTCATCTGACTTAGGTCTACAGCGAAGATTTTAAGCATTAGGTAAATGATTAATGGAGCTAAGATGTAGGTCAAGATATGTAAGTTAGTGTCGAGGGTAATATCACCTTTGATATGTAAGACGTGAGGGAGAATGACAATTGAAAGTAGGCGTGTAGCCATATCAAAAACTCTAAGCAGGCTTAGCCTGCTAACTCATGACAGAAAAGAAAGTTCGGCTTATAATGAAGGTGAACAATACCAATCCGTTGTCTTTAATAGGGCTTTGCCTAGCCTGTATCAAAAACTGGATGAACAAGAGTCATGAGATAACTCGAATATGCCTTGAGCATGAAAATAAAATTACTAATAGCCTCTTGTTCTATTGTTCAATAGTTAACAGGAGGTTTTTGTAATGGAAGTTATGATTGAAACTTGTTGTGGAATTGATGTCCACCAAAAGTCTATCGTTTGTTGTATTCTAGATGGTCCACTAGAAAGCAATAAACCTAAAAAGATTCAGAAAAAATTTGGTACAACAACTATAGCTCTCCAAAACGCCTTAGATTGGTTATTGGAAAATCACGTCACACATGTCTTTTTTGAAAGCACTGGCCAATATTGGGTACCACTCTTTAATATATTCTCAGACTCAGAACTCAATTTGATATTAGCTAACCCCCAACATATTAAGAATGTGCCTGGTCGAAAAACAGACATGAAAGATGCCGAATGGATTGCACAGCTCGGACGTTGTGGACTTATTGAGCCATCTTACATTCCAAGCCCTGAAGTGATGCAGTTACGTTTACTCACTCGTAGGTTACGTTCTTACAAACAACGTCAAACTCAAATAAAGAATGAGATTCATAACCTCTTACAACGTGCTAATATCAAACTAACCAGCTATCTTTCTGATATCTTCTCTAAGACAGGACAGTCTCTTTTAACGCTCTTTATCAATGGGGAACTCATTGATTATGACAATGTGACAGCTTGTATTCACAAGCATGTCAAAGCAAGTCCCGAAGAATTAATGGAGGCCATGAATGGGAAGTTGTCACTGGAGGATCGATTTCTCTTGGACCAAAGCCTAGAAGAATATCAATTGTATCAAAAACTCATGAATAAATTAACGAGTGAAATAATAGCTTATATCGAAAAGGAGTTCCCCTGAAGAAAATAGATTACTTCAAACGATTCCTAGTGTGAGTGAAACTTGTGCAGCCACTATTTAGCTGAGATTGAACCAGATGTGAAGGCTTTTCAATCGGATGCAGACTTAGCTTCTTGGGCTGGGCTCTGCCCAGAATCCTATGAAAGTGCTGACATTAAAAAAATCCTCACACATCACACAAGGAAATCGATATATCACAAGCAGGCTTTGACCATGTCGGTATTGATTGAGGCTCATTCTAAAGATAATGCGTTTTTATCTTTTTATATCAAAATTTCCCAAAGAGGAAGTAAAATGAAAACCGGCATTGCTTGTGCACATAAGCTGCTTCGTATCTTTTACAAAATTCTCGCAACACATCAAGAATACGAAAAAGAAAAAGTGCTAGAACTGAGGAAACAGTTCTAACTCCAAACTAAAAAAATTTCAATTACCGTATAGCACAGGAAGTGATTTTTGCACTTTTTACTGTCTTTTTTCAAATCATGACTCCCCCGTTAGACAGGAGGTCATGTTTTGTCTCGCACCTAACGGAAAGAGACGGACTGAAAGTCACATAATAAAAAGAAAGGACGAAATTTGTCCTTTCTCGATCTTAGCTTTTCTTCAACACACTACAGTTGACAAAGAGCCAAAAAATAGGAAAAGCCATCCAAATGGACAGCTCTTTCACTACCTAAAAAGTCCAGTAAAGAAATCTACGATATCTTGCCAGATTTGTGCAAAAATATTTTTGCTATTCTCAAGTGTTTGGTTAGCATCAAAGTTTAAGTTGATGCCAGAGAAAGTATCGCCCGCTTTTGAAACGATAGAAGCTTTAAGTGAACTCAGACTTGACTTGAAGCTAGCACTATCAATGATTGATGACTTAGATAAATTTAAAGCAAAGTTCACCAAAAGATTGATTTGAGTATCAGAAAGATTCAGGTTGTAGTTATTGATGGTTCGCTGAACAATCGTTTTAGCTTGATCATCAGTCAACTTATTTCCTTTATCAGCAACTGCCGTCTTGATATCAGTCATGGCTACATTAAGCTTATCCGCATCATAGTTACTCTTACCTGAATTCTCATCATTGATTTGGGAAAGGGTTTTAAGCTCTTCCTGAGCAAGCTCTTTGCTTTCATCTGAGACTTTTGCTCCATTCTGCTCTAGAGAATAATAAATACCAGCCAAGGCACTTTCCCCAGTTACTGGAATAGGTGCTGCTACTGTAATCTTAGCATGTTCAATACCAAGTGTCGTTGCAGCATTACGATACATATCTGGAGTGATTTTTGTGATATTTTGTGGTGTCACAATTTCTACACTCAAGGTTTCCTTAGCACCTAGTTTAGCAATCTTAACTGAAGAATATAACTGAAGACTAGAATCATCTGCAACATTCATGATATTTGCATAGGCCGCAGTCGTTAATGTCTTGACATTGGTATCCTTGCTACTATCATAACTTAGCAAGTTTAGGGTCTGATTACGCTCTTCCTCTGACAAAGAATAACCCATAACGTAGTCAGGTTGAACGTAAGATTCATCAATAACCTTTTGGACATCTGACGATGTGTCTGCTTGAGCAGCTGAGGCAAAGGTTGTCACCAAAGTTAGGAAAGCCATCCCAGCAACGAAAAGCTTTTTCAATTTCATGTATTGATTCCCATTTTTGTTTGTTTTCTTCCTGTATTTCTTCCTGAGATTTTCCCTCTATCACAAGAACATACTCTCCTCTAGGTTCTTTTTCATTGTATTTCTCTATTGCCTGGTCTATTGTTGTTTTGTCAGCTTCCTCATATTTCTTGGTTAACTCTCTACATAATGTAAGTTGTCTGTTTCCAAGTGTTTCCCTTAATTCTTTTAAGGTTCTTGCCAGCCTGTGAGGTGCCTCATATATTATAATTGTTCTTGTTTCATTTTTTAATTCTTCAAGAACTGCTACCTTTTCTTTTTTATCTTTTGGTAAAAAAGCTTCAAAACAAAATCTTCTTGTTTTCTGACCTGACATTGTAAGCGCTGTAATACATGCCGCAGGGCCTGGCAATGATGTTACCTGTATGCCTGCCTCAAAGCACTGTCTCACAACTTCTTCCCCCGGATCAGATATTCCCGGCGTTCCCGCATCAGTTATAATGGCAATGTTTTTGCCTTCCTTCATCATTTCAACCAACTGTTTTGCCTTATCATATTTGTTAAACTCATGATAGCTTGTCATTGGTGTTTTTATATCAAAATGATTAAGCAATTTTATGCTGTTTCTTGTATCTTCTGCCCCAATCAAATCTACTTCATTTAAAGTTCTTACAACTCTATATGTAATATCTTCAAGATTCCCTATTGGTGTGGCGCATAAATATAATTTTCCTGCCATTTCTACCTCTATTCTGCAAAATGCTAAAATCCATATATTCTGTGTATTTCCTTAGTATAAACTCCCGGTTCATCGTACACAATAAGTGGCGGTTCCACTACCATCATTGACTTTCCGCCTCTTACCCCTTCTATTAGAAGCATGTTTGCATCTCTGTCCGCAAAAGGATGTATCATTCTAAGTCTTTTAGGCTCAATTCTATATTCCTTCATAAGACTAATAATTTCAGCCAACCTTCTAGGTCTGTGAACCATATAAAATCTTCCCTTAGGCTTTAGTAACTTAGCTGACTCTCTTATTACATCTTCAAGATTGCATTTAATTTCATGCCTTGCAATTGCCTTAGGCTCATCGGGATTTTTTACACCATGATTTTCAGTCATATATGGTGGATTAGTTGTTACAACATTAAAACTTGCTGCTCCAAAAATCTTAGAAGCTTCTTTTATATCTCCGTCAACTATTTTAATTCTTTCCTGAAGGTTGTTAAGCATAACGCTTCTTCTTGCCATTTCAGCACTTTCAGGCTGAATTTCCAATGCTTCAAAGTCCTGTCCTTCTGTTTTTGCTTCAAGTAATATTGGAATAATTCCAGTACCTGTTCCAAGATCTAAAGCTCTTTCGCCTTTTCCTACCTTAGCAAAACCTGTTAACAGAACGGCATCCATTCCAAAACAGAATCTCTCTCTGTTCTGAATGATTTTATATCCATTTCTCTCCAAATCTACAATTTGTTCACCTGATTGCAACTTTACTTTCAATTATAATCTCTGCCTTTACAATTAATCTAATTTGGACTCTCCCTTATCTTCAAGTCCCTTTAATGCCTTTAATTCCTCTGAAGCAAGATTAAACTTCTTCTTCTTTGGCTTAAACTTTAACTCGTCAATGGCATATTCTTTAATTTCTCTTTCGTCATCAACTTCAACTACTATTTTAACCTTCTGTCTAAGAACATTTACGCTTACAACTTCACCCTTAAAGCCATCAAAAGTCTTAACTTTTTCTCCAATGTCAGGTAAATTAGAATTTAATTCCTCGTATGCTTCCTGCTCATTCTTAAGACAACACATTAATCTTCCACAAATACCTGAAATCTTTGTTGGATTAAGTGAAAGACTCTGTTCCTTTGCCATCTTAATTGACACAGGAATAAATTCTGACAAATAAGTATTACAGCAAAGTGGTCTGCCACAAATGCCTATTCCTCCAAGCATTTTTGTTTCATCTCTAACGCCAACCTGTCTAAGTTCAATTCTTGTCTTAAATACTGAAGCCAAATCCTTTACAAGTTCTCTAAAGTCAATTCGTCCATCTGCCGTAAAATAAAATAAAACTTTATTATTATCAAAAGTATATTCTGTTTCAATAAGTTTCATTTCCAAACCATGTTTTGCAATTTTTTCTTTGCAGATTTTAAATGCTTTCTTTTCTTTCTCATTATTTTCAATTGCTTTTTTATCATCTTCTTCAGTTGCAATACGTATAACGGACTTTAATGGCATAATAACCTTATCATCCGCTACTTCTCTTATTCCCTGAACAACTGAACCATATTCAATTCCCCTTGCAGTTTCAACTATAACATGGTCTCCTACCTTTACCTGAAAATCTGCGGGACTAAAATTGTATATTTTTCCTGCCTGTCTAAATCTAACGCCTATAACTTTAATCATTTCTGTCTCCTTGTTCTAACTGTTATCCAATCTATGTTTATTTTCCTGAAGTTTTTTCCTTAATGGAAAGTAATAATATTTCTATAGTGGAATCAAAATTAACATTTGACTTAATTCTGCTTTCTGCCAGATCTATTGCCTTAAGAATATCATTAATATCATCAAATGAATATGTCTGACTCATTTTTTCTATTGTCATATACTCATCCTGAAAAATAATCTGGTCTTCTTCCTTAGTTGCCTTATAGACAAGTATATCCCTAAACCAAATTCGCATTAAGCTAAAGTATTCGTCAATCTGCTTTTTAAAAGTTCCTGTTTTCTTAATTGCCTCCCCAATAATATCCATTCCGCCTTTTTCCAAAGACATAAACATTCCAACAACATACTGTTTTAATTCTTTAAATTCTTCAGATGTTGCAAGTTTAATTGCCTTACCAGGATTTCCATTAGAAAATGTTGCTGCAACTCTTGCTTCATAATCCCCTACACCATACTGTGATGTTAATTGATTCTTTATTATATCTTCCTTTACAGGTCTGATATTTAACATGACACAACGCGATAAAATAGTTTGAAGAAAAGTATCCGCATTTGTAGTTAACAAGATTATAATGGCATATTCCGGTGGTTCTTCAATTGTTTTTAACAATGCATTCTGTGCCTGCACTGTCATCTTTTCACTTTCCGGAACAATATATATCTTATATGGACTGCTATATGGCTTAATGTCAATATCATCATTTATCTGCTCTCTTATTTCATCAACACCAATACCTGATTTTTCGTAGGTAATATACTTAATATCCGGCTGGTTTTTTGAATCCGTCTGCTTACATGACTTGCACTGCCCGCATGCTGTTCCCGGAACGGTAATTCTTTCACCATCTTCATTAATGGCTTTATTAGAATTGTTTCTCTCGCACTGCAAAGCCTTGGCAAAATGAATTGCAAGATTCATCTTTCCCGATCCTTCTTCCCCATTTATAATGTAGGCGTGAGAAATTTTTCCCATTCTAATAGCATTTTCAAAATGTCTTAATATATGATTTTGTCCCAGAATTCTTTCTGATTCCATCTTCACTCCTAAAAATTAATCTATGGTCATACTAATTTATAATAACATAAATAAATAAAAAAGGCTATGCTTTAGCCATTTCCAGATAAAACATAACCTTAAAAATAATATAATACTTGTTTATTTTATTCTTACTTTATTTTTTTTAATATTTCCTGCTCTATTTCTTTTATACACTGATTTAAGTTATTGTTCTCAAACCTTTTCTTTATACCGGCTTTCTCTATTTTTTCTTCTGAGAAATCTTCCTCATCAGCCAGAAATCTTCTGCATAACTCCTTGTACTTTGGCTCACTTTGATTTCTTTCCCTGTTAACAGCCCTTGCCAATCTTTCACCTGTTTCAACCTGTATATATAACGGCACCACAACATCTTCACCATAAAAATCAATCATCTGCTCATATGATTCCAAAGTACCAATATACAAATAATCTCCGTTATTTAAATCTATCTGGCCGTCATCAACTGTAAAATAACTCCATATTCCATACACAGTATTATAATCTCTGCACTCAATAACCTTTTTAGCCTTTTTCAATTCTTCAAGCTTATTTTGGTCAACAAAAAAATATTCCACCCCGTCTTTTTCATTAACCCTCATAGGTCTTGTTGTATAACCTACAACAGTTTTTAAATTTAATTGTTTATTTTCTTTTAAGCTTTGGAAAATAGTATCTTTTCCGCTGCAGCTTTTTCCTAACACAAAAAATATCTTTGACATTATTCCTCCAATTTATTTTACAACTTCAATAGTTTTATTTGAATTATCTTTTAAACCGCTAATATTCATATTTGCTTCCAAATACACTTTAATCTGTTCCAATAATTCTTCTGTAATCACTTCACCAGGAACAACCAATGGGATTCCTGGCGGATAAAGAAAAACAAATTCACCTGAAATGCAATCTTTTGAATCAAACAGATTAACTGTATTTTTTTCTTTCAAATCTGTTTCGTATATTGAATACATTCTTTTATTTTTCAGTAACTCTACAGAAATATTTTCATTCTGCTTTTCTTCCAAGGACTTATCTATCTCCTTTAAAGCCTCTGCCAATCTTTCAAGTTCTTTATAATCATCGCATATAGTAGTTATCCCAAGCACATACTTTAGTGAATCCATTTCAACTTCAATATTATACTTGTATCTGAGAATATCCCCTAACTGCTTACCTGTTATTCCACTATTATTTACATTAATAATAAGCTTCGTTACATCCACATCAAAAACATTATTTTCATTTTTTAATTCTTCACATGGTATTGAAATATACTTACACTTATTAACATTTTTTCTGATTTTGTTAATAACATTCAACAATTCATCATATCTTTGTTGACCATTTTTCTGAATCTCCCTAATACACTTGTCAATGCTACACATTAGCACATATGAAGGACTACTTGTTTCATATATAGACAACATTTCCTGCACTTTTCCTGCATCAATTCTATCGCCCTTTAAATGAAGCAAAGCTGTCTGTGTCATTGCCGGCAAAGTCTTATGTGTGCTTTCGATAACTAAATCAGCTCCCAACTTATAAGCCGGAACCGGAAGTTTCTCACTTATTCCAAAATGGGCTCCGTGGGCTTCATCCACAATTAAGACTGTATTATATTTATGAACTACTCTTGCAATTTCCTCTATGTCAGATACGATTCCATCATAAGTAGGAGATGTAAGAACAACCGCCTTTACATCTCTATTTTTTTTCAAAATATTTTCTATTTCGCCTTTATTATAACCACCATTTATTCCGTACTTAGCTATATAAGACGGATATACATATTCCACGTCTAAATTACGTAACTTGGCACAATTATAAACTGCCTTGTGACAATTTCTTCCTATGATAATTTTATCTCCTATATTAGTAACTGCACTAATAGCAGCTAAAATTCCACATGAACTTCCATTTACCAAAAACCAAGTTCTGTCCGTCTCAAAAAAATCGGATGCATTTTTCATTGCATCCAATATTATCCCTTTAGGATTGTGTAAATTATCAAATCCATCTATTTCCGTAATATCCACTTTATATGGATCAATTCCATCAAAAAGCCTTTCATTTCTTTTATGCCCCGGCATATGTAATGGATATCTTCCATTTTTACTATATTCAATTAATTCATTGTAAAAACTCTTCTTCTGACAATTGTAGTCTTCATTATTATCTTTATAATTATTTCTACTATTATTGTTATAATTTTTATAACTATTACTTTCCATTACATACTCCCACTAACTATTCGCCAAAGTTAAAAAATGAAATCTGCTTATTTGTATAGTCTCCTCTATTAAATCCTTCAAGAAATACCTCAAGTGAAACAAATTTTTTAATTCCCTTATCACTTATAAAAGGAATATCTATATTAAATATTACATTATTTTTTGTTTCATTATCTTCTCTATTCATAAGCTTCTCAACAACAGTAATTGGAACAGAAAACTCTGCGCTGCATTCCATAAAATTAAGTTCAAAATTAGCTTCAAACTGATTTTCACTTCTATATACACTGTCAATATAAGCTCTATTTATCTCAGATTTAGTAGCTTCCTCTATTACCGGTTTAGTCCACCCATTCTTTCCTAAAATCATTACAGGATAAACATCATTAATAATTCCTATTGCACCTTCAGGAATTATATTTTCCTCGTCTACCTCACGCTCGTAACCCTCCAACAATTCCTGCTTTGTTATGTTATTAATTATATTCTCGCTTAAACCTGACACAAAAGAATCTATCTTTTTCAAAATAGGCTGCATCACTCCTATTCTCTCCAAAGATACCATAAAAATATTGTGCGCCCAGGCATACTCCTGAGCCTCTCTTGAAAAAGCAGTGGCGCTAAAATAACAACCGGTGTAATTATATCTGTCGCATATATTTCCCATATCTCCCTGTATTGCGTAGTTAGTTTCAGAAATATCTGCAATGATTCCTCCAAAATCGCGTACATGCATTAACTCAACCTTATTTTTTGCATAATACTTATACTGAAATATTATTCTTAAAGGAAATATAAAAGCTGTTGGAACATTTAACTTTCCATAAGAATTAATACCATGGGAACTACTTCTCCCCGGTATATTCTGCTCTACAATATTAATATAATTGCTGTCCTGTAATAATTTTTTAACCTTTTCTTCGAATATTATTTCTCTTGCCTGATGCTCTTTCATTTAATTTATCCTCTTGTAATCTTGTTTTAATTATTTTACTTTTAATTATTTCTATGTGTGCTAGTGCTATAAATTTGTTTTGTAGTTAATTCTATTTATTCCTCCACTCACTGGGTGATATACATATATTTATATTACTATTTTTTATATTAGTAAGCAATTATTTATGGCAAAAAAAAACTAATGGAAAATCCATTAGTAAATAAAAATAATGCCCAGTTCCGGAATCGAACCAGAGACACGAGGATTTTCAGTCCTCTGCTCTACCAACTGAGCTAACTGGGCGATTTGCGTTATGACTTATCGCTCTGTTATGTTACACTATATAAATATTTTTGTCAAGATTTTTTTAATTTCTCTTATATGAAAATTATTTTGTACTAGTAGTATACCATATTATTTCTCCATGTTTTTCGGCAACTTACCTCTTAACTCTTCCCACAAGCCTCTGTGATAAATAAAATATTTTATCAGGGTAAATGCCATTATAGCCATGTCAGCTATAACCAAAACATTAACCATAACTTCCGGCATATTAGGAAATAAAAGCAATACAATCAGAATTACATAAGTTGCAAAAGTGCATACTTTGCCATACCACATTGCACCTTCGATTTTGTGTCCGGCTCTAATTGATATAATTCCTGCAACCGCCATATAGCCTTCTTTTATTATATAAAAGACAACCATGGGTACAACTATGGAATATTTGAAAGACATGCTTATAATAATAGCTCCCAAAGTTATTTTGTCGGCTATTGGATCAAGCATCTTTCCCCAGTCTGTTATCATATTAAACCTTCTGGCAATTTTACCATCAAAGAAATCTGTTATTCCCGAGATTACAATTGTCACAATTACAGGCCAGTAAGGAGCACCGTCTAACGCCCTGTAAAATAGCAACATATATAACATTGCCAACGCTATTCTAAAATATCCCATTATATTAGGAATAGAAAAATATTCCCTCCAAAAATTTTTGTCCATGATTCCCTCTCTCATTTATTTCAAAACATAAACTTCAATTTAATATATTTAAATTACTTTTAATTTTTAAGCCAAAACTTTAGTGTGATTGAAATTTTAAATCCTAATGTGACTTAACTTTTGTCCAAAGACTTGAACTATACGCCTTTATATCCTGTGGCTGGTCTTTAAAAACTTCATTTTTAGGATTTGACGTGTCAGGTCCACAGCCCGGATTTCCTGCATAAGCATCATTTTTAAAATATTCATAAACACTTTTTACTGCGCTGTCATATCCTATATAATCAGTATTCTGCTCTGCCACATCATAACTTAAGAAATAATCAATAAACTGATGAGCAAGTTTAGTATTTTTGCACTTTTTGGTAATAACCATTCCGTCAGTCCAAACATTACTTCCCTGATCCGGCACGAGAAATCCCATATTATCATTCTCATTAATAACATATGAGCCATCTCCTGAATATACTACAGCCATTGCCTTATTACCTGAAATCATGTTGTCCATAACATCATCTCCAACATATACAGGTTTCATTGTATTATTCTGTTCAATAAGCCAGTTGTACGCCTGTTTTAGTTCATCTTTATTTCTTGTATTCATTGAATAACCAAGGCCTTTCAAAGCCACCATAAAAGAATCCCTTTCAGAATCATACATATAAATCTGACCGCTGTATTTCTTATTCCTTAGAATATTCCAACCTTCTTTTAAGTCATTTTCATCTACAACTGTTTTGTCGTACAAAATCCCTACAGTCCCCCAATAATAAGGTACTGTGTATTTATTATCAGGATCAAAATCATTCTTCAAGAGCTTTGGAATAATCTTGTCTTTGTTCGTTATAAGTTTCCAGTCAATTGGCTGCAAATAATCTTCTGATATAAGTCGTTCAATCATATAATCAGACGGTATTATCACATCATATTCTGCCCCACTTTGAAGCTTTGTATACATTGTTTCGTTAGAATCAAATGTTTCATATACAACCTTGCAGTTATACTCTTTCTGGAAATCCTCAATAAGAGAAGTATCCATATATTCCCCTGAATTATACACACGAAGAACCGGCTTACTGCTAATGGCTGAAAATCTTGCCCCACAAAATACTGCCACTGCCAAAACTCCAACAGTTGCAACAGCCACACCAATCTTTTTAAGGGGACTATTATGTGATGCTGACATTTCAACCTTTTTGTGTCTTTTTTTTGCAAGAGCCGGTATAACATTTACACCAACCAAAATCAAAACAACCACAAGAATAAGCAATGTTGACAAAGCGTTAATTGTAGGATTCGTTCTCTTTGTCATATTGTAAACAACAATTGAAATGTTGGAAACACCGTTTCCTGTTACAAAATATGAAACAACAAAATCGTCAAGTGACATAGTAAATGCAAGAAGCATTCCTGCAAAAATTCCCGGTTTTAACATCGGAATAATAACCTTAGTTAGCGCCTGAAACGGTGTGGCACCAAGATCCATGGCAACATTTGCAAGGTTGTGGTCCATACTTCGAACCTTTGGATAAACGCTTGTTATAACATATGGCGTACAAAAAGCAATATGTGCTAAAAGCATTGTAAGATATCCTCGTTCAAGTCTCATTGACGTAAACAAAATCATAAGTCCTATTGCCGTAACAATATCAGGGTTCATAATAGGCATATTGTTAACATTCAAAAGCCATTCTCTAAGAATTTTTCTGCTTCTTGAAAGTCCGATTGCCGTAATTGTACCAAGAACTGTAGATATAATTGTGGCAATAACAGCAATACTTATAGATACATAAACTGCTGCAATAATATCATTGTCTGTTAAAAGTTTCTTATACCATTTAAGTGAAAATCCGGTAAACTTAGTTAAGGATTTTGATGAGTTAAATGAAAAAAACATTGTAACTGCAATTGGTAAATAGAAAAATATAAAACACAATGTAATATATAATTTTGGTCCTATGGAGATTTTCTTCTTATTCATTAGTTACCTCCATTCTCGTCAGGATCTATTTTTTTCATAAATCCCATCATTGCTAAAATAATAACTGCAAGAATAACTGAAATGGAACTTCCGAAATTCCAGTCACCTACAGAAATAAACTGATTTTCAATAAGGTTACCAATAAGTACAAACTGATGTCCGCCAAGTAACTGTGGTATAACGAAACTTGAAATAGACAAAAGAAATACCATTGAAACACCGTTTATAACGCCAGGAAGTGACAATTTCAAAATAACCTTTGTAAAAGTCTGAAATCTGTTGGCACCAAGGTCACTTGCAGCTTCCACAAGTGAGTGGTCCATTTTTGCCAGTGATGTGTGAATTGGAATAACCATAAATGGCAACAAATCACATACTAAGCCCATAACAACCGAAAAATTAGTGTACATCATTGTCTGCTGATTTAATCCTAACAGTTTAAATAATGAATTAATAATTCCGTTGTCTGACAAAAGACTTATCCATGCATAAGTTCTAAGCAATGTGTTAATCCACATTGGAATTGTGACTAACAGTATTAAAATATTCTGAGAACTTTCATCAAACTTTGAAATAATATACGCCATTGGATATGCCAAAACAAGGCAAACTCCCGTTGTAATTAGTCCCATTTGCAAAGATTTAATAAAAACATTTAAGTAAATAGGATCAGATATTTTTCTAAAATTATCTAATGTAAAATGTATTGTTATAAGTGAATTATCCCCTGTTGTAATGGAGTAAAGTAATATTAATGCCAACGGCAAAACTATTAGCAGAAAAGACCATAACACATAAGGTTTCACTAAGCCTTTATAATGATGCATCTCTTTCCTCCTTAATTCTCCATTTTGTGCATTACCTGAATGTCAAAAGGATCAATTGTAAGTCCTACTTTTTTCCCAATTTCATAATTTTCTGTTGTGTGAACCTTATAATTTCTGTTTTTAGTTTCCACGAGATATTCATAATGAACACCCATAAAAACTTTTGAAATAATAATTCCTGAAACCTTACCTGCCTCCGGTTCCACAACATCCATGTCTTCAGGTCTTAAAACAACTTCAATATCTTCATTATCCTTAAATCCCTTGTCTACACATTCCCAGTCTATGCCATCAAAATTAACAAGACAGTCCTTAATCATATTACCTTCAATAATATTTGACTCACCAATAAATTCAGCTACAAATCTGTTCTGTGGCTCGTTGTAAATATCCATTGGAGTTCCAATCTGCTGAATAACACCGTCGTTCAAAACAACGATTGTATCTGACATTGAAAGTGCCTCTTCCTGGTCGTGAGTAACAAAAATAAATGTAATTCCAACTTCCTTCTGAATCTTTTTAAGCTCAGTCTGCATATCTTTTCTAAGCTTGGCATCCAACGCACCCAAAGGCTCATCAAGAAGCAATACCTTAGGTTCGTTAACAAGGGCTCTTGCTATGGCAACTCTCTGCTGCTGACCTCCTGAAAGTAAAGTTACGTCTCTTTTTTCAAAGCCTTTAAGACCTACCAGTTCAAGCATTCTGCTAACCTTTTTCTCTATGACGTCTTTGTCCATTTTCTTAAGATTAAGACCAAAAGCAATATTATCTGCCACATTTAAGAAAGGAAACAGGGCGTACTTCTGAAATACTGTATTTACTTCTCTTTTGTAAGGCGGAACCTTTGAAATATCCTTTCCGTCAAAAATCAACTGACCATTACTTGGTTCCTCGAAGCCACCGATAATTCTTAACAAAGTAGTCTTACCGCATCCGCTTGGTCCAAGTAATGTAAGAAATTCGTTTTCATATATGTTTAAATCAATCCCCTTTAAAACCTGCTGGTCTTCAAAATTCTTGCTAATATTTTTTAATTCAATAATCTTCTTTTCCATAACTTTCTCCTAAACTGTTTTAAAAACTTGGGGGGCCACTAATCCATAACACCTTTGCGCCCTTGTCTGACTTAAGATAGTGCTTATATTTTGCCTCATAATAAAAAGTTTCACCTTTTTTCACTTTATAAGTCTTGCTTCCAAGCACAACCTTAATCGTTCCTGACAAAACATAGCCAAACTCTTCACCCTCGTGAGGATTGTCAGGGTAAGTTGAACCGCCTGCCTCTAATGTGACCAAAATAGGTTCCATCAGATTTTTTTGTGCATTTGGCACAATCCACTGAATCATATTTTTAAGTTCTTTATCTTCCTTCTCAAAATAGTCTTCCTTAGAAAAGACAATCTGATTATCCTCATCTTCTTCAAAAAAATTCTTCAAATCCGTACCCAGACACTGGAGAATATCCACAAGAGTTGCTATTGACGGAGATGTATGATTCCTCTCAACCTGAGAAATAAATCCCTTAGTCAACTCTGCCCTATCAGCCAATTCCTCCTGAGTAAGTCCTTTCAAAATTCTTAACTCTTTAATCTTTTTTCCTATATCCATAGTATTATCCCTTTTTATTTTTAGCTTTAATCATACTTTAAGGCTAAGTTTGTTATTTTTAAACAAAAAGTTTAGTATTCCTAACCTTATATAATATATAATTATCTTATTTCATTGTCAATACAATGGTGCTACAATATTAAATGATTACAACGTCAAAAAGTCTTATCCCGCTTGTGCCTGCACAATAAAGGGATGATGACTTTGAGACACGCCCACAATATGAGCATAAAAGTGAAGTGCAAACTTCACAATATGCGAATATTGAGGGGAAGGATTGTGGGAGTGTGAAGCACGCAACAATCCGTGTAATCATAAATAAACGAAGTATACAGGAGGAAAAATCTATGAACAAAATTCTCGCAGATATGCACACTCACACCATTGCAAGCGGTCACGCCTATGCCACACTTACAGAAATGTGTAAAGAAGCAGCAAACAAAGGACTTGAAATTTATGGAATCACTGAACACAGTTCAGGAATCCCCGGAACTTGTGCCGATTTGTATTTTAAGAATTTAGGAGTTGTTCCAAGAGACCTTTTTGGATTAGATTTAAGACTTGGTGCGGAAATTAACATAATCGACTACAATGGTACACTTGACCTTGGTCAGGAATACATTGACCGACTTGATTTTGTTATTGCCGGCATCCATTCTGTATGTTACAAGTTTGGCTCAAAAGAAGAAAACACTGCTGCAATAATAAATGCCATTAAGAATCCTAATGTAAACATTATAAGCCATCCTGACGACGGCCGTTGTCCTCTTGATTACGAAGCCCTTGTTCAGGCTGCAAAAGAATATCACGTTCTTCTTGAAATAAATAATAATGCCCTTAGGGATAAAAATAGAAAAAATGTAAAAGAAAACCAGAAATTAATTATCGAAAACTGTAAGAAATACAATCATCCTTTCATAATGGGAAGTGATGCACACTTTACAACTGATATTGCCAACTACGACCACTGCGGTCCATTGGTAGAATCAATGAATGTTGATAATGAATTAATAATGAATTATTATCCGGATAGGTTGATGGAATTTCTTAGGAAATAGTGGGCAAATATTTGTACTGTAATTCATTGAAGAAATCAAAAAAAGAAACCATATAGCACCAAATAGGATACAACCTCAAGCCCATGGTTTCTTTTTTTACTATTCAAACTCGGCTTGTACTGAGTTTGACTTAAATATATTTGTTTAGGTTTAGTGTGCTTTTATCTGTTAAATTACCTATATTATATTATTTGTATTATCCTTCTGATTTCGTGTTTTCACGGAAGTATTATAACATAAGTCAGATTTTATTTCATTAAGTTATTTTAATACCTATAAAAAATACGTTTCAAATTTAATGAACTATTATTCTTAATAATGACATTTTATACACAATACTTTATTTTTTAGTGCTAGTGCATAAAATAATCTAATTGCACAATTGCAAATCAATAATTTTCATTACACTATATATTATAATGTATATAGTACAATATATGACTATTTACGTCATATAAAAATACACTGTAATTATCATTATTTGACCCTGCTCTCAGGCTATAATAGTCTCCTTCATTTATATTATCTGTTTCAAAGTCATACTTATTGCTATCCTCCATACTTTCATAAGGGAACTTATCAAAATAACTCTTTATATCATCTATATTTTCTTTTGTTACAATAGAATAATAACTGTTCTCCTCAAATTTTTTATCCTCGCTTTTCTTATAGAAATATTTGCAATAATCTATATAATCTTGAAATCCATCACTGTAATATTCTTCACAGTTACTATACCCTTCAATAATCTCATTATTTTTGGAACTGCATGCACTCAGTAATATCATACACAATATAATACATAATATATTTCTCCTCATACATATCTCCTCTCCGCATTTTCTAACGTCTTGTATGCGGACCATGTTTTGTTATAATGTTTTTTTTGCATCAATTTTAACCTCATTTATGTATATTAATGCGATTAATCGCTCAAGTGGTATCCAATTGTTAGCCACCTAAGCTTTCTTTTATTATTGTCAGTATCTATTTATTGACTGGTTTGTTAAGCACTTCGTACAATCCATTCTTTAGTACATCTGAAATTTTCAAAGAATGTTTTTTGGCATACATTGTAAGTCTTTGATGTTCTTCTTCTGTAAGCCTTACAGCAACAATTTTATCTTTGTTATTGTCTGATTTTGGTCTTCCCATCTTTGACATATGTATACCTCCTATGTTGTTATTATGGTTTTTGTTTAACAAAAAAGTCCAGTTTATATTATTTTTCGGTAGCGTAAATTTGCTGTCGGAAAATACATGATAGAGAATTCCTCATGTTTGTAACGAAGTACCTGAACACTCCAATGATAATCCAACTGGACATTATTGTCAAAATATCTTTTTGACCTGCTTGGCGATATTGTATCTGACTGCCTTAATAAACTTATTAGAGGCTACCTTTTCGCAGAATACAAGACATACATAACATGTCCAACTCTTGAAAAGCTAGCCTCTTTAATTACTTTTTAATTATTTAATTTTAAGTTTCTTCTTAAACAACTTAATGGCTTTCTTATTTCCTTTAAGTTTAGTCTTCTTAGACTTAATATTTTTCTTTGCTTTCTTGCTAAATGCATTCTTCTTTACAGTCTTAAGTTTGTCACCTTTGAATGTAATCTTCTTAATCTTGTTATCTCCTATAAATGCCTTAGAACTTATTGTCTTAACTGCTTTTCCAATTACTACTGTTTCAAGTTTTGAGCAGTTCTTAAATGCATTTTTTCCGATAACAGTTACCTTGTTACCTATTGTAAGCTTCTCAAGGGCCTTGCAGCCGGCAAACGCATTGTTACCAATTGTTGTTACATTTAATCTATATCCCTTACAATCTGCTCTGTCCGGAATTGTAACTTTCTTTATTTTATTCTTTTTAGCAGCTACTACACCAATAACCTTTGATTGTCCTACTGTTGCAGTATCAATTGATGTAATCTGGTATATTAAATTTCCTGCCGTATATGTCATTCCAACGTATACGCCGTAGCTATTGGTATGGCTGCTGCCTGTTGCGGGGATCGTTGCGGTTTCAAGAACCTTCTTGCAGACGGTGCATTCCTTATGCTTAGCGCCTTCTGCGGTTTCGGTAGCTGCCGTGTCAATGATCCACTCGCTGGTGCTGTGAGCCGCTTCGTCCTTTTTGTCGTGGCAACGAGAACATTCATGCCAGTGGTTAGTATCATCAGACTTCCATTCTGTGCCTGCGGTATGTCCGGGAGCCGGAATCTTCACACTGGTTTTATCGGTAATTTCTACCGATCCTGTTGCATCTGCGAACCACTTGTCACAGCCATCGCAGGTGTAGTATGCGGAATTGCCCGCAGTAGTGCAGGTGGCAGCTTTCGCAGCAACCAAAGTCAGATTGTGAGTGTGTTCTTCGTTTTTATTTTTGTAATAATATGTAACAACCGTTCCGTCCGAAACAATAGGCTTATTCAAGCCGTCAACCTTTATAAATTCATAATCATAAAGTGTTTTTGCCGGTGTTAAATCAAGCTTTGTGCCGTATGGCACGGTAAATGTTCCGCCGGCAGTGTTTGGAATTTCAGAGCCGTCCTCAAATTTATACTGAATTGAAACGGTTGTGTAGCGCTGTGTTTCCGTATTGTCGTCTGCAAGCACATTTCCGTTTTCATCGAGCACCTGAAATGCCACGGTATCGCCGCTCTTAAGCTGTGCATCAGACGGAATTTGATAAATAAGCGAGCAACTCTTTAAGCCTGAATTAAAGTCGCTTTTGATGTGATCCAAAGCACCGAGCGGCCAGAAATTTGCCTTATCATTCCAAACAGGAATGTCAAAGGTTTGTACTGTTTGAAGCGGATTCCCCGATGAATCGGTCGCAACGCTTCCGTCGGAGTGCTTAATCCACATTTTGAATTTTAATTGTCGTGCATTTTTATCTGAAATGTTTTGAATAACAGTTCTAAGCTCGATTTTTTTACCGTTCATATTAGTATTAAATCTGCTTTTGCTGTTGCCGCTCAAAAGTCGGTCATTGCGATTATATGTGTAATTATAATATGAACTTGTTTCAAGGTCGGTAAAATCAGACGGCTTTGAATAAGCGCCCGTATATTCCTTAACCTCGGGAGTTGCAACATAAAGGTCTACATCCTTAACAAGCTGAGACATTCGCTTGAAGCCCTGCAAACGGCAAACCTCACAGAATTGATAGTTTGTGTCTCTCATTATGCACTCATAACTTGAAACAAGCATTTTTGAGCCGTAAGCATTGCGGCAGGTATATGTGTTTCTAAAACCTAAAAGCTGTCGCCATTTTATCTTTTCCGGGTCTTCAACCGAGGAAAGATTGAGTGATTTAAGTTCCTTATCGTCAAGCAAATATCCGTTACTGTATTCATCACCAAGACCGAGCAAACCGTGTCCAAACTCGTGTGCAAAAGTTTTTGACGCACGATAACTGTCTGATGGCGAAATGAAATAATGGAAGCCGTATTCACGGTTATTATAAGCACCGCCGAAATCTGATTTTGTGTTTACAACCATAGCGAACTGAGCAATATAATCGTGAACATAATAATAAGGCTCATATTCCGAACCGGACGGAATTGTGTTTGGATCACACTTTTTTTTGATATGAGCATCGTGAATTTTCTCGATAAATTCAGGACCGATACATCTCTCAAAAATATGATTTTTCCACTGACTTCCGTGGAGATTATTAGAAATAACAGGCGAATTATATTTGTCGACTATAACATCAAAGAAGGTGCTTCCACCATTGTCAAAAGTCGATTCGGAAGCTGTGCAAAGAGCGTAAACATTGAATCTGTCGGCATAACTGCGATACGGTTCATATTTCATAGCGTCCTGCCAAAGTCGTTTGACATCATTGATGAATTTGCCCTGCTGACTTTTTGTGTATCCCTCGCCGCAAACGACAACAACCATATTTTCCGTGTCGCTGCGTGTTTTTTGGATGGTATAAACAGGGATGGTAGGATTAGAATATTTTCCGTCATTTGAATACCACGGGCCGAGGGTGAGCTGAATGCTTTGCTCGGTGCTGACATTCCAATCGGGATTTGCGTCCTCGGCAGGTTCCGAAATTGTATAATCATCCTCTTGCTTATTTGGAGCAGAGCCGATATAAGGACTGCTTTGTGAGCCGCTGCCGGAAGTTGTAACAAAATATTCGGAATCGAGATAAAATGCAGGTCTTACGCCCAAATCGGAATACCACGGAGCATAACGACCGACCTGACCCGATGAACTGATATAACGCATATCGTGATTGCAATCGGTAACAGGAGTGCGAAGCCAATAAGGCCAAGCCATACCGTCATTATTATACGCAACATAATAACCTTTGAGATTTTTCCACACGGCATTAGCCTGCTTTACATCAAGAAGAAAAACCTTTTCGGTTGTAGTTTCAAAATATGAACTGTCGTAGTTTGCCACCGCTTCCGAAATATCGGTGTAGTATAACAAATCCGAATTTGCGTCTCCATCAACTATGCCCTTGTTGTATTCGGGATGAGAAACGAGAGAACGCTGGGTAACGGTTTTCATTGCCGCAATTTCAGATTTTGAAAAAGCGTTGAGAAAACCCGCTTTTTCGTTGTACGCTCCCACACCGCTTACATATCCGTCTTTCGGAGGGTTGCCGCAAAGCCAATCGACTTTGCCTTCAGCTGCGGTCGAATTTAACCAAGAACGCATATTGCTGTCTTTCCAATAGTTAGAACCGTAATCATCACGCTTATAGCTTCTGCTGTGTGATTTTGAATTGCTGTTGTCATTTGTTTTGGCATCATATGCAAGGGTGTCAACAATTTTGTCTGCAAGCATAAGCGGTCCGTTATTGTCAATGCTTACACATCGCCAAAGAATTGAGGCATTGTTATACGCGCCCATTTTAACATAGTCGCCAACTTTAATATCGGGCTTTGATGCCGCCTGAATGGTCATCGGCAAAACGGGAATTGCCATGCACAATGCCAAGAATATTGCGGTTATTTTTTTCGTCATTAAGGAACCTCCTTTATAAGCTATATATTTGCTTTTATTATATTGTAAGGTGTTATATGGTTCAATGAAAATCCAATTAAATTTTTGTTAATTTTACAGCCGACACATTTAATATTACACGAAGAAGAAAATCTTATTAAATATGCAAAAAGGCTTCTGCCCAAAACAGGGCAAAAGCCTTAAAAATTATGCGATTTTTAGGTTTAGTTGCAAGCCAAGGGGGACTATTTCATCTGCTTCAGTATAGATTAAAACACCTGTCATTTATACCTTTACCCCCTACTAATACAATGAAAGTATTATAGCACAACTTCATAAATTATTTTTAATTATTTTTTGGTCTGCATATAATAACCAATCCACCATTATGATAATCTCCCAAGCACACTCCATGAGCTTCATCCACAGCTTCAACCATCTTTCCATTGCCCACATAAATTCCAACATGGCTGATGTTCTTATACCTTCCATTGGTTGTATAACTGTAGAAAATCAAATCTCCCGGCTGTAGATTTTTTTCTTTTACTGTCTTATCTTTCAGCCCTTCTGCTTCTGCAGCCGCAGTTGTTCCACCACCAAACGATATGTCAACACCTGCTGACTTCCATGCATAGTATGCCAATGAACTACAGTCAAATGCTTTTCCGCTGTTTCTTAATGGCTGACTGTAAGGATATCCTACTTTTGACAAAACAAATGAAGCAACAGCCTTTTGTGTTGGATTAGAAATCTTGTCTGTTATGTTGCTTATTTCCTGAGGAGTAAGACTTCCCTGTAATCCACTTATCTGACTTCCACCAGAAGGATTGTTTGTTATGTAAGCACTCATCAACTGATTAAGTGTTGCTGTTCTATTCTCATCAAACTGGTACTCTATTGCCATTTCCGTATATGTTTTTAGTGTAATTCTCACCTCTAAGTACTTTGTCTTCTTTTTGCCTTTTTTCTCTGTTACATTCTCCGTGGTGTACTTACACATGTCATCAAACACTGCTTTCAAATTTTGCTTGTTCGTTTCATTCATTTTTGTCGCGGTATTTTCATATCCGTACTTAACCATGTATACACTCATAATGTCGTAATAATTGGACGGTTCACTATTCATTCCTTCATAATCCACATATACCTTTCTTCCCTTGTCAGCGTCCTTGTGTTCATCAATCAAAGTCTGCACTTCCTGATTAAATTCTGAAACATACTGTGTTGTCACTGACTGTATTGTGTCTCCACTTTCCAATGGTGGAAGAAACAATGCAAATGGTGAATTGTACAGAATTGCAATTACGGCAAACACAATTCCGGTTGCAGCTATTACAATTATTAAAATTGGTGTAATCAATGGTGCCAACGAGGATACTTCTTTTTTAATCATAAAAGTCATTTTGTTTCTTACCATGCTCCCCACAAGTTTGAAAAGGCTGTCATTCTGCTCTTCGTTTGGTTTCAGCTTATCCATAAAAAATTTCATCATTCTACTTCTTTGCTAATTGTTTGCCTTTATTAATCGTTCTCTTTCTCACCCTGCTTCCTATGACCTCTTTTTGAAGTTTTGAAACTTTTGCCTTTTTTCTAATTCGATTACCTTCTTTTGCAATGCTCTTTAGAGGCTTCATTGCCATTCCTGTAGCTTCAAAAGTTTCTTCAATATTTTCACCACCTTCAATGCTATCTGTAATCTTTGACTCGACTACTTTTCTCATTGCTCTTGCATTATTCTTTGTCCTTGTAGACATTGCTTTGTTATCTATTTTTACATCCTTCTTCTTATGAATCTTGCTATCCTGCTTCTTGTGTATTTTTGTTTCAACTTCTTTTTCTTTACCTATTTTCATATTGTCCTCCTATAATAATTATTCGTATTTAAAATGTATTAATTTAGAAAAAAAAGAAGTGGCGGAAATATTCCGCCACTCAAAGTTATGACCATCGCGTAAAAGCTGATGTGTATAAATTCTCAGTTATGTACCACTGCCTTTTATTAGCATCCCATCTTGAGCCAAGTGCTTTAGCTTCTTCTTTTTCTGAATAAGGTACATTTAAGTATATCTTTTTATATTGAATATTATTAGTTTCTTCCTTATTTTAAATTATCTCTCTTATAAAATTAAAATGATATATTTTTTTTGTTGGGTTTTATTGTTTTTTTGGACTTTTTTGTATTCTAACAACTTTCAAACATCGTTTTGAAATGAAAAAACCTGCATCAGCATTAGCTGATGCAGGTCATCTGTCAGGGTAATTTTTCATCCCCTTTCACTATAATATACTTTATTATTTTTACTCATAATGTTCATCAGGGCTTATCTCTACTTCAAAACATATCTGTTTATCATTTAACTGATACTTTTCAGCCAAAAATGGTCCACAGGCATTAGAACCTACACCTGAAACTTTATAGTCTACCCTTACATGTGTTTTTCCATCCTTAATTAATTCATCCGTATGCTGTGCTCTGGTTAACACTTCTGTACTATACTGAGAGACCTTACATTCAAATGTCTTTTCTGTTTCAAACTTTAAATTTCCTATTTTCAGCATCTTAACATCTATATGATTTCCATGTTCCTGTGGTCTCACATAATGAACATATTCTTTTTCTGCATTACTTTCATACATGCCAATCGTTGCATAATGGCACTCGTCGCAATATGTTTCACCTTCTCCACGTCCATAATATGTAAATGCTGCATTACTTTCGGGAATATCAAACTCAAAACCAAGTCTCGGCAAATATTTTGTTCTTTCATGAACGTTGCCTTCTAAAAGTATATCAATCCTACCATCCTTTGTAACATTAACTGACATCATATATTTAAAAAATGGTCTTCTCGCTACTCCAGCTAAGGCTCCTTTTACAATAATTCTTCCATCCTTGATTTCGCAATCATATATTTTAGAAAACTGTTTGTCTAAATTTTCACTTCTGCCATTTTGACGGTAACTCTCTAATCCGCCCCACTCTAACTGTGCATTACAGTCATTATCCGTAGGTGCCCGCCATGCTGTAAGTCTCATTGGTCCTGCCAATTGCTCTTTTCCATTGATTTTCATACTCGTAAATGTTCCATAATGTCTGGAAAATACATATCGAAAATGTTCCCCGGTTATAACCACATTTTCTCCTTCATACACTGCCTGTACCGCTGCTTCATCACTTTTCTGTCTTGCCGGGGTATCTGCTAACTTATGCTGTGTGACAGCATACTCCTTCCCATCTTTGTATAATCTGCAGTTTAAATACAATCCATATTGATATTCTACCTTTGGCACATCTATGTTTAATTTCAGGCTCTCATGTGGTTCTATCGCCAGTTTCATCGTTCTGAATACAATCGTTTCCCCATCTGCCTGTATTTCATATGTAAATTCACAATCTTCCATATTTGTAAAATCATATCTGTTTGTTACTGTAAGCACGCCATTCTCATACTGCGTCACCATTGGCTGATATGCTGTTTTTACTTCTAAGGAACCACTTCTAATACTTCTATCAGAAAAAACCATACCGTCACAGCAGAAATTACTGTCATGTGTTTTTTCATTTTGAAAATCTCCACCGTATCTCTGTACTCCCTTTTCATCCAAAACAACATGATCTGCCCATTCCCATACACATCCTCCTATCATTTGTGGCGTTGCATGAATCAGTTCATTATAATCATATATATCCCCCGGTCCATTTCCCATAGCGTGGCAATATTCACAGAAAAAATATGGCTGTTTGTTTCCTGTTTTAAAAAACGCTTCTACTTCTTCGAAAGAATGATACATTGTAGAATGTACATCTACATAATCACTTTCTCCTAATCTGCTGGCATCTTCACTATGTATTAAACGACAATCCTTCTGCGTTCTAATGAAGCGGACCATCTCTTTCATGTTTTCTCCAAAAGCACTTTCATTTCCTAATGACCACATAATAACGCTGGTATGGTTCTTATCCCGCATAACAGTTCTTTGCATACGCTCAACCATCTCTTTCTTCCATTCGGCTCTCTGACATGGCCATTCTCCTGTCTCTATATCATATCGGTCCTCTTCATTAGGATTTCTCATACGAAATCCATGCGTTTCCATATCATTTTCCAGAATAACATAAAATCCCATTTCATCACACAGTTCAATCATATGCGGTGTCGGTGGATAATGTGAGGTACGAATACAGTTAATATTCAATTCTTTCATTAATTTTAAATCTTTCACCAGTGCTTCCGGGGTCTGATACCAGCCCGTTTTTGGATCTGTATCATGATGATTTACCCCATGTAATTTTACAGGCACACCATTAATCAAAAGTTCTGACTTTTCCGAAATAGCAATACTTCTCATTCCTGTTTTCTGGACAATTTCTTCTCCGTTTCGCTTAATTTTGATTGTGTACAAATATGGTTTTTCCGCATTCCACAATATAGGATTCTCTATCTTCCATTCTACATTGCATGCATTCCTCTCCAACTGAAGAACATTTTCTTCTGCATCTAATAATGCAATATCTGCTTCTTTTCCCACATCTACTGAAATCTTCTCCGCATCTGATAAAATCCTCACATCTTCTATATGATCTTTCGGACGCTGTAGAATATAGCAATCCCTGAAAATACCATTATATCTTAGAAAATCCTGATCTTCCAAATAACTTCCGCAACACCATTTTAAAACTCTTACCTGAATCGTATTCGTTCCCTTAGTCACAAACTTCGTAATGTCAAACTCTGCCTGTAAATGACTTCCTTGTGTAAATCCTACATATTCTTTATTAACATATATATACGCACAGGAAGAAACACCTTCCAACACAAAATAAATCTTTCCCCATACTTTCTTTATATCAAACTCTCTCTGATATACTCCACATGGATTATCATCCGGAACATAAGGTGGATCTACAGGATATGGATAATTAATATTGGTATAATTTAAATCATCATATCCCTGTAACTGCCAGCAGGAAGGAACCATTATCTTGTCCCAGTCTGCAATTTCATCTTTGACATCAATATCTCGTTTGTAATATTTAAAACTCCACTCTCCATTTAACATTTGAAGTTCCGATACTCCTTCAGGAATATAGTAACTCCTAGGATTCATTCTATTTTCGCTGGTTACCAACGGATTCTCGTAATTTCTCATTTTCCTCTCTCTTTCTAAGCTTGTTATTTATTTACAAGTAATTGTCAGTTTATTCCACCTATCGCTCTTTAATCTAAGTGCAGTCATCGTCTGATTTTCATATACAATAGAAAATTCCTCTTTCTTGCCATCAACCTCTATTTCATGCACGTTTCCATATATTAAGAGTTTATTAATGAAAATGTCTTTCAAAGAATAAATTGTAAATACTCTTTCATCTTCTTTTACACACTTGAATACATATTTATCATCTTCCTCTGCATAATAACGATATTCATCATCCATATTCGGTGGTGTAATCACTATCACTTTTGTCTGATTCTGTTCTGAAAATGGGACCGCCCACTTCATTTTTTCATTCATAATAACAGGAAGTACAATTCCGGACTTTAAATATGCCGGACAATCTTTTAAAGATACCGGAACCTCTCTCTCACAACTTCCTAAAACTTCATTACCACTCCACAATTCATACCATGTTCCTTTCGGAAAACAGACTTTCTTTGTCTGTGCCTTTTCTTCCAGAACCGGTGCAACTAATATTGTATCGCAGAATAAATATTGTTCTCCATTGTTCAGATAATCTTTCTCTTCAGGAAACGCCAGAGCCATTGCTTTCATCATTGGTAATCCTCTATGATTTGATGAAATTGCCGCACTATAAAGCATTTCTATAAGGTTTTCCCGTAACCAATAATATTTCAAATATACTGTTTCCGCCTCTTTTCCAAAATCCCATGGACAGCGTGTTTTTGTTCCATGACTCCGCATTAATGGCTGAAAAGCTGCAAACTCAACTCCTCTGATGTAAGTCTCTACATTCGGCTTACCTTCATAACCTGCCATATCTCCACTCCATACTGCGAATCCACATAAGCCGGCAGATAATCCTGCATTTAATTGTTGTTTTAATCCATACAGCTCTGCTGGCTGATTTCCCGAATAAACTGCTGCCCACTGCTGACTTCCTGCACACCCTTCCCGACAATAATATATATAATCGTCATCTATGATTTCCCGCGTTGCCTCACCATAAACCTTTGTGTACCAGTATGCCCCCCAATTATGCATCTCTTTTCCTGTAATACCATTGCAATACATATCGTCCTCTGTAATCTGTTCACTATATCCCAGCATTCCACCACGCATACCCTTAATAAAATAATCATTCTTTTGGTTTCTAATTAAAACTTTTGCATTGTGGTTAAAAAAATCAATACGTCCCCCTGATTCCTGTTTCGAACCTTCTTTTATTTTAATGATAGGATAGTCTTCCTCCTTAACGTTTGGCAGATATTTTCTATTCTGTTCTAACTCTGAATCCGGTGTACACCAGACAATCATACGAATTCCTTGTGCATTAAGTATTTCATAAGCAATCCTATTTTCTGAAATCCATCCTTCTCCATACATTGCAGAAAGATTTGTAATTCCTAATCTCCTATATCCATTCAACATTTCCTTTAATATCTTTAAGTATTTTTCCGGATTATTTTCCTTTTCCCAATTCTCCCCATACCATACCTGATTTCCTGCCCCCATAGTATAACGAAACGCCCATTTAGGTGGAAGAAACGGCTTTCCTGTCAATCTTGTATAAGAACGTAACCTTTTGTCTAAAGTTCCTGTCCAAATATATATATCAAATTCTGTTTCCCAAAACTCCCATATTCCTTTATACGGATTTGTATATCCCAAGTCGCTGACAGCCGGATAATAAGAAGCATAAAACAACGTATTGCCTCTGGAACTATGTAACAATGGAACATTTTTATAAGATTTCCACAATTCCAATCCATCACTATCAATATCATATTCACAATTCGTATTCCAAAGAAACTGTCGTTTCCCATTTTGGTTTATATCTGAAAATTTTTCTCCCATTCCTAAAAGCACATCATCTGGATCAATATCAAATTCCAAGCGGATTTTTACTAATTTATTTTCATAGAATCCAAAACGAACGCTGTCTTTTGTCAAACAATATTGAAGTACATTATAAATATCAAAAATTTTGATTGACCACTCTGGACCATTTACTAAATGAAATTCTGTACCATCCATTGTCCTAAAAAGAATAATATCCTTGTCGTCACTTTCTATAAAATGAATTTCTTCTCTTTCTGTCGGATTAAAAAAACTACTCTCTGTTGTTGTAATTCGGATTCCTCCCAAACTTGGAGCCGATATGACAAAATCTATATTTTCATTTCCTAATTGATATGTAATCTTTAACCGTTCCTCGAACTTTACAATATCAACCATTTTTTCCAATATTCTCCATTCATCTACAATTGGTTCTGTTGGCGATGCTCCACTATTAAATTTACCAAATTCATTTTTTTCCACCTGACGGTACATTTTTTTCTTATCCATAAAATCCGTCCCTTCTATATTTGTTTACTTACTACTACTTACTACTGTTTATGTAATTTTATATTACTTTATTTTGACAATAAAGCATATGGATTTTTTACACTTCTTTTGATTGATATGGATTTATTTTTTATATTTCTTTTTAAATTTATCAAAAATATATTTTTACAGGACATATATAGAAATAATTCCATTATATGTGCAACAAAAAAATCCATATTTTTTTATCTACTGTCAATTAAATCCATTCTTTTTTTTAGTTGTTCCTGTTATAATAAAATTAATTTATTCGTGGAGGTATCTTATGTTATCTATTAATAGTTCATGTTATTCAAGTTCCGAAATAGATTTACCCAACTATGAATATCCCGTAATTGCCACCAGCTGTGGAAGGCATGTTTTGTATACCCATGATTCTTTCTGCGTAAATCAAAAAAAGCGACAGGATTATCAGTTACTATATGTAAAGCATGGCACCATTTACTACTATATTGACAAAAAACAATATTCAATTTCTGCAGGTGGAATTCTAATTTATAAACCAAGCGAATTAATGCATTATGAATTTTTCCTTAAAGATGCACCTGATATTTACTGGATTCATTTTACCGGAGATAATGTTGACAATATTCTTGGAAAATTAAACCTTTCAACGAAACATGCATTTATGGGAACTATCTGTCCTGAATATGATACTATTTTTGATAAAATTATTAATGAACTGCTAAACAGAAAACTTCATTTTATGGATATATCATCTATTCTAATGTTAGAATTATTGTACACAATTTCCAGAAATATCTGTACTATTACATATATTTCTTCCAAAAATGATTTGATTTTAGAAAAAGTATTAGAAATTTTCAATACTAATTATCCAAACAAAATCAGCATTACTTCTATTGCCAAAGAACTGAATTACAGTTCCAGCTGGCTTTCCAAAACGTTTACAAAACATTTTGGTCTTAGCCCTAAAGCCTATCTTACAAATTTAAGAATAGAAAAGGCAAAATCCATGCTGCTCTCAACAATGTCCATTAGACAAGTTGCTGAGCAGACAGGTTTTCCGGACCAGATGTATTTCAGCCGTGTCTTCACCAATGCGGAAGGAATCACACCTTCCCAATATAGGCAAAAACACCTGGATGCTTCTTTCGTATCAACCACACAAAAAGATGGAACTATAATCAAACGCCGTGAGTAAATAAAAAATACCATGGCGTTTCATATAATAATTTTTAGAAAGGACATGCCTTTTAGGCAGATATATTTATTATGAGTGATTACAGACTTGAAAACAATGAATTTATCATTGAAAATTACGATTCTAAAGCCCCCTTTACCAGTTTTCTTCCGGGACTTACCGGGGAAGATGGAATTCCTCTATGGAGTTTTTACGTAAACAGGGGACAATGCCTGACTAGTTTTGGTATTGAGAAAAAGGAAAATCCAATTATGGAATTTCAACCGGCGGTTATCGCCTATGAAAACACTTCATTAAAAGGTTTTCGAACATTCATACGCAAAAACGATGAATACTTCGAGCCTTTTTCTGTCAATTATGATGCAAAAGTTAAACGCACTATGCGAATTAAAGCAAATTCTTTTCGCATTATTGAAACCGACTACACGCATAACTTTAAAACAGAAATTACATACTTTATTCTACCACATGAACCTTTTGGTGCTCTGGTCAGAAACGTAACTTTCACTAATCTTGGGGAAGAAGCTGACTTTGAAATCTTAGATGGTATGTCGCGCATTATTCCTTATGGTATTCCAGGAACAAAATTTACCACAATGGCAAATCTCATGCGTTCCTATAATACCGTAAGTAACTTAAAAAATGATGTTCCTTTATTTTTCTCCCGCATAGAAAGTGATGATGCCGCAGAAATGAAAGAAAATGTTGGCGGCTATTATTACATGTGTTTTGATAATAACGGAACTATATGCCCAATATATGACCCATGTGCCTTATTCGAAAATGAAACATCTCTTCAATTTCCAATAAATTTCATAATGCACGGTCTTAAATTTGTAGCTGGTTATTCACAACACTTTACAAACAAAATTTCATGTGCGTTTGCTCCGGTGGCAAAAAAGTTAAGTACTAACCAAAACTATACACTATCTACATTATGTGGTTTTGCACACAACGAAGATTTTATTAATCGTCTTATACCACACATTTTAGATAAAGAATATATTAATAAAAAATTAGTAGAAGCTGACCAATTAGCATTAAAATATACCAATGATATTGCAACAACAACCGGAAATCCTATTCTTGATGAATATTTCCGCCAAAGTTATTTAGATAACTTTTTGCGTGGTGGATATCCTATTGTTGTTTCCGGCAGTAATGATGATAAAGTACTTCACCTTTTCTCCCGAAAACATGGTGACCCTGAGAGAGATTATAATCAATTCTCTACTGCTGCCGAATTCTATTCTCAAGGTGATGGTAATTTTAGAGACGTTTTACAAAACAGACGATGTGATATTATTTTTCATCCAGAGATTAATGAATTTGACATCAGACAATTTTATTCATTAGTACAAATAGACGGCTATACACCTATGTACGTAAAAGCCTGCACCTTTTCTGTAATAAAAAAACACAAAGAGGACGTTTATAAATTTCTTGATGATACTGTATTACATGGAAAATCTAAAATAATTTCTGCACTTGAAGACAGATTCACGGCAGGCTCATTGGCAAATGTGATTCTTAGCAATAACATTTCAATCACTATTTCCATTGACGAGTTTCTCCATCGTATATTAGATTTTTGTCAGCAAAACTATGAATCATCTACAGAAAAAGTCGGAAACTACATTGACCAATGGGACTATTTATTAGATATGATATTATGTTATCAACGCATCTATCCAGAAAAGATAGAAGATTTAATATTCAAATCAAAGGTCTACAAATACTTCGATTCAGACCAAACAGTAAAACCCCGTAACGAAAAATATTTTTTCGACGGAAAAAAAGCAAGACAATTAGATGCTTTCTATGTAAATACAAAAAAATATGAATTAGGCTATAAAGCCGAGGATACGAACTGGCTGAAAACCAGTTCCGGTGAAATTTACTATACTAATTTAATAGAAAAGTTAATTGCCATTATTGTCAATAAAATCGCTCTACTTGATCCTTGCCAGATGGGTATTGAGATGGAAGCTAACCGTGCCGGCTGGAACGATGCCTGTAATGGTCTCCCTAGCCTCTTTGGCAGTGGTATGAGTGAAAATTTCGAAGTTGCACGTACTTGCCATTTTGTAAAAGATGTTTTAACAAAATATAGCAATCATACAATTACAGTTCCTGAAGAACTTTTTGAATTATATGCTAAAGTGAATGATTCCATTGCCACATGTAGTTCTGGTTTTGAGTTATGGGACGCTCTGGCTACAGCAAGAGAAACTTATCGTGAAAAAACCTGTTACTCAATCAGTGGACAAACTGTCGCTATGGACATACCTGATTTCATCCATTCACTGGATGTATATATAAATCTTTTATCTGATGGAGTAATAAAAGCAATGCAACTAGGCGACGGACTCTGTCCTACTTACTTTAGATATGTCGCAACTGATTATGAAATTATAAAAGAAAACCCAAATGGTTATCCAAACATTAAAGTAAACGCATTTCAACCACAAAAAGTTGTAGACTTTTTAGAGGGACCTGCGAAACAAATTCGAAACTGTACCAATCCTTCAGAAGCTTCTCATATCTTAGACCAAGTAAAAGCCTCTGAACTATACGATAAAAAACTAAAAATGTACAAAACAAGTGCTCCTACAATTACTGAGGGACTTGAGTTCGGCCGTATTGCTGTTTTTACTCCCGGATGGCAGGAAAATGAATCCATTTTTCTTCATATGGAATACAAATTCCTGTTTTCACTGATTGAAAGTGGAATCTATGAACGTTTTTATGAAGAATTGACAAATGTATTTGTTCCATTCTGCAATCCGGAAATATATGGTCGTTCCATATTAGAAAATTGCTCATTCATTGTCTCCTCCGCTAATCCAGATGAAACTTTACACGGACGAAATTTTGTTTCCAGGCTATCAGGTTCTAACTCAGAAGTTTTATACATTTGGGCAGACATGTTTCTTGGTAAACATCCTTTTATTTATAAAGATAATCGCTTAGGTTTATCTCTTCGTCCAAAACTGTGCGGTGACTTGTTTGATCAAGATAATCGTATCACATATAATTTTTTATCAACTAACAAGGTTATCCTGCATAACCCTTTCAGAAAAAATACCTGGAATGCTCAAATCGAGAAAATTATTATTGATGGCGAAGAGTATTTCGGAGATACTGTATGGGGAGATGATGCTATAAAAGTACGTGATAAAAGAAATTCTGTTATTGATATCTATTATCAATAACCCTTCTAAATCATGACCACCCGTCAGGGTGGTCATGATTTATTTATTTTCTATTTCTTCTTTAACTTCTTAAACTGCATATACTTCACTTTGATACCTGCAAGGACATCTTCTAATTTGATGTTATATGCCCCCTTGTCTAATTTTACTTTACAAAGTTTCTGTGTAATCCAGTTACCATCTGTTCCGTTGATCTGAATAACAACCATAGTCTCACCATTCACATTTACATTGACTGCAGACTGTGCCAAGTTCGACTTCGCAAATGATATGTTAACGATAATTGTGTACTCTGCATCTTCTTCCACAATCATTGTTGCTTCCTTGCCACAGTCAAACATTACCTTGTTGTCATCTGACAAATTGAACTGCTGGTATTCTGCCTTATCAACAGGAACAGCCGGATAGTACTTCGCCACATCTGTATCTACTAATTCTCTCTCAATCACAGGAGCATTCAGTATAAAGTTGCAGATATTCATTGCTGCTCTTTGAAGCTCTCCTACTGTAAGTGTTCCTGCTTCCACAGAACTCTCTGTATTATCGCTGTTTAAGTTTACTTCTGCACCATTGTTGTTTACAATCATGTATACATCGTTCTGTGAGCGTACCATATCACGCGTATCCTGGTTAGATTCCTCTCCACCTTCTACAACGTCATTCATCTTTGCCCGCCAGTCTGTCATTACAATACCTTCATATCCCCACTCACCACGGAGTACTGTGGTACAAAGGTCATAATTGGATGCAGCCCAATGTCCATTAATTGGATTATAACTGGTCATCAATGCCATAACTGTCTTTTCTTTCACTGCCATCTCAAATGATTTCAAATAAATCTCTCTGATAGCACGCTCAGAACAAACAGCATCTATTTTAAATCTGTGTGCTTCCTGTCCATTTAATGCGAAGTGCTTGATTGTTCCCCATGCTCCACCGTCTTTAATACCTCCGGCAGATGCCACTGCCATCATACCTGAAAGGTATGGATCTTCTGAATAGTACTCAAAATTACGTCCATTTAATGGATGTCTGTGAATATTTACACCTGGTCCAAGTAATGTATCTACCTGATTTCTTCTTACCTCTTCACCTTCCATTGTGTAGAGTTCCCTGACTAGTTTATCATTCCATGAAGATGAAAGGGCTGTAGCGATTGGAAGCTGCACTGCTTTACCATCATAATGAAGTCCACTTGGTCCGTCTGCACAACAAGCAGCCGGAATACCATAACCAAACAATGCATCTGATATACCGCCAAAGGCAGAAGCTGTACCCTGTATTACCCGTGGGTTACTCAATCCTTCACCTCTGACAATCTGTGCCATTTCCTCTACGGAAAGCTGTGCTACAAATTCTTCCAGACTATTCTTTCCTGCCTGAACATCCTGAAGGGTAATTCCTTTATCGCCTGTAATCTCCATAGATTCTGGAAGATTTTCTTCTATTCTTTTTGCCATATCCACTGTTGGCTTCTGAGAAGGAACATATTCTTTCTCAAAAGTTCCATCTGCTTTCTGACTGCCTGGTCTTAAAATAGTCAAATTCTCATCATCCGGACAGCAGACCTCTGACAACTGTTCTACGACTTTCAATTCTTCTAACTGATAGGTATATACATTTTCTACATTTCTTACGCTGTTACCGACATAAATTACATAATCACCTGCTTCTAAAACATAACATGATTTATGTCCTGTAGCATTGCTGTCATCATAAGATGCCATATCATCTATCGCAAACGCAATATCGATTACCTGGCTTTCTCCTGGTGCAAGCTTTTCAGTCTTTGCATAAGCGCAAAGTTCTTTTGCAGGCTTACCAAGATTACCCTGTGGAGCACTGTAATATACTTGAACAACTTCCTTACCGGAATATTTGTTTCCACTGTTTGTTACTTTAACCTGAATCTTAATTTCATCGCCTTCTGCCTCTGCGGACAATGTCTCAATATCAAATGTAGTATATGAAATACCATATCCAAATTCGAACATTACCTTTTCAGGTGTAAAAGTTTCAAAATATCTGTATCCTACATAAATATCTTCCTGATAAAGGTTTGTGAGCGGATCACCAAAATTATCTGCTGATGGATAATCTTCTAAATTCTCTGCGATGGTATCCGGAAGTTTTCCACTTGGTGTTTCTTTGCCGGAAAGAACATCTACAACTGCATTGCCGCCTTCCATTCCACCGGACCAGACATATGCAACTGCCTTAATCTTTCCATTGAACCGCGAATCACTCATCCACTTCATATCAATAATATTAGAAACATTCAAAACAACAACTACATCCTCAAATTCTTCCGTAATATTCTTAAGATTTGTAATCTCTTCCTTTGTCAAAAGATAACTTCCTTCACCATTATAGTTATCCTTATCCTCTCCTGCAGTACGGCCAATAATATATACCGCTTTGTTAGAGACTGCTGCCTGCTTTTTGGCATATTCTACAGTAATGTCCATATCTTTCTGGAACCATGGTTCGGCAGCCCAGCCGCCTCCACCATTATCAAACGGATGGTCTTTCAGCCATTCTGCATAATCGTTTGCCAGTTCTTCATTTATATGTAAATCACTCTTCCCAAAACCTTCAATGATATTTGTAGCATATTCTACCTGAACAGCTCCTCCTGAACCGGTACCACTTCTGTAATATTCTAATTGTGGTCTGCCAAACACTGAAATTTTATCTTCTTTTGTAAATGGAAGTACACCATTCTCATTCTTTAATAATACGATACCTTCCACTGCTGCCTTACGGCTCTTTTCTGCAAATCCCTCTACTGGAATTCCTCTTAAACTATCGCTCATTATTATTATCCTCCAAAGTATATTGTTTCTTACTTATTTTAAATTATCTCTCTTATAAAATTAAAATGATATATTTTTTGGGGTTGGGTTTTATTATTTTTTGGACTTTTTTGTATTCTAACAACTTTCAAACATCATTTTAAATCATGACGGCCCATAAAACAAAAAGACAAAAACCATCTAAAAAGTTTTTGTCTTTTTGTTATGTTAAAAATCTTCTAAAAACTCATTATCTCATTGTGTAACTACCTGAATTACTTTTATTTCAGTTCCTGAATGTTTCACATATGTCCTGCCATCCTGCACTACATATCCCTCATTTTTAGAAATAATGTCTGCTTTCTTCCCGATTATTTGACCATTAACAGATACTTCTTTTGCTTCGGCTAAAATTACTGCCACTTCAAAATCATTCTCTCCTGTAATCTCAACAGTAAACATTTGATCCGTAATCCGCTTGCTAATCATGACTAATTTTGTGTTCTCATCTTTATATATCTGACTTGAGCGCTCTATTTCGGGTGGTGCAATCAATATACCTTTATATCTGTTTTCCAGCATATCCTCCATCAATTTTAGAGAAGCCCCTAAAGTTACAGGTATCACCGCTCCATCTCTTAAATATGCCGGAGAATAATCAAGTGGTGCAGCAACTTTCTGATATCCTTCTCCCTCAATTACTTCATCATTAAAGAGTGAATACCACCGTCCTGCAGGAAAATAAACATTCTTCGTATCCGCCTTTTCAAATACAGATGCAAACAAAATGTTGTCACAAAATACATATTGTTCTTCATTTCCTGCAGCTTCTTTACATTCTGGAAAAGCCAGAGCCATTGCCTGTGTCATTGGAATACCTGTTTTATGAGAATAAATGGCATAACTATAAATCATATCAAGAAGATTTTCTCTTAACCAATAGAATTTCTTAAACACTTCCTGAACCTTTTCACCATAATCCCAAGGAAGTTTCGTTGCATCCCCTCCGGTACGCATAATTGGCATAAATGTGCAAAACTGATACGCTCTTATATATACTTCATCCTCCGGTTTTTCTGAAAGACCTCCCATGTCGGTTCCCCAAATAGAAAAACCACTCGCCGACAAACTTAATCCACCTACTATCTGTTGTTTTAATCCGTCAAAGCTATTCATCTGGTCTCCTGTCCATGTACAATTCCATTTTTGAGAACCGGCACAAGCACCGCGCATGTAACATAGATAATCCCCACCTGTCATTTCTGTATACAAGTCATGATATGCCTTTGCATACCACCATACCCAGAAATTGTGCATTCGATTTCCCATCAATCCATTGTCAAACTTTGTATCTATAGGAACTAACTCAGTAAAATCTACCATTCCACCACGCAGTCCCCACCTGATTCTTTCTCCATGAATTTTCTTTAAAACAGAAAGAGCATCTTTATGCGTAAAATCGCCAAAATAGTGTACCTCATCCGGATTATATATATTTTTTACCATCGGCATTTCTTTATAATCCTTATCCGGATAATTTTCATGCACAAATTCCGGCCAGAAATCGCCACAATTCCACTGCATTACCTTAATATCTTTTTCGTTGCACATATCATAGCATACTTTATCATCAGCACCTCCGCCTTCCATATAAATAGCAGACGGTAATGTTCCCATCTCGCTGAACTTTTCAATCATCGTTCTCGTAATTTCTCTTGGATATTCCTTCCCTCTATTCTGACCTAGTCCCCAAAAGCCATTAGAACCGCCTGCCTGATAACGAAACGCCCACTTTGGTGGTAATACAGGCTTTCCTGTCAAATCAGTATACTTCACCATATTTTCTACTGGTGTTCCTGTCCATACATAAAAATCTACTCTGCTGTCATCAAAAGAAATTCTCGTTCTTGTTTTGTCCGTATATCCAAAATCACCTTCCCCATAACAAGTAGTATTGAAAAAATATGTAATCCCCTTGTTGCTGTTAACTACCGGAACATTTTTATAACTTCTCCACAATTCATGTGTATCAAGAGATGTATATCCCTGATAACACATATCTGTATTCCAAAAACACATTCTCAATCCGTGTTGATTGAAATGATTATATCTCTCTCCTGTGCCAAAAATAATTTCATCACTATTCAATGGCAACTCAAGAGAATATTGACGTGTAACAAATCGGTCGTCAGAACGTGATAAATTCCATTTGTTAATTGTATGTATCAGTTGATTTTGAGCATTATATATCTCTAACCCCCAATAACCTGTCTTGCATATTATTTTTACTTTTGTTCCATCAGTTCCTATCAATTCATTATTAAAGTCTGCTTTATCAATTGCAAGTGAGTACTCCGGTTCAAATATAGCAGTATCTCCTACATAAGATGCATCTGCATTTTTGGGTGCTTCAGAAGATATTCTGATTCCACCTACATTAGGACACGAAATAAACAAGGAACGTTCCTTTTGATCCCACTCTGGTGACTTCGTCTTAATCTCGAAACTGTCTTTATGTAAAATGGTTTCATAAACGTCATCATACTGTTTCCACTCTGAAAATAGTTGTAATGGATATGGACCAAAAGAATATGTCCTAAACGGATCTTCGAATTCTTTTGAAGCCGGAGCATTCTCTTCTATGGACTCCGCAAAGAATAAGTCAAATTCTAATTCAAAAGTTTCCATTTTATCCTCAAAAAACATAATTGGTATATTAGAAATAAAACTTCCTGAACCATTAAAAATTCGCTTATATACATCCTTCCCCTTTTCATAAAAACTTGAAACAGGCATCTCAAATCCCTCATTTTGGCAATTTGTAAAGTATGTACAACTATTTGGCTCTTCTTTTTTTAGATTTATTCTTAAATTTCTTATCTCTGTACTTGTATATCCTGTACCTATGCCTACATAGCCACCTTTATAATTTTCGGGTAGAGGATAAACAATCTGTCTTTCTCCATCAACCCATACAATATAACCATCTTCTCCTACCGTTAATTTGATTTTATGTGCTACTAATGGATTAAAAGCATATTTATCTGCTACCCAATCACTTTCCACACTATTTGAACTACAATAATAATTACTTTCTAATTCTCTTGTTTTTGGATTAATATGATATCCAAGCCCCATCATAACATTACTGTTTTTTTTGCAATAATTTATTGGCTCATTTTTTGTCTCATTTCCAAATGTAATCCAAATATACTGTTCTGTTCTATTATTCATAAATTACCAGCCCTTCCTAACCAAGTCTTCTTCTACCCGATTCTGACTTTTTTTATTTTAGACCACCGCCCATAAATTTTTATTTTACCAACATTCCTATATGCTCTTGCCTTCACGTAAAGTCTTTTTTTATTTTTTAATTTCTTTGATTTGAACACTTTTCTAAAAGATTTTATGTTCTTGGTAATCAATGCTTTTTTATTTTTCTTCGCCCTTTTCTTCGAAGTATAAATTCTAATTTGATAACCATTTGCTTCACTTACTTTTAGCAGATAAATTTTCACTTTTTTAGAGTGTTTTTTCTTTATATTTATTTTTGCAATCTTCACTCTGCCAGGCCTCTTTGTTTCTATTTGATTAAGATAACCCGTTGTACTTTCATGAATTTTATAAGTTGTTGGCATTTCAGTAGTAATATCTACTTTCGTGGTCTCAGTTGTCATATCCTTTGTTGACTCTGAAACCTTTGTTGATGTTACTGTTTCATTTGTCGTTGTCGGAACCTCTTTTGTCGTAGGTATTTCTGATGTAGTTTCCTCTTCTAATGTTTCTCCAGTGATTTTAAAATTCCGAAACTGCGTTCCTTCATTATTCGAAGCAATGTAAACATATCCACCATCATACCATCCACTATATCTTATAGCATCTTTTTCCCATGGTGTTTCCCATTTCCCATTTACATCAACATAAAAATTAATAAATCCATTCTTTACTTCCAGTTTTGCTTTCATCCAACTGGTTTTCCACTCACAATTAGCTATTTCAGCTCTCCAGATAGAATCACTCGTATTATACGTCGTCTGTTTTCTTCCGTTATAGTCAAAAGTTCCTGCAATCCGTACACTGTTATTTCCATCTGTGGCAAACACTGTTCCTGTACTATCACCATACCATGTGGTGGCACTGCCGCTATCGTTTATCTCACCATCAAACCCAATCCATGCTCCACCGATACTTTCATTCGGATTTCTATATTCCACTTCTAATGTAAAATCTTTGTATCTGGAAACATCATAATAAAGCATAGACATATCCGACCAGCAATTCCCCACATATGGTCCTGTTTCTGTCGTTGTTCCTCTCGCCTTTCTGGTAATAACACCATCACTGGTACAACTCCAGTAAGTATTAATATTCGTTTTTGTGCTAGGATATCTTTGACAATGCGGACTATAATATGCTGTAAAATCTTTTAAATCCGATTCCGTTACTTCTTTTATCGGCGTTCCTGTTATCTGAAGGTTTCTAAATTTCGTTCCACCATTATTTGCTACTAAAAAAATATATCCACCATCATACCAGTCACCATAGGAAAACGTTTCTTCATTCCAAAGTGATTTCCACTCATTATCTACTTGAATAAAAAACTTGATTTTCCCTTCTTTCACCTCTATCTTGACTGTATTCCACAAAGAATTAAATTTTCCATCTTCCAGATAACCTGTCCATTTAATGTCATTTGCATTTGGTAATTCATAAGTTTCTCCATCTACATCAAATGTTCCGGTTAAATGATAAACATTTCCTTCCGCAGTATTAATCATTGTATTTCCGGAATGATTGTACCAGCTTTCACCTTTTTCACCATCAAATCCAATCCATGCTCCACCATTATCAGCCACAGGATTATAGTAATCTACTGTCATGGTAAAATCTTTATACTTTCCAATATCATAATATAATATTGCCATTTCCGGATAAGGATTTCCTTTATTTTCATTTCCTAATTTTTCACCTGATTCTTTTATATCTTTTCTTGTTAATACTCCATCTGTATCTGCAGTCCAATATTTATATATTTCAGCATATTCGGGATTTTTCTTATCTACACCACTTGTATAATACGAATCAAACTGGTTCATTATCTCGTTTTTTTCTGCTGCCACAGTTTCATCCACTGAAAGATCCCTATCACTTATTTTAATATTCCGAAACTGCGTTCCTTCATTATTCGATGCGATATATACATATCCTCCATCGTACCAGTCTCCGTAAGTAAATGGCATATCAAAAGTATCATTTTTCCATGATTGTATCCATTTGCCATTAACTTTCACATAGCAGTTTATATGTCCACTTTTTACTTCCAGTTTAATAGCATTCCATCCTGTTCCCCAGTCTGCATCCATTACCCAGTCTGTCCAGACTTTTGAATCTTCTTCACCTGTAGAATGCTTATTTCCACCATATGCTTCAAAATTTCCTGCCAGTTTTACTTCACTAGACCCCGCTGTTCCAAAAATTGTTCCTGCATTACTGCTTTTCCATGTCGTAGCGACTCCGTTATCTATCTTTCCCCCAAAACCAACATAGGCCCCTCCCATACCGGCTACAGGATTTCTATACTCTAATTCCAAAACAAAATCCTTATAAATATTTGCATTGTAATAAAGCATTGCCATGTTAGAGGCCGGGTCACCATTATATAAAGCCCCATCAGTTCCCTTAGCTTTTCTTGTAATTATTCCCTCTGTATTCTCACTCCAATAATCTGTAGTTTTTACTTTTTTAGAAGTAGTTGCGTTACTACTATAAAAACCGTCAAAGAATGACAAAATACTGTCATTTTCATCCGATGGAACATAATCTTCCCATACTAAAAATATGGTTGTATCTCCAATCACCCTGTACACATCACCCGGATTATAAACCTTTCCATTAATTAGGTACCATTTGAACTGTTTCCCCTGTGGGGCTGTAAAGCGATTTTTTGATGGTAATGTATACTGAGAATTATTAAGCACCACTGTTTTCTCTTCGATTTTGGTTGCTCCCCCCTTTAAATTATAAGTTATACAGCAATTACTGTTATTTCCATATGCCTCTATTTCATAAATTTCCGGTGCACTTTCTGTACCTGCTTCTATATCATACAATTTGACATACTTTACATTCTTATTTTCAATGCTGCAATTTGTTATACCGCCATAACCATTTGCTTCATCTTTGATTACAGTCCAATCATTTCCGTTCTCTGAAACTGCTACTTTAAATTTTTTTGCGTATTTATCTGTCCACTTCACTAAAATTTCATTCATATTAGATGTCTTAGACAATTCAAATACATATTCTTTTTCAGATAATGATAATGCCGTGTTGAAATCTCCATCAGCTGTAACTTTCATATTGTCTGTTAAAATGTTATCTTTCATCAGATTCACACTATCAACATCTGCATCTTCTATCTCTACGCTGCTCCAATCATTTGTTCCTATATTAATAATAGTCTCCCTATTATCATTACTGTAATATCCAATTTCTCCGTCTCCTGTTGGTCTGTTTGTCAATTTTTTCAGACTTTTTCCATCAACAACTACACTTCCTGCGGCTGTTCCCTTCAAAATCAGTGCCGTAGTATCATTTCCAGTTTCTGCCGAAATAACGAATCCATTGTTCCCATTTTTCATATTCTTGTAAGAAATACTAGTGTTTTCATCTCTATAATATGTTGTTGTTCTGTCATTATCAGGCTTTGTCACCAACAAGGCTTCTGTCTTTTTTACATCCTGCATGCTGTCTGTTAAATTCAGGCTGTTTGCCACAGTCACCGGGATAAGTGCTCCTGCCCTGAGATATATTGGGGATTTATCAATTGGGGATTCTACTGTTTTCTCTCCACAACCACTTATTTTTTCACCTGTCCATAAACTGTACCAGTTTCCTTGTGGGAACATTACATTATAAAGATATGCATTTTCCTTTAAAACCGGTGTTACCAAAAAGTCATCGCAGAACAAGTATGTTTCATATACATTTCCCAAAGACTGTTCATCTGAATATTCCATTGTTAATGGTGTAACGATTGTGCTTCCTGTTTTATGTGCAGCAATCGCTGTACTATATATTTTATTCAATATATTTTCTCTCAGCCAATAATGTGTCTTATATGTACTTTCTCCTAAAGCTCCATAATCCCAAGGAAATCGGGATGTTGTTCCATGCGTCCTCATTAATGGCTGGAAGGTTGAAAACTGCATACTTCTGGCAAACACCTGTGTTGTTGGTCCGTCTCCTGCTACTCCACCGGACAAACCGCCAATATCGCCACCCCATGTTGTTAATCCACTAACGCTTGCACTAATTCCACCTGCCAGCTGCCTTCTGAGCCCCTCCATTGAAGTCTGCTGATCTCCTGTAAAAAATGCAGTATACGCTTGTGAACCTGCAACGGCACTTCGTGAATGAAGTACAAAATCTCCATTTCCCATAAGTTGTGACATAGCCTCACAATATCTTCTGGAATACCAATATGCAAATTCATTATGCATTACTGCTCCATCTTTATCTACTCCCGGAAAATAAGCATATGGCTGAATTAGTTCTCCAAAATCTACTAATCCTCCCTTAGCTCCCCATTGAACTTCGCTGCTTAAGCGCCCTATCAATGCTGTTGTAGAAGTATTCTGTGTAAAATCTATAAAGTCACCACAACTAGCTGTTTTGTCCCATATATATCTTATATATGGCAATTCATCTTCTCTCATCCCTGAAAGATAACTCTTCATTTCTTTCGGTGTCATATTGGGGGAATTCCATTTCAATACTCTAATTCCTGCACTCTTATACAAATCGTATACACTCTGAGCCTCTTTACTGGCTGATTCTAAATATACTGATGCTATATTTGGAGTTCCCATTCTCTTATACCCATTAATAGCATCTACTGAATTTCCATATACTCCTTTACCACTATTCCAAAACCCACTACTCCCCCCTGCACTATACTCATATGCCCATTTAGGAAGAAGGATAGATTTTCCCGTCAATTCTGTATATGCTTTCAGATTTTCTTTTGGTGCATCTGTCCAAAGATAAAAATCAAATTCTGCTCCCTTAAACTCTGCACATATCCTACTCGCCTCTGAATAACCGATATCAAATGTTCCCGCATAATATGTATTAAAAAATAATGTATATCCCTTAGAACTATGAAGCAATGGTATATTCTTGTAACCTCTCCACAATTCTGCGTTTAAAGTATCATCTCCATGATAACTGGCATCCAAATTCCACATCTTAAGACGCTTTCCTACCTGACTAAATTCATTAAATCTCTCCCCTGAACCATAAATTTCTTCTTTGTTTCTATCTAACGGAAACTTCAGATTATATTTTGTCAGTTCTCCTGCATCATTAAATGCAAATTCCATTTGCGTAGAATCTATTCCCAAAATACGCTCTCCTGAGCCATTGTAAATATGTATTTTGAATGCATCTTCTTTTTTTTGGAATACTACCTTTGTCTCATTATTTCCCTTCATGGTAATATCACCGGATTTTGAAATAGTATACGAAATTTTGTAATTCTCTGCTGCTTCAAAACTGCCTTTTTTTTCGCCATGTATTCTAACTCCTCCAATTTTAGGAAAAGATATAGACAATGGTACTATATAATCAGGTGTTTTTATTGTAAAACAGAATTCTCTGTCTTTCTGTTCATATCCCAGAAGTTTATTCGGTGTATTATAAATTCCCTCCATTGATGGAAACTCCGGACTATATCCACTATCAAAAGGATCCTGATCACTCGGTACTGCTGTATACCCATACGAAATTATTGGTGTGTGAAATGACATAATAGCAATCAACAATATTAATACTATCTTTTCGACTCTTTTCATATACGATATCTCCTCATAAGCTTATTCTCGCCCAACTTCCACACCTACTGTCATGTGCCATCCATACATCAAGCTCACTTTCATCCACAATATAATTCATTCTTGTATCATAATAACCTAAATCTTCTCTATTAACGCATAAAGATACTTTCCTGCTTTCACCTGATTTCAATGTAACTTTTTTGTATCCTTTCAATTCTCTCACAGGTCGTACTCTTGTGGCCTTTCTTCTATGGATATAAAGTTGCACTGTCTCTGTGCCATCATATTCTCCAATGTTTTTTATCTCTACAGTTGCTTTAAATCCTTCTTGTGTTTTTTCTAATTCTAAGTCGCCATATTCAAATTCTGAATATCCCAAACCATATCCAAATGGGAATAATGGTTTTTGTGGCGTATCCATGTATTTGTTTGTCCAGAAATAATCCCCTGCCGGTCTTCCGGTATTTGGATGATTATAATAAATCGGACATTCCCCTGATTTATGAGGAAAAGTCATTGTCAGCCTTGCACTTGGATTATAATCTCCAAATAATACATCTGCCACAGCGTTTCCCGCCTCACTCCCTAAATGCCATGCCTCAACCAATGCATCTGACATTTCAACAATCTCCGGGATTGCAAGGGGTCTTCCGTTGAATAATACTGTCACAATAGGTTTTTCTAATTTTTTTAGTTCTGACAGCATTTCTAACTGCTGTCCCTGAATAGTAATATCTGCCAGGGATTCTGCCTCCCCACTGTTCAAATGTTCAATCGTTGCAATAATTACATCTGCATCTTTGACTGTTTTCATCATTTCTTCTTTATCAAATGGCAGTTTTTCTCCACATACTTTCCCATATTGATAATCATATCCCTCTTTTTTCAATGCATCTACAAGAGTAACTGCATTTTCCCATTCTCCTGTAAATGACCAGCATCCATACATCTGCTCTTTATCTGAAGCTGCTGAACCTACAACCGCTATTTTTAATTTCTTTGATAATGGAAGAAGCTTATTGTCATTTTTTAATAAAACAATAGATTTTCTTGCCGCATCTCTGGCGATGCCTCTATGTTCATCACATAAAAGACATTCTTTTTTAGTTACATCTGCATACGGTTTTTCAAATAAACCTACTTTGAATTTTAGCCTCAATATATTTCTAACTGCCTCATCAACATATTTTTCTTCTACTTTCCCTTCTAGCACCATTTGTTCTAAAAGAGTTTCATACAAATCCGAACCTAAATCCATTTCGGTCCCCGCCTCAATAGACTGTTTTACAGCATCTTCAGTATCTAATGCTGTTCCATGGTTCACACATTCCTTAATCGCATTGGCATCACTGATTACCACACCCTTAAATCCTAAATTTTTTCGTAGCAGATCCTGTATCAACCATTCATTTGTCGTACATGGAACTCCGGATAAGTCGTTAAACGCCATCATAACTGATGCACATCCTTCTTTAACTGCAGCTTCATATGGTGGATAATATGTCTCAAAAAACTTTGGCATGCTCATATCTACCGTATCATAATCACATCCTCCTTCCACAGCTCCATAGGCTGCAAAATGTTTCACACAAGCTGCGATTCTATCTTCATCTGTTAAATCCTTTCCCTGAAATCCTCTTACCTTTGCTCTTGAGAAACGTGACGCAAGATATGTATCCTCTCCCGCACCTTCAGCAACACGTCCCCAACGGGAATCTCTCGCCACATCCACCATAGGTGCATATGTCCAGTTCACCCCTCCTGCTGCGGATTCTTTTGCTGCTACTCTTGCCGTCTCTTCAAAAAGTTCATCGTCAAAACTACATGACTCCGCCAATGGTATTGGAAACATTGTCTTAAATCCATGAATAACATCCAAACCAAAGATTAAAGGTATTCCCAACCGGCTCTCCTCCACCGCAATTTTTTGATAATGGTTCGCTGTTTCTGCATCTATGACACTAATAAAAGAGCCTATTTCGCCTTTTCTTATTTCGTCTTCATGATTGCTCAACATCTTGTGATTAATAATTGCATCATATGTCTTCTCATCCATATCACCGCTTTTATATAATTTAAAAGCTTCCTCCTCAGGTATTTCAAATCCCCCTACCTTCGAAGGTGCTACCTGATGCAACTGTCCCACCTTTTCATGTAATGTCATCTTTGACAAAAGCTCTTCTATTCTTTCTTCAATATTCATAAATCTATTCTTCCTTTCTTTGTTCCTACTCACCAGTAATTCCTGTTGATTCTATACTTTCTACAAACTGTCTCTGAAAAATCAAATACATCACTAAAAGTGGTAATATTGACAAGAGTGTTCCTGCTAATGATACGGACTCACTAATAGAACCTGCTGCCTCTTTTCCATACAAAGCCTCGTACTGTAATGTAAAACTCTGCAGTTTCAATGGCAGTGTCTGTATCTTTCCCCCCCATAATGTATTGCTCAAATATGTTTCATTCCAATAAAATACAAAGGAAAACAACATACTCAGAATAATTGCTCCTTTTGCCATTGGAAGTGACACCTTTAAAAATATCTTCCATTTTCCTGCTCCATCTATCTCAGCTGCTTCGTCCAAGACCACCGGATAGGAAACAAAGTAACTATAATAAACAAATATGAATATTGCACTATTAAGTCCCTGACCAAACAAGGCTGGCAAAAACTGTGCCCAAATAGTATCTGTTAAATGATATGTATCAAACAACACATAACGTGGTACAAGCATAACCTGTGTCGGCAATAAAAATGTTATCAATATCAATACTAATATTACTTTTTTAAATGGTATATGAAACCTCGCCAATCCATAGGCAATAACAGCCGTTACGGCTGTCTGAAGAACCGCCGGAATCAAACTCATCAGCATAGACATTCCAAAACTTTTAAAAAAATCCAATGTTTCAAATGCAGTACTAAAATTATCAAAACATAATTCTGTAGGTATCCAAGTCACGCTGGGATCTGTCAAATCACCTGCTGACAGAAAACTGTTTACTATCATGTATAAAACCGGATACAAATACACGAATCCCATTCCTGCCAATATAAAATATACAAATATTTTTGATACTGGTATCTTTCTTTTTTTCTTCATTATGTATTCTCCTTTTTACTGATAAACCAAAACAACAGTCCTACCACTGCCAGTATTAAAAGTACCAATAAGAAATATATCCACGACATAGCAGCTGATAAACTATACATCATAGATGTATTAAACATACTATTTGATATTTCCTGATTGATTGCCTGTTCTGAATAGTTAGCTATTGTAACTACTGTATATATTCCATTAATTAAAATAATCGGTCCCATATGTGGCAATGTTATTTTCCAAAATTTTTCCCATGCTCCGGCACCATCAATTTCAGCTGCTTCATAAAGACTGGTTGATACCTTTTGGAGACCTGCTAAATAAATCAAAATCTGTACTCCTGAAAACCAGAGTATTAGTACCAGATTATCCAACACAAACACACATGGCTTACTAATCACACCTGGAAGGCTCTGTAGAAAAAGCATTATTTGGGAACCTTCTTCCGTAAAATTCACTGTATATCCCGTAAGAAGTTTACTTATAACCGGACCACTCATAATAATTACCGGCATAAAAAATATTGCTCTGAAAAATACTCTTCCACGAAATTTATTATTAAGCATCACCGCTACTATCAATGCAAACACCAATATAACCGGCGTCGCACAACATATCATCATTGCCGAAGAGGACAGATTTAATTTGAAACTTGTGCTTACATTCCACGCATAATTATAATATTCAAGACCTGCCCATTTTAAATTTATCTTTCCCGGAATAATGGATACTGCATTAAAACTATATAAAATACTGTTAATAAAAGGAATCAACGTAAACACAGCAAATCCAATCAGCCATGGTGAAACAAATAATATTCCTTTCATGGTATTTGTTAATTTTGTTTTTTTATATTTTCCGTTTTTTGATGCCTTACCCTTTGGTTTGATTACCATGTTTTTCTCCTATTCTATGCCAAATTATCTATCTGCTACCAAATAATTCTGTGCTGGAATATGTACTCCCTGTTTTGTCACATACTCCCGATTTAAATAATTAATATAAATTACTTTCCCATTATCATATGACACTGCCGCAACGCCTGTATCAAGCATCTTATGTTGAATAATAGAACTTCCTTCCACTTCTTTCAGTGCACCATTTAAATATTGATAAACTTCCTTCATCACATCAGACCAATCATTGTAATTCAGTGAAAAATAATCTTCTAATGGAGTATCTATTAACTTTTCGTTTTTCTCTGACATAATTATAAAAGAAGGATACGCGCCATACTCAATCATCTTTAGTTTGTTTGTCTGATTATAAAATCCCTGATTCGCATATGGCGCATAATAGTCTATGCTTCCTTTCAAAACGATCTGTAAAAACGGAACAGAATCTGTTTCATACATATATTGACTATTCTGTAACGGCATATTTATATACTCAGATGTATCATTCCACAAATACTGATTCGGATTTTCTAATACTTTATCTTTTTTTATTTTTGAAACAGTTTCACTCAATATTTGTTTACTTTTCTGCCTTGATATTTTTTCATTCTTAGAATAATCACCATAAATCATGTTTCCAACTTTAGCCACATCCAGATTATACTCGGGATAATCCTCTACCATATCCGTCAGTGAATCAACCACATCTGACGGATGTGCATAATACTCTGTCGGATACATTAACATTGTATTACTTCTAGTATATGAAGAATAATTTTTCGAAATTGTAAGAGCTGACGTTGAAGCAATCCTCGCCTGATCTTCATTAAAACTTACCGGATTAGTGTAAAGATAAAATCTTCCACCATTGTCTCCAAGCATTTTATGTAATTCCTTCAAATCTCCCTCATTTCCAAGATCGGAATCTAAACTGGTTGTCCCATATTTATGTCCGCTGATTCCATTTTTCTGCCATCCTTCATATGAAACTGAAATATTTTTAATATCATTTCTCCGCAAATTATCAACAATATCCTGTGCTTCTTTCACAGAAGTCAACTTATTATATCCATTAAAAATAAGTCCTTCCTCCACTACACCTGCCATCATATGCAGATACATAGGAATTTCTTTGTCCTCTCGTTCATTCCTTTTCAATATTCCTGCATTTTTTACCAGTTCTCTATATTTTACAGCCATTCCGGAATAATCTGCCTTTTCGTTCGACAGAAAATAAAATGTAACTCTGCCGTTATATGCTTCTGCTTCATCCTGCGTAGTCATAATTGTCTTTCCGCTCTTATTGACCGGATAACTATATGCCTGTCTGTAATCAAATCTGGAAGATACCCAGTTATAATCTGTCACCATTCCTGCCGGAGAAGCATATACTGAAGAATACTCTGCTCCCTCTTCAATTACTGCCATATACGCATTTTGATTTGCACCATGCACCACACCATAAACCGGTATTGTAGCCTTTTGTGTATCAATCATGTAATCATTATTTCGCTTTGCTATCAGATCACCAGCCTCTGAAAGTCCATCTACAGATGCATCCTTTCCGTAAACTCTTTCATCATACACCGATGTATAAGTTCCCTTTTTATTATAGCGGATTAATGCTCCTGAACCATCCGGCACAAACATATACCCTGGCGTAGTATCCTCCTTTACTGTTCCTAAAAACGGTAATATCCAAACCGACTGCAGTTTATTATTTTTTAGTTCCTTTACCGTGTTTTGTAACACTTCTATTGTCAAATGGTCTTCTTCCAGTTTCATCTTAAATGACAATGATATTCCTGCCAAAACAAAGTTTGCATTACAAATTGCTTCATTTTCTTTCCAATTAAAATTAATAGAGTTTCCACTATCTCCCAATGTTGCTCTGGCAGACTGGCATTTTCCACCCAGATAATCTATGGATATAATTGAATTTGCCATAGACGACCACTTTTTATTCATATCTTCTGCCTTTGTTTCCTTTAAGCCTCCCCACACATACCCTGTTTCTTTATTTAAAATACGAATACCTTTTGTTTCATCTGAATAGTAAACTGCAAGGATATCACTTTCCATCTTTTTTTCAAAGCCTTTCAAATCAGCCAGTCTGTTTTTTACCTTTCTAACCTCTTCTATTTGTGTATACCTTCCAGAAGTTACATCTAATGCAGATGAATCCGGTACAACAAAATCAATTTCTGATACTTTATTATCTTCCTTCTTTGCTGCATACGCCATAGTTACTGTTACAGATAAAATGAATGTCAAGCCGATACATATTATTCTCTTATATTTGTACACGATACTCCACCTCCGATATTACCTCTCCTATAAACTCTATAACCTTATCCCATACCAGATATAAAATTGCTACCAGAATAAGTGCAACAATTGCAAAAAACAATGTTAGCAACACATTTTTCACTGTCTGTTTAAATGTATAATTATGCACATTCAATATACTTAAGATTACAAGTGCCGCTGACCATAAAATACCAATATACCACACTAATGTAATCAAAAACGCCTCGTTCTGGGTCAAAACATAACTCAACACAATTGCTATTGGTGCCATTATCATATATGGAACCATGGAATATGCCACTGAAACAAATATGTTTTTTATCGTTCCTTCGCCATCATTAATTGTGGAAACCATGTAATTACCCCCAATAAATAAACCTAGAATGATAAAGAAAATTGTCGAAAGCAACATTGGTGACAACGTTGACAAACTATTCTGATTAAAGATAAATCCTCTTCCTAAAATATCTGCCATATATATGATAAACGTTACGATTATCATAATCCCCGCTGACAACAAACTTCCTCTTTTTCCAATCTTCAAATAATAAATTGCATCGATAGGATGTTTCAGCATTGTTCCCATATATTTAAAATCACCCTTTAATCTGCCAATTCCCTTTGCTGGTATTTCAGCAATACCATGTGTATTATATTGCTTCTTTTTTTTCTTCGGACGAACTGCTCCTTTGATTAGTGATATTACAAATATTATCAATAATCCGGCGATTACCCATACAATATATTTATTAATCATTACATTTCTGATTTCCCAGAAACACTCCGAATAGTTATCTCTATCATTGGCTGTCTTAAAATGCTCTAATGCCTCTGCATACTGCTGCTGTCTTAAAAGGCTTTTTCCATATCCTATATGAGCTATTTTGGACATGCCGTTTAATCTTAAAATTTCCTGCCAGATTTTTTTGCTTTCTACATAATTTCCTTTTTCTAAATCATAAATCGCCCTGTGGTTCAACATTGCAAATTCTGTAGGGGCAAATACCTGAACAAAACCTCTTTCCTTATCTAATACATAAACAAATCCTTCTTCATCTAAATCAATCGCTGCTGCTGATGTAAACAATCCGTATCTGTCATTAGACACTGCTCTTCCTCCAAACGAAAACAACAGATTTCCGCTATTGTCATATTCATAAATCAGCCCTGTCTGCGTCAATGCATACACATTTCCATATGGTCCTGCTGTCACATCCACGAAATTCCACTCATCATCCATAAACTTATTAGGTGATAAAATATTTGTACCTGCCATATTATGTAATTTCAATGCGTTTGATGTTTTCGTTTCAGCCTTAGACCATGAATAAGTTACCTCTGCACTTTGCGTAACACTATAAACTAAACCTCTGGCAGATAAGTCTATATTTTGTATTGCTCTTGGTTTCCTTGTCTGAAGCTGAGATTTCTGCTCTCTGGTATATATCATCTCCTGAATTCGTTCTAATAGTGTTAAGCTTCTTTGATTTGCTGCAAAGTATCCTTTAAACTCGCCATCATCACCAAACTGCATTAAACCATCATAAGAGCCTTCACCTACTACGATAATATTGGAGTCATCTGTAGCAACTACATTAACCGGTTTAAATATTGCCGATTTGCTCATCAAAGGTGAATCTTTTGGTCTGGAAATCGTTGTCAATATATTCCCCTGCCTGTCGCAGATAAATACCGCTTGTGCCATCGGATCTGCTATGTACATTCTTTTATCTGTCACAAACAATCCACTCGGTCCCTCAAATGCATCATTTGTAATATTTCTGGCAACTCCATTCTCTTTGTTATAAACTACGATTCTTTTATTTCCTGTATCTGCAATAAATATCTCTTTCCCGTATATAAACAAATCACTTGGCTGTACCAGCCCTTGTCTCTGCATATAAACCGTACTTGCCAAATATGCTTCCTGCGTTCTGATATAATCGCCATCTACAGAAATAGTATATGTGTATGTTGTTCCTTCTGATGCCGAAACAATATTTGTCTTTCCTGACAAAATAACACTAATAAGTATTATAAATAAAAATATATTCCTTAATTTTGTCGCCATATTTTTCTCCATTTATATTGTTAACTACTTAATTCCCGAGTTTGCCATAGTATTCATTACTCTTGACTGAAGAATAATAAATAAAACAATATTCGGAACTAACATAATTAATGCTCCTGCTGCTGCTATCCCCTGTGTGATAACACTTCCTCCTGCCGTCAATGTTCCTATATAATACGCAAATGTTTTTAAAGTCTCACTATCCAAATACATCGTAGAGGCATTTGCATCAAGCCATGCCCCCTGAAATGCTAATAACATTACGGTAGCTAACGCCGGTTTCACTAATGGAAACACTACTTTTCGTATAATCTGATAGTCCGTAGCCCCATCAATACGTGCTGCCTCAATCAATGCATCCGGCAGCTGGTCAATAAACTGTTTTACTAAAAACACTCCTGTTGGCACTACCAATGCAGGTATAATGCCTACAAGAAAATTGTTTCTAAGTCCTGTATATACAATAACAAAATAGGTCGGTATTGCCACAGCCGTCTGAACGAACATCAACGCCATATTATTAATCTGCAGCAATGCATCTTTGCCACGAAATGTTTTCTTAGATAAAACGAACCCGACGCACACAGATATCCACACATTTAAAAACATAATGACAACGGTATTCACGAAAGTGTTGAATAAATATCTTCCTGCCGAAATTGCAGTATCTGAAGACACCTCAAACAACCTCCTGAAATTATCAAATGTAGGATTTTTCACATAAAATCTTGGTGGATATGCAAACAGTTCATCCATCGGTTTAAATGCAGATACTACAATATATATAATTGGTAAAAGCATTACAATAGATATTGGTATCAGATACCCATATATTTTTATCTGGCTTTTATTAAATCTGGCAGGATCTGTATTACTTGTTCCCAATTTATGTCGCCTTTTTCTTTTTAACATACAGTACCTCCTACTCACCATCACTACTGAACACTCTTGAAACAACTCTTGACAATATAAATATCATCAACAGTAATACTGTAGAAACTGCCGCAGCATATCCCATCTCATAACGGATAAATCCATAATCATCAATATGATTTGCTATCAACTGTCCTGCATAATCCGGTGTGGGGTTGGCTCCGGAAAGTGTTACACCACTTCCACCATCTTTAAAGATATTAACAATCGCCATTACTGCACCGAACATCATTTGCGGTTTTATCGCCGGAATCGTAATATAGATAATTTCCTGAAATCTATTCTTGACACCGTCTATTCTTGCTGCCTCATACATTTCTTTATCCGTATTCAAAATACCTGACAGCATTGAGAGAAACCCTATGCCCATAGAACTCCAAAGACCTACAATAATCATAATCGGCATGAGATATGATCCCGACTGTAACCATTGAATAGGATTCTCGATAATATCATATTTTAACAGTAAATAATTCAACAAGCCTCTCTTGTCTCCACTAAAAACTGAACTCCATATAGTCGCCAGCAATACTCCACCAGTTACAGACGGAGAATATAATATAACGGTCATAATTGTTCTCGGTATTTTTGGTATCTGAGATAATGACCATGCCAAAAAAAATGATAATACATAACCACCAAGTCCTACAAAAATGGCATATATCAATGTATTCGGCAATACTTTCTGCATAAATACCGAATCATTCGTAAGCAAATTCACATAATTGCTTAACCCTGTAAAGGACGGCGCACCAATTGCATTAAATGATGTAAATGATAATATAATAGCCGCCCCCACCGGGATTATAATAAACAAAATAAACAGGAATGTATAAGGTGCCATTAAAACTAAAGAGGAATATTCATTTTTAATTTTTTTTAAAGAAAGGAGTTTACTTTTCATTTTTGGCACCTCGTCTTCCTGTTTTTGTGTAAAGCATTTTTAGTATCTCTATATTATAATCTTTAATTAATTTTCCATCTTGATCTATATATCCAAATTCCTGAAGTTTTCTTTTAATTTCTCTGTCTATTACTAAAACAGCCTGATCTAAAGATTCCATCATATCACTGCTGTCTATAACCACATCATTCCATACACCGCTTAACTCTCTCTCCACAATGTAAGACGCAGGATGTGGCGTAACTTCTCTCTGATACTGCCACTGTTCTATAGCTTTTTCTTTTACATCCGAATCAAATGGCAGTTTCTTGAAAGCCTCAATATTTGCTGTATTCCATTGGTATTCTAAACCTAAACTTTGACATCTTCTGATAGAATACTCATACTGTGTATCCTCGTCCAACCACCATTTAAGGAATTCCCATGCTTCATCCGGCTTATCTGTATTCGCAAAAATCATTGATGCCGTAGTGTCAGCCGGCTGATATCTGAGAATACTTCCATCCTTCTGTCTGGTTCCCGGACATAATGCAACTCCCCACTGTCCTGCCAATTCCGGTGCTGCCATCTTCAACTGGAGATACGTATTAAAATCTCCTATTCCGATTGGCACCTCACCATATCTAAAACTCAGATAAAAGTTTTCTACAGTAGTCTGCATTCCGTATATTTTGTAGAATTCTGTCATTTCTGTAATAGCATCCACCGACTCTGTACTATTAATTGCTGTCGTATTACCTTTTTCTGAATATATTTCTGCACCCTTTTGGTATATAAATGGAGTAGTAACTCCTAAACCCTTTAATGATGCTCTCTGTGAAATAGGTATATAACAGTTCATCTGATTTCTTAACAGTGTCGGCATCATGGCCTCTATGTCATCCCATGTCTGTGGCACTTCCAGATGTAGTGATTCCAGAATATCTTTGCGATAAAACAATAACTGAAAGTTTCTGGAATCCACAGCGCCATAAACACCGTCACCATAAGATGTTGCTACTAAAGATTCCAATTGATAATCTTTTGTGTAGACATCCATAAAGTCTTCATAGTCCAGAAGATTCTTTAATGCCCCTCTACAGGCAAACGTAAACGGCTGTCCTGCCGTTGCACAGAGCACCACATCCGGATTTGTATTCGTTGCATTGGACAATACCAGTTTTTGTTCATTTGGCATAACTTTCAAACGAATATTTGTATTATGCTCTTTATTATATGTCTCATCTAATAACTGTTGTAATATCTGAACTGTTACAGTAGATTGTGCCACCCACACTTCCAGTTCTTCTTCATTCTGATCACTGGCAGCATAATTATCACTATCTGCTTCGTCTGTAAATGACCATAAAAATCGCTTAATCGCCTCTCCTGCTGCTTTGAATATTGATACATCTTCTTTTGGCAGTTCATCTGTTCCATACAGATAAATTTTATCCAAAGATAATCCCTGACCTGTAAGGCAGGATAACACATTTCCTAAATACTTGGAGGCTGAATCATCACCTCTGAAAATATCTTCTGTCTTCCCTGGTATTTTTTCCGGTTCCTCCAATAGTTTTCTAAGTTTATCGGACGCTGTCTGTAAGTCCATCGCATATACCGGTTCTTTTCCGTCTATTTTTTCTAATTGCTCATATATTTTATCTGCCTGTTCTGCGTATTTCTTTATTCTGTCTGTTGCATCAGGCATATAAGATTCTAAATCCCATGTACGATTTTCATCGGACACCCCGCCTGTAATACGAAGTAACTCAGTTCCCAGTTGATTTACATTTTTCATCAGTTCATCAATCTGTGAATATATTTCTTTATAATCTCCCACAGTTACCACCATTGCCAAAGTATGTTTTCCTTTCGCCAGGTGTACCGTCATATCCCCCTCTTCGTCATTAAATGTATAATTATGATATCCACTGGTTCCTGTATATGGGACTTTTGCATTCTCCCATCTGGAATCTGTAACTTTTCCATCTATCTCTATCGTTCTAAACACCGTCTTATTAACATCAGCATTTTGTTTCAAATGAAGACCTAAACGATAATTGCCTTCCTCTTTCGCCTCAAATTCCCATATAATCTTCTGACCTGCTGTTCCCCATGCAGAACTGTCAATCAAATTAATTTTTTTATGATATGTATCATAAGGTGAAAGAGATGCGTCCCTTGCTGATGTTGCTCTGATATAAGAATCTGACTTTAACGAATATTTTTCTGCTTCAATTACAATCATCGGAACATTATCCGTTTTTTGCATTTTTTCTGTTTTCGTATCTTTTATTTTATAAAGCATTAATCCGGATATTTCTATTCCCTGCTCATCCGGAATTATCTCAAATGTATAAGTTTTTCCCTTCTCTAATTTCCACTGAACTTTCTCTCTATCCGTATTTCCATAATCTAAAAATGTGCTCTTCACATATTCATCCAAGTTTGTTTGTCTTCTAACGGATTCGTTCCCACTTCTATCAACAGCTTCTCTTGTCAAATCATGCCAAAGCATTTGTAACTGTGTCCGCTTTGTTTCTTTTCCATTCAATTTCACTTCATACAATGCATCTGTAGCCAGAACATCGCCCACTGGACGATATTCTGCTACAACACAATAATCTGCTGACTCTGGAGGCGTAACACGCAACTTCAGTTTTTCTTTTCTGGTTACAGTTATCGGATAATTTGAAACCTTCTTTCCACTAAGCCGGATATTTTCTGCTTCTATATTAGTACAGTCAGCTTCGTCATATGAATTCCAGTTTTCAATTGCCTGTTTTGTATAAAATCCGCCTGTCTTTCCTTCATAGGATTCGTTCTTTGTATTTAATTTTTCCTTTCCACACGCTAAAAGTGAAGTAACAATCATTACTATAACTAATAACAAGCTGATTCTTTTTTGCATTTTTCCTCCATCCTCTAACAATTTAACCTATTCTGTTCCAAACTTTTTTGTAACCCGTTGTGTTTCTGTTCTATTTCGAATGTTTTTGTTCAAAATCTTTCTGAACTTTCAAAACTTTTTTTTCAAAATCTTCCCAGGCTTTTTTCATTTCCGGATTAGCTTTTGCTACCGCCTCTTTAATAATCGGTTCAACATTAGAACTTGTTCCGTCTGTTGCCTGATTCTGTGCTTCATCAAAATAGTTCTTTATTATGTCATTATACTGTGGCACTATTTTTTCCACATCAATACGTCTGCACTTATCAATATTTTTAAACAAATATTTGTCTACCTCTGTCACTCCCGGTAAACTATTAAATTTTTCTGCCACCTTAGGATTGGTTGTTGTAGGATAATATAACTTATTGATTGTTGCATATTTTCCTGTATTTGTCTCATCATACATGCTGAGTCTTGCCAAATTTCCCTCAGAACTATATGTAATAAATCTCAGAACCTGCCAAGCTGCTTTTGTATTTTCACAACTGCTTGTCATAAAACAGTGATCTACATGGTACGGCATCACTCCTTTTGCCTTTTTATTCTGAGGTATTGTCCAACTGGTCCAGTTTTTGTCCGACCATCTGGACTGAGCATCTGCCAATTCCCACGTACCTACACCATGGAACAATGTAAGTCCTTTATCAAAAGCTGCATTATCTTCATCCGTTCCAAATTTTTTAACATAATCTGTCTTATCACCTGTTGATGTTCTTCTGAGAGCCCACGCTTCAAGCCCTGGAATAGCTCTTAAATTAATCATATATTTCAATGCTTTTACATACGCATCTGCTTCAAACTGATGCGTATCTTCATTATATCCATTTGCAGTATTTTTAGGATTATAGGCACTCACTACCAAACTTGGTATCTGGAAAAGTTTTTCTATACCTGAATATGTAGAATTTGTAGCCGCTTTCAGATATTTTTCAAAATCCTCTAATGTCCAGTCTAATTCCGGCATATCAAGATTTAACGCATCAAGAACATCTAAATTCACGACCATTTCTTCAAACTGTGCCTGATGTGGAAGCGCATATAACTTATCACAAAATGTATAATTCTTAACTAAATTTTTAGGTACATATTTAAAATCCGGATCATCCTTAACAAACTCATCCAGTGGATATACCCATCCCTGTGATATATATGTCATCAGCGAACCATCCGTAGCAGCTTCATCCCAGATAATGTCAGGCATCTTTCCTGCAGAAGCCTTAGCTGACAAATATTCTGCCGCGCTGTCCTTATCTGTATGCGAAAAATAATCAAACTGAATATCCAACTTTGGATAAGCCTGCTGCAATGCATCAAAAAGAGCTTCATAATCTGTAGCTCTCGCCGTATCAACAGCAATCGTAACCGTTCCTTCTACTGAGTAGTCAGCATTCTGGTCGGTTCCTAACCCTTCAATTACCAAATCTCCACCTGTTTTCGTAGATGCCGCTTTCGTTGTCTCTTCCTCTGAACTGCCACCACATCCTGTAAACAAGCATGTAACCATACTCAAGCAAAGCACTACTGTCAATAATTTTCTCTTAATTCTCATAGTATAATACTCCTTTCATTTCTTTAATTCTGCACTGAATTATATCTATGCAATAATTATATATCGACATCTTTTTAAATCCTATAGATTTTTTTTCACAATAAAGTCACGTATGGACTTTTTCGTTTTTTACTTTTTGATAATTCCCTTATGCTAAAAAAAAGAAGGGTTTTCGTGTTTTTTTCTACATACATCTATATTTTTTTCTTATTTTTCTTTAAAAAAGTAAATATTATCCATACAAAAAAGAGAGTCTGCAAGCAAACTCTCTTTCAATGCACGGACTTGTAAGAACAACTACTTTTCTGTGCCTCTTCGCTCCTAGGAGTATTTCTGACTGTGCAATTATATAATTTTATCAATAATCACTGATATATACTCACAATAATATTTACCAATAACTCTCGCCACGAAATCTGTCGGATGAACACCATCTCCAATAAACTTTTGTTCTTCTACTCCTAAAATAGACGAATAAATCAAACCTTCTGTCGGAACCAATACATCTGCATATTCGTATGCAAGTTTTCTAATAATTTGAACCTTACCGTATAAATCATCTCTAAAAAACAATTTATCCTCAGCCGGCATCAAATATGGCTCTAATATCATGATATGTGCTTTTGTCTTCTGTCTGATATTTTCTAAAATCGTACGGTATCTCTCCTCAAAAACCTCATTTGAAAGCCATTCCCTATCTTCCGAATAATACCATACATCATTAATTCCAATCATAATAGATACAATGTCCGGCTGAATATCAACCAAATCTGATTGTACCCGATTTAATAAATCTTCTGTTTTATTTCCATTAATTCCCTGATTCACAAACTCAAATGTACACTCCGGATATTTTTCTGAAATAAAACCTGCTGCATAGTGTGCATATCCATCTCCTAAATCGTGAATATCACCATAATCCCGATTAGAATCTGTAATGCTATCTCCTTGAAACAATATCTTCATGTTTCTTCCTCCTTAAAACTTTCAGTGTAACAATCATCAAAACAATTACAATACATATCAATACAATTATAATAGCATAGATCCATATACTCGTTGTGGCTTGTACTCCATACGCTTCTACCTCATACAACGTTGGAACACTTCCTGTTTTTTTCTCCACATCATGTATCTTTATATATTTCGCTATTGTTCCTTTTAATGGTATCTCTTTAATTCCACCTATACCTTCTTCTTCACTTAAAACCTCTTTCCACTCTTTTCCATTTTCAGATACAGATACTTTGTATTTTTCTGAATACTGAGCAGTCCATTTCACTTTAATGTTTTGAATTTCATTCTTTTCCTTTAATTCATAAATCAAATCCTCTGTTCCTGCTTTATTACTCAGAACATACTTTGAATTATAGTCACCATCAATTGTTGCTGCTAATTTTTTATCACTTACCTTTGCATCCTTAAGGACATTTTGGGTTTGAATTTTTCCAAGACTTATTTTAATTTTTTTCCAATCTTTTTTACCAAGATTAATAATGGTCTGTTCATTATTTTCACAAAAATAACCCTTCTCACCTTTGGAATTTGGTTTATTATCCAGACACTCTAATTTCTCACCATCTAATTCAACCGAATATGCTGCACTTCCCTTTAATATCACAGCAGTCGTTTCATTTCCGGAGCCTGCCTTTACTTCAAAAGTATTTTCATCTACCCGTGTACTCACGTATTTAACACAAGTATTCTCATCTTTATAAAATATGTTCTCTCTCTCTTTATCCGGAATTGTAACCAGCAGTGCTTCAGCTTTATCCACGTCCTGCATACTGTCTGAAAGATTCAGGCTGTCTGACACTGTGACTGGCACTGTTGCTCCTGCTTTTAGATACACAGGTATTTCATCCGTCGGAGCTTCTACCTGTTTTGTCTTCCCACCTTCGATTTTTTCTCCATTATAAAGTCCATACCATGTTCCTTTCGGAAAAGCCACATCATTTAAATATGCCTGTTCTTCCAATACTGGGCTCACCAAAAAATCATCACAGAATAAATAGGTAGTATATAATCCATCATATTTTGCCTCATTAGGATACTCCATAGTGAGTGGTGTTGCTACCGGTGTTCCCTTTTTATTAGACTTAATTGCTGTACTATATATAGTATTAAGCAAATTTTCTCTTAACCAATAATATTTCAGATATGTCTTTTCACCTGTTTTTCCATAATCCCACGGAAATCTGCTTGTTTGTCCGTGTGCTCTCATTATTGGCTGAAAAGCAGAAAATTCAACTGCTCTTGCGTACACTTCATTACTCAGACTGCCATCAAGTCCTCCTAAATCTGCTCCCCACATCGTAAATCCACTGACACTATCTGATAAACCAGATATCAACTGCATTTTCATGCCATTCATTCCACTGGCCTGATCTCCATTAAAGAATGCCGAATAACTTTGCGCTCCTGCACATCCGGCTCTTGAAAAAGTCACACCACCATCTATTGTTTTCTCTTTTAACACTTCGTTATATACTTTTGTTTCCCAATAAGGAAACATATTATGCATTTCTGCTCCAGTGCTTCCATTTCCTCTAAATAAAGCTCTTAATGGAATTAATTCGCCAAAATCTACTAATCCGCCTGCCCAGCCTAATTTTCCATAATTTCCAATACGATTATTCAGCATTGTTTTTGACATAGGATCTGTAAAATCTATAAAACATCCAACATCTGCTAACGGATTATTTACCGATTTTGTTATCGGTAATTTCTTCGTATCAACTCCCGGCAGATATCCCTTCATTGTATCTATATTATAGTCTGGAGAATTCCAGGTAAGCAGTTTTGTTCCTGTTTTCTTAAGTGCATTATAAATTTTTGCATCTGTTATATCGGCCGATTCTACATATACTGCTGCTATATCAGGAATGCCTATATTTTTAAAGCCTTGCTGCATTTTCAAAATAGAACCGATTGTCGAACCACCATATGTCTCCCAAAATGTTGAATGACCTCCCGCCATATATCGGTATCCCCACTTAGGGAGAACAATTGATGCTCCCGTAAGACTTGTGTAACCCGAAATATTTTCTTTCGGAGTCCCTGTCCATACAAAAAAATCAAAATCAGGACCTTGAAATTCCATCGTACATTTTTTACTGTTAGTATATCCTATATCCAGCCTGCCACTGTAAAACGAATTAAAAAACAAAGTATATCCTCTATTGCTATATATGATAGGAACATTTTTATATCCTCGCCATTTTTCTGCATTGAGTGCTCCTGTTGCATTGTTATACCCTGCATCAACATTCCACATGAGAAGTCTTTTTCCAGTCTGATCTAATTCATTAAAACGTTCTCCTGTACCGTATATAGATTCTTCACTTGCTAATGGCAATTCCAGCCGCACTTTTTTAATCTCGCTATTCTCAAAAGAAAATGCTATCTGCTCCGGAGAAATATCAAACAGCTTTCTGTTTTCCTTGTTGAAAACACTTAATCGAAAGCCACTCCCCTCCTTCTTAAAGCTCACTGCTGTTCCATCTTCTGCTCTCATCTGAATCATTGTTTTATCATTCTTTTGATATGTTATATCCTGAACATCTTTCGGAGCAAAATATCCTTTATGGCTTCCTGTCAACCGAAATCCTCCGGTAGAAGGAAATGTCAAATGTAATTTTTCTGTTTTTCCATCTACCTTCACTTCTAAAATAAATTCTTTCTGCTTCTTTTTAATTCCAACTAAACTGTCAACTGTTCTATACTCTCCACGAATCTGTGGGTACTTAGGACCTTCTGCACTTGTTCCAAAGGAATCCCACTCGTTCGGTTTTGCTTTGGTAGCAGCAAAAACTGTAGCAGACATACTTACTGTCAAAATAATCGAAAGCACTAATGCAATAATTTTATTACTTTTTCTCATCTGTTTCTCCTTTCCACTGTACCAAATTATAATTCTTTATAAATCCATGACCATATTGAATTATTTTCTTCCTTTTCTCTGTATTCAAAATCATATTCGATATCTTCACGCTTTGGTATCCATCCCTTATCATCTGAATTATACATCTCGGAATAATCTTCAATTTTAATATTTTTATATTCTGCCCAGACAGAATTCGCCGCAAGATAAATATATCCTCCATTATAATATGACGGAAGTGCCATCTCATACACATACTTAAATCCATCGACTGTTACTGTCACATATCCATCTGCAACCTCCATTACCATATGATGCCATTTTGTCTCATCATACGGCTTTAATGTTGAAACATCATTTCCCTTTTCGTCATAAACCGGCCAAAATACATGTTCCTCAAATGCGCCATCACTCTGATTGTTTCCGTCAAAATGCACATATCCATCCGGCTGTACTAATGCAGTAATTCCTCCACCTTCTTCCATAAAATGTCTGCCCATTTTTGCTCCAAAACCTATCGGTGATCTATGCCATCCGGAATTACCATTTTTATAATCCAGTTCCAACTTGAAATTTGTATATTTCTTATCATTTAAATATAAATATGCCATATCCAGATAATTTCTACAATCATCCATTCCCGGCTCCTGTGCTTTACGTCTGATAACACCATCTTCTATTGCCCAGTTTGTTCCTTCCTGAACCTTAGTTAATGCATTCTTCGTAATATCTGATGAGTAATATTCTTTATATCCCGACCATGATGACTGGGAGAAATCCGATTCAAGCGTTTTAATACTGATATTTGAAAATGTAGTGTTTACTGAATTACTCGCAAAAAATACCCGTCCGCCTTTCTGATACTTCTGCTGAACATATTCTTTTACTTGAATTCCATCTATATAAAGATGCACAACACCTGCTTTTGCTACAATCCTATAATGATGTGCTTTATTCTTTTCAAAATTTTTTATACTTTCTGCTGTGTCTCCATATATTTGTTCATTGCTGGCATAATTACCTTCCATACAGACTCCGCCATTATCATCTGTCCAAAATACTGTACCTCCATTCGGCTTACGCCAGGTAACAGTATCTGTGGCACCATAACCTATATAGAATCGTTTCCATGCACTATTTCCTAATGTAACATCTACATCTAACTGCCAGTTATCGCTATACACATAGTTGCCATTAAGAAACATGTATGCCATTTTGTTCTGCTGGTAATTACTTAAATTCCATTCTTTTCCTTGAAACTCTCCTAATTCCTCATTCTTTCTAATCAAAACACCTTTATCTTCATACCAATACTTACCCGGATCAACCTTTACCAACGGCTGATTTTCAACACACTCTGAATAATATGAATTAAATCTTGAAAAATCATTGGTTGATTTTTCTTCTTTTATTTTGATGTTTCTATACTGAACGCCTAATTCGTTTGCAGCTAAGAAAATCCTTCCACCATCATACCAATCAGTATAATAGAGTGGATTTGCATAGTCTGCAGTATCCCATGTCAACTTCCATTTACCTTTGATTTTTATATAATACTTAATCTCGCCATTTTTAACTACTAACTTTGCTTTAATCCAGCGGGCATTAAAATCAGCCTTGTCAAGCCAGTAGTCCCATAATGCACTATCCCACTTAACTCCATTATAAGCGGTAAATGTACCTGCCATCTTAATTCCATTCGTTCCACAAGTGCACCACATGGTTCCACTATTTTTGTCTGTCCAAGTCTTACCTTTTTCTCCGTCAAATCCTATCCATGCGCCACCACGGTCTCCAGCTGGATTTTTATACTCAAGATTCATAGTAAAATCTTTATAAATTTTCTTACTGTAAAGAATAGCCATGTTCGGATATGGGTTTCCATCATTACATTCTTTCAGATTGTCTGTCAAATCCATACCTTTTCTTGTAATGACACCATTCTTATCAGCTTTCCAATAATAAGACATGCGAGTTGCTTTCGGTTTTTGCTTATCGCATCCTACTGTGTAATACGGCTCAAAATCATCCAATATAGAGTTTTTCCTCTTTATTTCTTTAACTTTTAAATTTCTAAACTGTGTTCCCGCATGATTACTTGCCAGGAATATGTATCCGCCATCATACCATTTATCATATGTAAACGCATCCTCTAACCATGCATTCAGCCACGGACTCCATTTCCCGCTTTTTTTAACTTTATAAAAATATTTTATTGTCCCATCGCACACTTCTATCTTTAATTTATACCAATCAGTGCCCCAGTTTTCTACGTTCTCCATCCAATAGTCCCAGATATTTGGTGTTTTTATTGACGGGCGGAATTTGTTATGATTGTATGCATCAAAGCTTCCAACCATTTTTACCACCCGATCTCCCTGTGTACTCAACATTGTTCCGCCCAATTTGTTAAGCCATGTTTTTCCTTTTTCGCCATCATATCCAACCCATGCAGAACTTCTTTTATCTGTAGGTGACTTAATATCGACTTCCAAACTAAAATCTTTATATTTCTTTGTATTATAGAAAAGATATGCCATGTTCGGATATGGATTACCATCATTAGAATCTTCACCTTTTTTTACATCTCTTCCTTTTCTTGTGATAACCCCATTCTCATCTGCTTCCCAATAATGTGAAGTAAATACCTTCTTTGGTTTTTCTTTATCACATCCCACTGTATACCATGTTTCAAATTTGTCTAAAACAGATTTTTTTGTAGTAGCATTCGTGACTTTAAAGTTTCTAAAAGATGTGCCACCACTATTACATGCCAGAAAAACATAACCTCCGTTATACCATTCATCATATGTAAATGATTCTTCCGGCCATGCGCTCATCCATTTTCCACTTGTATTATAAAAAAATTTAATTTCGCCATCCAATACTTGAATTTTAACTTTATACCAATCTGTTCCCCAATTTTTCACATCATCCATCCAATAATCCCAAATGACAGGTTTACTTTTCGATGATCTAAACGGATTCATTCCATAGGCATCAAAACTTCCCACTAATTTTACGGCACTTTCTCCAATTGCACTTATCATCGTACCATTGCAGGATGTCAACCACGACTTTCCTTTCGTCCCGTCAAATCCTACCCATGCTGATGCTTTTCCTTTTATTGGATTTTTAATCTCCACTTCTAATGTAAAATCCTTATATTGTGATACATTATAATAAAGCAGCGCCATATTTGGGTAAGGATTTCCATCATTTTCTGTGCCTACGTCTTTCGTCTTACGTGTTATGATACCATCCTGATTTTCTGTCCAATAGTCTTTTGTAAAAGCAGGCACTGGTTCTGCATTATAAATATCTTCTGCATAATATGATTCAAACTTTTTCAACTCACGAAATTCTTCTGACTCTTTATACTCTGTTAGTTTGAAATTTTTAAACTGTGTTCCCGCATGATTACTTGCCAGGAATATGTATCCGCCATCATACCATGTATCATATAAAAGTTCTTCTTTTTCGTATACCGTATACCATTTTCCATTATTTTTAATTTGAAAATTAATCTTTCCTTTTTTCACTTCAATTTTTATAGTTTTCCATTCTGCTTTGGTCCAGTCTGCCCCCTCCACTTCAGTTTTCCAGACTCTCTTCGTTGTGTTGTAGGTAGTAATCTTTGGTTTATCTCCATTACCAAATGTTCCAACAAGATTCACCTCGTTTTTGCCATTGGCTGCAATCATAGTTCCCTGGCCATCACCAAACCATGTTTTGGCTACATCATCTTCTATTTTTCCATCAAATCCTACCCATGCTCCACCTTTTTTAGGATCAGCATTTTTATAGTCTACTTCTAAAGAAAACTCTTCATACTCTTTTACATTATAAAATAAGTATGCCATATTTTTATAAGCATCCCCTACGTTTGCTGTTGTATTTTTCGAAGTTCTGGTTAGAATTCCATTTTCATCTTCCGTCCAGTATTTTTCTTTGCTGACAACATCTGCTACTGAACTGTTACCTTTTGTATCTTCTGTATAATAACCATTGAAATTCTTGAGAATATTTGTATCTTTAATCTCCTCTATCTTAAAGTTTCTAAACTGTGTTCCAGCATTGTTGCTTGCAAGGAAAATATACCCTCCTTTATACCAGTCTCCATAATAAAATTTGTCGTCTCCCCATGCTGCTTTCCATTCACTTCCGACCTTAGTATAAAAATTGATAACTCCATCTTTTACTATAATCTTAACTGCGTTCCATTCTGTTCCCCAGTCTGCTCCTGATATATCTGTATTCCAAAGTGTACTTCCATCAGTCTTTGCTCCCTTATTAGATTTCTGCCATGGTATATAAGTTCCTATAAGTTTGACCGTCTTTTCTCCACTTGTTCCAAATATTGTTGCACCATTTTCTGTGCACCATGTATTTGCAGTATCATCAGTTACTTTTCCGCCAAATCCCAGCCATGCTGCTCCTCTTCCTTTATTCGGATTTTTATATTCTACCTCTACAGTAAAATCCTTATATTGTTTAATATTGTAATACAGCATCGCCATATCCGGATACGGATTTCCGTCATAATTAGGATTCTGGGAATTTGTTTCCGTCGTAGTATCTTTCGCTGTTCTGGTAATAACACCTGCTCCATCTTCCTCCCAATAATCCGATTTTATCACTTTTTTTGCGGGATAATCTTTTACATTATCACTATGTGCTGTATAATAAGCGTCAAATTTGTTTAACACATTTTCCTTTGCAAGTACAGCCTTCTTAATTACTGGCAGTTGAATTCCTGTAATAACAATAGCAATACTTAGCATTATTGAAATTATCTTTCTTTTCATTTCCGTTCCTCCTAATATGTTCTCCATCCATATTGCATCTTTATTTTATCCTTAGTGTAAGTATATCTCCTGTCTTATTTAAATCCTATAGACAATTTAGTATTTTTTTTTTTCATATGGACTTTTTTATTTTTTTACGAAATCGCATATCGCCTAACCCTGACTCCCATTATCAATCTGATTAATTATAATACACAAAAAGACAGGTCATTCTTTATACCTCGAATATTGACCTGCCTTTTTATGTTTGATTAAAAAATTTTATTATTTTATCCTTTTATCAATTTGTTATTTTTTTATCTTAACTCTCTTAATTCTACTCCACGCTCCGTTTTTCGTTCCATTAACTCCTCTTACTCTTACATAATAAGTTTTTCCTTTTTTCAAATTCTTAATTACGTAAGTAAGTTTTGTTGTAGTTTTTATTTTTGCTTTTTTAAACTTTTTATTCAACGAATACTGAATCTGATACTTTTTAGCACGTACTGCTTTCTTTAAAGATATTTTAATTGATTTTTTCTTTGTATTTTTCAATTTCTTTATTACAGCTTTTGCAGGTTTCTGAACCGTTACCTGTCTCTGTGTTGTCGTACCCTGAGTATCTGTCTTATTCGTTGTAGTTTCCTGTGTTACAGGATTTTTTGTTGTTATATCATCTGTTACTGGTTCTTTCGTTGTTTCGTCCGGATCTTTTGGAATATCTATCTTATCTGTTTTTAATGTCTTCATCCATCCTTCAATAATCGGAGATAAAGTTTCATATCCCTGTGTACTTGGATGACAGCCATCCATCAAAAGATTCTCCATGAAAGATTCATTGTCTAAAATGCTGTTATCTCTGAGGTTCAGGTACTGAATTCCCCACTTATCACAAATCTGCTTTGCTAAATCAAAATACTTGTCAGAATCATATGCCGGTTCCCATTTAATATTAAATGTCACAATATATCCTATTTTAGCATTTGGATATGTAACAATCAATCTTTTAAATAGTGCCTCGAGTGCTCCTGCAAAGGTTGTCTTATCAAACTTATTATTTAAAGATGGGGTTATTGTTCCTAATGGACAAACTCCCATTTCAGTATTTTTCATAGCATCATTTATTCCACCTTCTACAATAATATAATCCCAATCTTTGCTTTCTACACATGGTGCATTTAATTCATTTTCAATAATTGTCGCCGGACTTTCTGCTATCGTTGCACCACCTACAGAAACATTCAACCAATCCATTTCATTTTTCTCACCAATAATTCCACCCCAGGAATATCCTACCGGATTTACAAGATCTGCACCAGCTCCATAACTGATAGAATCTCCTATGAACAATGAAGACTTTTTATATAATGGGCTTTCTGTATCTTCTGATATTGTTCCACTGATTTCCTTAATGGTTATATTAGAGAATTTTGCTCCTGTAGCGTTTGATGCCAGATAAATGTATCCTCCTTTATACCAATATGGAATAGAAAACTTAGTCGGTGTCTCCTTATCATCAACGTATATTGTAACAGCACGGTCTTTTACTATCATTTTTACATGAACTGTACCATTTGCATCAATACCTTTATAATGTTGATCTCCCCATGTGTCCCAGTTTTTGAACACGCCATCATCATTAAAGCAATTTCCTACATGACATACGCTTGCTTCTGTCGGTGAATCAATACCATCAAAATAGATACCCATTCCACCACCTGATTGTCGAAAATGTCTTCCTTCCTGAGCTCCAAAGCCAATAATCGTTCTTCTCCAGTTATTCTTTCCTATATTAATGTCGGCTTCCAATTCAAATTCATAATATTGCTTATCTTTAAGGAATAACTGTGCCATATACAACGCATCTTTTGCTTCCGGATTATCTTCTACAGCCTTTCTCTTATAACTTCCATTCGTCTCAGTCCAATAATCTGTTGGCTCTGCTAATCTCAAATCAGAAGTTGCATTATCTTCTGTATAATAACTGCTTACTTTACTAAAGTCATTGGTTGGTTCCCCTTCCTCGCTATTATATTCCTCAATCTGAACATTTTTGAACTGTGTTCCACCATTGTTTGATGCCAGGAAAAGATATCCGCCATTATAATCATCACCAACTGATAGTGGCTGTTCCGGCCATGCCAAGCAATTATCTACATAAATCTTTATTCTACCATCTTTTACTTCCAATTTCATATTATGCCAATTATCATTTGACACATCAACACCGTCAATTGTTGTATCCCACTGTGTTGCTGACTGGTGCGTTCCACTATTAATATTATCAAAACTTCCTGCCAGTTTGATAGAATTTGTTCCGTATGGTTTTATCCATACCCCTGTATCTTCACCATTCCATCCTAGTACATCTTCATCAACAACCTGTGCCCCAAAGCCAATCATTGCCCCCTGTCTTACTTCCCAGTTATCTTTATGTGTAATACCATCCTCTTCATAATCGCCTCTGATATTGTTTTTAAAATCCACGGAAAAAGAGAATTCTTTATATTTCTGAACGTTATATGCCAACATTGACATATCCGGCCAAAGATTATCTCCAGAATTCCACCATGTGCTATTCATATCTGTAATAACACCATCATCATCTACATACCATTTTTCCGTTTTATTTACAGATGTAAGGATATTTCCTGTTTTTCCTAAATCAGAAGCGTAGTAAGCACTGTACTCCTTCAGTCGTTCTTCCTGTGAAGTTAACACTACTTTATCGCCCGCTATCTTTATATTCTTAAACTGTGTGCCACCATTATTTGAGCCTATTACTACATAACCACCCTCATACCAGTCAGAATATCCAAGTGGCTGAGTCGGCCATGCCTGCTGTTCATCTACAGTAATCTTTATAATTCCCGCTTTGACCTCTAATTTCATTGTATGCCAATTTTCATTCGCAATATCAACGCCATCAATTGTTGTATCATACTGTGTTGCTGACTGATGCGTTCCACTATTAATATCATCAAAACTTCCTGCCAACTTTATAGAATTTGTTCCATATGGTTTTATAATTGTTCCTGTATTGTCACCATTCCAACCTGTGATATCACCACCATTATTCTTAATACCAAAACCAACAAATGCCCCATATCTCATTTCCCAATTATCTTTTTTGGTAACTCCGTCTTCTTCATAATCACCACGGATATGATTCTTAAAATCAACTGTTAATGTAAAATCTTTGTATTGAGATATATTATATTTCAGTACCGACATATCCGGCCAGAGATTGTCGCCAGAATTCCACCATGTACTATTCATATCTGTAATGACACCATTTTCGTCAATATTCCATTTTTCTTCTTTCGAAACTGTTCCTAACAAATTCTTTGTCTGTCCTAAATCATGACTATAATACGACTCAAAATCATTCAATGTTGCCTCTACTGCATCATCCTCTGTATACGCTGATACTTGCTGTACACCTAATGGCATTTGTATACCTGTCATAACCAACGTTGCTGTAAGTATCACAGCGCACAATCTTTTCTTTCTTTTTATCATTTTATTTTCTCCTTATTAAAATAATCCTGTCCAGCCCTGTATTTCATTCGCTGACTCACCTGTAAAACTATCAGGGATGATAAGGTTGCTAGAACTTGTTGTTATCACATCTTTTGTGTTAAATTCTACGACTTCCGCCTCTGGGCTTGTATAAAATTTTCTCATTTCTATCCTCCTCCTTAATTATTTTTTTATAAACGAATCTATTACGGACCAATATTCTTCTGCAATGCCCGGATATTCCTGTCTCTTAACTTCTTTTGCAATATCGCTGATATTTCTTTCTGGTCCCATGCTACTGTAAATTGTTACTGCATCTGCATTTTCATAATTTACTGTTACATACGCTCTTGCTGTAAAGTCTCTGATGTAGTTTAATTCATTTACTCTACAAATAGAACCACAGTATGTTCCTATTTCTCCATTAAACCATCCACTGTTCTTAACATTTATCTTGTCATGGCTGTATGTAAGTGTCAGTTCTTCTTTAAATGCGTCATTAATATCCTTTGCTGTAATTAATGTTCCCTCGGTAATGGCACTTGATGCTACTGCAGCCATATTGTCTGATGCAATTCTTGCCTGGAATCTGATTCCTCCTGTTCCTTCTTCATTGCCTATGTATCTGATTCCTGCCCCATTTGCCATACTTACTGACAATTCATTTACTGATGTAAAGGTCGTTCCATCTACAACTTTTACTGTTGTCTTTGGTGCATACATCTTTCCATCACATAAGTATCCGTATTTAGCATCTCCAAGAGTTACTTTACCATCACTTATTTCAACTTTTTTTCCATCAATCTGTACAGAAGGCTTTTTGACTTCACTGATTTGAATATTTCTAAATTGAGTACCACCATTGTTTGATGCCAGGAACAAATAACCACCCTTATACCAGTCAGAATATCCAAATGGCTGAGTCGGCCATGCCTGCTTTCCATCTACAGTAATCTTTATAATTCCCGCTTTGACCTCTAATTTCATATTATGCCAATTATCATTTGACACATCAACACCGTCAATTGTTGTATCCCACTGTGTTGCTGACTGGTGCGTTCCACTATTAATATTATCAAAACTTCCTGCCAGTTTGATAGAATTTGTTCCGTATGGTTTTATCCATACCCCTGTATCTTCACCATTCCATCCTAGTACATCTTCATCAACAACCTGTGCCCCAAAGCCAATCATTGCCCCCTGTCTTACTTCCCAGTTATCTTTATGTGTAATACCATCCTCTTCATAATCGCCTCTGATATTGTTTTTAAAATCCACGGAAAAAGAGAATTCTTTATATTTCTGAACGTTATATGCCAACATTGACATATCCGGCCAAAGATTATCTCCAGAATTCCACCATGTGCTATTCATATCTGTAATAACACCATCATCATCTACATACCATTTTTCCGTTTTATTTACAGATGTAAGGATATTTCCTGTTTTTCCTAAATCAGAAGCGTAGTAAGCACTGTACTCCTTCAGTCGTTCTTCCTGTGAAGTTAACACTACTTTATCGCCCGCTATCTTTATATTCTTAAACTGTGTGCCACCATTATTTGAGCCTATTACTACATAACCACCCTCATACCAGTCAGAATATCCAAGTGGCTGAGTCGGCCATGCCTGCTGTTCATCTACAGTAATCTTTATAATTCCCGCTTTGACCTCTAATTTCATTGTATGCCAATTTTCATTCGCAATATCAACGCCATCAATTGTTGTATCATACTGTGTTGCTGACTGATGCGTTCCACTATTAATATCATCAAAACTTCCTGCCAACTTTATAGAATTTGTTCCATATGGTTTTATAATTGTTCCTGTATTGTCACCATTCCAACCTGTGATATCACCACCATTATTCTTAATACCAAAACCAACAAATGCCCCATATCTCATTTCCCAATTATCTTTTTTGGTAACTCCGTCTTCTTCATAATCACCACGGATATGATTCTTAAAATCAACTGTTAATGTAAAATCTTTGTATTGAGATATATTATATTTCAGTACCGACATATCCGGCCAGAGATTGTCGCCAGAATTCCACCATGTACTATTCATATCTGTAATGACACCATTTTCGTCAATATTCCATTTTTCTTCTTTCGAAACTGTTCCTAACAAATTCTCTGTCTGTCCTAAATCACGACTATAATACGATTCAAAATCATTTAACTGCATAGCTGCAGACACATCTTTTGTCCCTGCCGGAATAACATTTACTCCACCTACGACTAATACAACTGTTAAAATCAAAGATATTAAATGTCTCTTCATCTTTTTCCTCCTTTTCACTTTTTTGCATTGTATCATTGTTTAAAATAATTATAATTTATAAAAAGTTTTAAGCCTATGGAACTTTAAGGTAATTTTTTATTACTTTTGGACTTTTTTTCTCGTTGTATCGTTTTTACGCTCTTAACATTTTATCTTTATAAATTCTTTCGTCTATATGTCTTCTGAGCAGAACAATAATATTTACAAAAGGCTGCCAGAGAACAAAACATCTACAATAATTGTTTTATTTTCTGACAGCCTTAATATTATTCACCTTTCTATTCTTTCCACAGTTGTTTTCCTGCCTGAATTTGTTTTTCTAACTCTCTCGAATTATCCATATATTTTTTATATTCTTCAAAATCATATCCCAGCTTTTCTTCTTCCTTTTCTCTCCGGTGGTCTTAAAAGTAATACTTCCATTCCCTGCTTCTGGCAAAATTCAATGGACTTTTCCAAATACTCATAATCTCCTATTATATTAATAGGGACTTCTTTTTCTTTAGCTTCTTTTATATTCTTTATAAATGGTAACTTGCATGGTTTTATAAATTCTTCAGCTTTTATTCCCGTATTTAATTCTACAACTTCTGCTACTGTTGTAGCTTAATTTCTTTTTATATACATTTATGTATCCTCCTTATTTTTTTTATTCCTTTTTAATATGATGAAATATGAATATAAAAATAAAAAAGATAATAAAAAATAAGTCCCTTCTACTTTAAGGAACTTACTTTTTTTAATAATTTGGAGGAAAAAGTTTAAGCAGATACTCAATCGAACAAGTATCTTACTTGTACATTAATTATATCATAGAGAAAATAAGGGTTTGATTTTGGCGTAAAAAGTCAGAATTGTTAGATAACATTCGACAACTATGTTAAACTATATTGGTGCTACCTCAGTACGGTAGGACGGTTACGCTCCAATCTGAGAGTACAAGCTCAGTTTATCGGATAAATGGTAAATTGTGCCGTAGTTAAAGAAAGGAGATTTTTGCAAATGATAACTTTATCATATGAAACGTTATTCGCTGCCATGGCATTGTGCTGGTGCCGGATATACGCTAGGTAGAGATATACACAATAAAGTCAACACCACCGGCTTAGCCTGTGGCTTGCTCTGCCCCTATAAGGGGCTTTCCCAAACTTGCGCCCGGAAGGCGCACCGAAGTCTGCCTACTGTACCACATTCACAGCTGCCCTTAAAAGGGCTTTATCAGTGCTTCCTTATTCCGACCCAGCCTTAAAAGGCTTGCTGGTTTGCTTTGGTTCCCTACTAACTCTTAAGAGTTTTATTTCTTGTGTTTCCCCACCGGCTGGCCCGTAAACGGGTCTATATACTCTACCAAAGACATTTGATCATATTCCATATCTTCTTTTATTTGATTTTGTATATACTTTTTGATTGCAGCCGTATTTTTTCCTACCGTGTCTACATAATATCCCCTGCACCAGAAATGACGGTTTCCATACTTATACTTTAAATTTGCATGTTTCTCAAAAATCATTAGACTTGATTTTCCTTTTAGATATCCCATCACTTCTGATACTGAATATTTTGGTGGTATCCTTACCAACATATGTATGTGATCCGGCATTGCTTCTGCTTCTATTATTTCTATTCCTTTTCTTTTACATAATGTTGCTAAAATCTGCCCTACATCTGCTCTAATATTCTTGTATATTACCTGTCTTCTATACTTTGGTGCAAAAACTATATGATACTTGCATTCCCATTTTGTATGGGCTAAACTATTATTGTCCGTTTTGGACCTCCTGTGTTTTTTATTTGTGGTTTGCAGACCTACATTTATTTTAACACAGGAGTTACTTTTATCTAAAGATCTTCCCACCCCCTGCATAGCAGGGGGGGTATTTTTACTGTTACACAACAAAGAATCCTCCTTAACATAACAGTTAAGAAGGATTCCTTTTAAGGAAAATATCCCCTTATCTTTGATTACCGACCATTAGGTGTTTAATCAAAAATCATATGGATCACTATAACACGTCCAATCGAGAGGGTACATCACACCATTTTCCTCTTCAAATTTAGCCCATTGCTTAGCTTGACGTTTAGCTTCATGTTTACTTGACACTTTCTTTGTGTTTCTGTCATTTTCAACTCTAGCTTTATACGCTTTATTATTTGGATTATGCTGATTAGCGTAATCATCAAGCTGTTTCTTTGTATGTGTCTTTGATGACACACCTTTTTTATTTGCCATAAGCCACTTCTCCTTTCTCCTTGACTCCATATGTTTTCATATAAATGATTACGCACAAGATAGCGGACAACTTTGTCAACTTCTTAGCTGAACCCAAATAAGAAAAATCTTACGGATTATCCCTGCATTTAATCATGCCTCAAGGTTGGAGAATAAATTTTGCATTTACCTAAGCAAAATTTATTTAAATCGATTATATTACGATATTTCGATTATTGCAATTTCAATCATTACTTTACACCTTATTTTTCTCCATCTTCTCATACATATTAGTATTATAAAGATTATACAATTCACTGCCCTTCTCCACCGTATTATCAAACGGTACAATATTCTTACCGAACCTCAACAATCCAGTACCAGAAGGACTGTCAATCACATAATTAAGCTGCTCAGGACTTATCTCCAAAGCCTCTGTTATCTTTTCGATATTCTTGTTAGACTGATTAAGTAATAAAACAAAAGCACTGTTGGAAAGCATTGTCGTAGCAGTCTCACTTCTAAGTACATCAATGATATTCTGAGTAATACCGGTACATAGTCCTCCTTGCTTTCTTACCTTCTTCCACATCTGCTGTAAGTAGTCTGTACTAAAAGGCGATCTAAGAAGCACATGCACTTCATCTACATATAACCAAGTAGACCTACCTTCTTCTCCATTTTCAATAATCTTCTGCTGAATCGCTTCCACCACCGGCATTACAGCCCATAAGCCCTGATGCAAGTGCCGCAAGGGCGTTAGCCCCAACTCCCTGTCCAATTATAATTGCATCTGTAAGTGTGTAAATTGACATTACCATTGCGCTACCAAGTGACGGTATTATAACAAATATGGAATAACTGTCAATTACTTATAAAACCGCTTACTCACTTTAAAAGATTTTACACTACTCCATTTGCCTTTGTCTTTTCCAACTATTGCTCTCACTCTTACATAATATCTTTTTCTAACACGTAATTTTCTTAACAGATATGTATTTTTTCCTGTACGTTTTGTTCTTACGTTTTTCTTAAATTTTCTGTCAGTTGAATACTGTATCCAATATATTTTAGCCTTACTTACCTTTTTAAAAGCAATTCTCACTTTTCTGTTTTTAAGTTTTTTTACTTTTAGAATTTTTGTTTGCTTTAAACTCTTTTTATTTACACCGTCAACACGAGTTGTAGTTTTTCCGTTAGTTGTTGGTTCATTTTCCTTTGTTACAACTTGTCCAAAAGTTGTAGTTGATTCTTTTTCTGATGTTGTTTCGTCAGTTGTTTGATTTTCTACAGTAGTTTCTGATGTTGTATTTTCTGTAGTCAATATTTCAGTTGTGGGTTCTACTGTGACAGTTGTCTCAGTTTGTTTCTCGGTTGTTGGTTCTAATGTAGTTGTCACTTCCGTTGTTGGCTTTAGTGTTGTTGTCACTTCCGCTGTGGTTGGTGCTTCTGTTGTTGGCTCTGATGTTGTTGTCACTTCCGCTGTAGTTGGTGCTTCCGTTGTTGGCTCTGATGTTGTTGTCACTTCAGTTGTGGTTGGTGCTTCCGTTGTAGGCACTTCTATAGTTGGATTCTCCACTTTGTTCTCCAATTTTGTGTATACCTTTATTCTTCCTACATAATTTTTAAGTTGTGTCCATCCACTACCATTGTTTATATATGACATTTCCCTGCCATTTTTATATGAAGTCATTATTTTGGCGTCGCCATTTTCATTTGAAACACTTACTATTGCAGAGAACCATTGGTCTTTTTCAATCTTTACCGGCTGATTCAGTTCTATTGTTACATATCCACTGTTTTCAAAATACGCCGTTGTAGTATTTGCCAGGTAACCACCTGAAACTGGTACATTGTCCTGTCCGCCATAAGGATAATCTACATTTTTGTATATCTCCACTTTAGCGGTTACATTTTCACCACCAATAGCCACATTTACTGCTTTTATATATTCATCTTTTAAATCATCAGATTTTTTTGCTTTAAACACATTTGCCACTGACTTATCTTTTCTTAATGGGAAATCGTCCATGCTTCCATCATAGTAATAATTAAAGTCATACTTGTCCTTTGGTGCAAATGAAAATGCATAAGAACAACTACTTGTATTGTCATATGACAGCCAAAAATACTCCAATGATTTGTAACTGTTTTTTACAAGCCAGCCACCCTTTTGGGTAGCACCATTTGGCACAAATTTGTCTGATGGGATATTGTCATCCCAGCCAATGATTGTGCATGCATGTGGAGAAATTGTACTGCCCTGTTCATTCTTTGGATTGTAGTATAATGTTTCTCTTGCATTGTTGTACTGAAATGTTACTGCCCCATATTTTGCTATGGCTTTTTTTATTGACCTAATGTATTCTTCCGGATTTGATTTGTTTTCAGGTATATAAATTGCATTTTCAAATCTATATGATGGATTTTCATATGGGTTTGTGGTAACCACATTACCCGATACCGGTGCCCACCACATTGAATATAACTTGGCAATTTTTAGTGGGTCTCCTGACTGCGTCAAATAATTTACTGATTGCCAGTCTCCATCTGTATTTCCCAATGGATCGCTTTCTCTCTTAAAAACTCTATAAGCTGCCGCCATCGGATTTAATGATAATGTATCTTTTGTTACTGTAGGATCAATTCCACTTTTCAAAATGGATGATTCTGCTGCTGCAATGCTTGAATATGCCCAACACAAATTGGTATCTCCCTGGTCTTTTACTGGTGTGACTATGCCATCGTCCCTTCCATCATATTTTTCCCTGTCTGAGATTTCTTTAATTTCAGTCTGTTGTTCTTCAAAATCACCTTCTATTTTAAATGTTAATTGATTATCAGTTATGTTTGTGACTTCAACATACATATCATCGGTTATTTCCAAGCTCTGATTCAGTTTTAATGGTGCGTCAGATTTTGTTGCATATGTGCCACCTAATGTTTCATAATTCCACTTTCCTGCAACGCATCCCATATTGTTTGGGAATTTTGTGTCTTTGTCCACCAAATAACAAACAAGTCCTGAACTAATTGTCAATCCTTTTAGCTTCGTTCCATCTGTTTTATACAATTCTTTTGACTGACAATCATACTTATTACCACCTGTGCCAAAATTTCTATATTCTAAGTACAGTGTTTTATTGGTTCCTTTTAAATTTAATTTGTATCCGACTATCTGTGAATCTCCTCTAGTCGATGCTTCCTTTAAGGTATACTGTCCATTTTGATAAATTGTTTTAACATTGTCAGATGTAAGCCACCCCTTTGCTTCTCTTTCTTTTACAGATATAAACTGTGGCACAGGTGACATATGCTTTGCCATTGCAGACATATAATATACCGGCGAACTATTTGAGCTATTGTACAAATCCTTAAATCCTAAAATGTGCCCCATTTCATGAGTCGCCACTGCCATAGGCAAAATCACGTTTTCCCGATTATCCTTGTATAAATAATTATAAGAATTTGTCACCTGTACATAGTTTTTACTTGTAATTGTTTTTCCATCTGCATTTATTTTTACGTAATCTGCATAATCCTTATAATTCCATAAAGGGGAGGACCAACCCACAGAAATACTCTGAGTTGTATTTTTGTAAATAATGGTAATTGCATCGATTACCCCATCATTGTTTTTATCAAGTTCAGAAAAGTTGTACTTTTTTGTACCATCATAATTTGTAATCACATTACCCGCTAATATAGCTCTGTTTATAGCTTCAGACCAGTCTGTTTTTAGTTCGTACATACGCTCTGCTCTCTCTCCGCTGTCCCTGTAACCTTCAGGATTCTCTTCACTATACTCTGCATAGTATCCTCTTGTATGAGATAACTGCACTGAACCACCTTTATTAAACAAATACACGCTATTTATCTTAAGACTTCCCCTTGACGCAATTTCATAATAATCCGAAACATTAAAATATGCACTGTTATAAGTATTATCTGTAATTTTTCTAACAGATTCCCCATTATAAGAATTATCTATAAATTCATCTTCATCTAAAAATCTTGCAAATACTATAAGATTTGTAAAATTACTTTCTTTTGTTTTATTTTCTGTATTTTCATTCGTATCATCAGCAAAAGTTACGCCACTAAAAAGCATTGTCATAACCGTAACAAACGCCATGATTATACTAAACCCTTTTTTCATAAAATCTCCTTTTAATCATTTATTCTTTTACACCTTAATTATATATTCATTATAGCATTTACCAGATTAACTTTGTATTCTAATTTTTTAGAATTATAGGCTCATCATACCAGACATTATACAACCGCCTTTGGCACCGCATTTGATTATTTCATCCATTTGTACATCTGAAAGTTTTATTCCTCCAATTGCTTTGGCAATGATTCTTTGCATAAATGTCTGTTTGTGACACATATAACTTTGTCATATATGTCCGCTGTTTCATTTTTTAATGTAGTATTCATAAATTTTACCTTTATATATTTTTATATGAAATTATTTTGTATGTTATCATTTCATGCGCTACCATTTCGTACGCTATCATTTTGTATGCTATCATTTTGTATGTTATCATTTAGTATGCTACCATTACGTAGCTTATTTCATCATGTCACTAACCGTAAATATAATCGCTCATTACCGGTTGCATTCCAATCTTTTGAAGATCATTGTAAATTTCATCTACCGAACGCCATCAGAAATTTCAAACTGATCATCGCCCTTATCTTCAATGTCTTTAGCGTGACTTCCAATTCCAGTGCTTACCCCGGCTGAAATTTTAGTTGCTGCAATATTGGCGGTGCCCTTCTTATCATCTACTGTAGAAGTTTTAAATCCATCTGCTGATTCAAAGGATGTAGACCATACTTCTCTTTTTGTTATATCTGCATCTATCACTTTTCCATGCACAGTTTCGCTTTTCGTAACAAATCCCACAGGGAGAGCCATACATACTGCAAGTAGAATACAGATACCCTTTCTTAATTTTCCTTTCTTTGTCATAATGTCTTCCTTTTCAACTACAACATAACTGTACCTAACATAAAAATGCCATATCACTTATGCCATATAATCATTAAAATACATTTTAATTATACCTAAAATGTTGTTTGCCACATATACTTTCTAAAATTCAGATACCTCTAATAAAAAACATGCTTTGCCTATTCAACTCCCTCGCCCCTCAATCTTGAGGGGTTGGCTTTTCTTTTGCTTCATTTTTCTGCATAATAGACATATGAATATCTTACAAAGAATCTTTACCAACTATTATGAAGAAATTAAATATACTCTTCATCCCAGAGCTTCTGAGATAGAAAATATCGAAAAGATGATAAACTGTGGTGATCCTTCTTTTGGTGGTGCTATGTACGGCTACCCACACTGTGGAAATCTTAAGTTCATTCCTTTTCGCTGCCACAGCCGTTTCTGTCCCTCTTGCGGTAACAAGTATTCCATGGAACGTACTAAATCTATGTCTTTTAAACTGGTTAACGTTCAGCACAGACACTGCGTCTTCACGATTGATGAAAATCTCCGTGATTTTTCCCTTCAGAACAGAACTCTGCTTCATTGTTTTTTCCATTCTGTTGCCAGTGTTATTTTCCACATGTTCTTTAAAATGAACAAATCCAAAAACTTCCCTCTCGGTTATATCATGGTTCTTCATACTTTTGGCAGGGACCTCAAATGGAATTCTCACATTCACTGCCTGATTTTTGAAGGTGGCTACAGCTATGACGGCGTGTTCGTTACCTTCCATTACAATCGTCACGAAGACGAAAAGTATGTCGAAGAAACTCTCCCTGCTATGGATTTCATAAAACGGTTAATCAGACACATCCCTGAAAAGCACTTTAAAATGATTCGATATGGTGGAATCTATGCCCGCCTCCCGGCAGGCTGTTTTCAATTTACCAGAACGCCAACTACGGTCTTTCCTATAAAGAAAAAAAGACTCCAATGTGACTAATTAATCACATTGGAGCCTTATTCTCCTATATTTGCCAAAATGGTATCATATTGGTATCACCTCGGTAATATTATATACAATTATGTGGTTCAAAGCCCTTTATTTAAAGGCTTTCTTAAAATTTGAATTCAAAAAAACGTCTATTCAAACTCCTACTCACAAAAATTTACTCCTTTATAAAGTAGGATATTTATTGTATTTAAAAGTTCGTTTCTGTACTGTTTTAGTATTTTTTGCATATAGTCTAAGACGAAAATATTGTCATTTTATTGTCACGAGTCAATATCGTTGTAGTCGTTCTTGCATGTATGACAAACTGGAAGTTATATATGCCTTTGCAAATATACCATATCTATTAACTGTACACCGCCCTCATAAATTGGGTGGTTATAATTGTCTGTAAAGAAATTTGGAATACTGTGAGAACGAACAAATCCACATTTTTCATAAAATGGTATTGTCAGTGGACTATCACCAGTTCCAACTTGCAAAATAGAATATTCTTTTTCATATTTATTGGCAAGAAAATCAATCATTACTTTGCCATATCCCATTCTATGATATTTCGGATCAACCGCTATATTCTTGATTTCAAGTATTCCATTACCTTCATCGGTGACAACACATTCAGCTTTTACATCATTATCTTCAATCACATACATAGTTCCTTTTTCAAGATAGCAATCAACCATGCTCTCCTGTTCATCAGCTAATAACAATAATGATATAAACTGCTTTTTATTTTCGTTAACTTCTCGAATTTTCATACAACTTGTTACTCCATCAATTTCCATCCATTTTAATTCATCAAACTGGAAGTTATCTTTTTCTTAATGGCAATGCTATTAAATTTCCCAATAATGCAATAACAGCATATCCAACTACA
>OHAP01000029.1_pt1 | contig 92523 bp, 114 predicted proteins | sample 1577171 | NCBI WGS metagenome assembly OHAP01 (sample SAMEA3541489, study PRJEB24748) | human gut metagenome | biome: human gut; feature: human-associated habitat; material: faeces | place: China | collected 2012 | reverse complement strand
TGGGAGTGCATAGTCGATGAAAGCCTGTCCGATATCAGAACCGTTTCCGGTGATCCACTCAGGCGGTACGGTCTTCTCCTGATTGCAAATGAGATTCACATCTTCAGGAACATAATTAATACTATAATCAGCTCCTTCTGTGCGGTGGAAGGCGATCATCTTGCCGGTTATACCATCAAGTGCAAAGTGTACACCGGAAATTCCGGCCTGGATTGCTTCTTCCTGATCGGTAGCAGAGATCATGGAAGAGGAACAACGCTGATTTACATTCAGTTCAATCGAGCGGACTTTTACGCCTAGTTTTTCTTTGACAAGATTTTCAAGGTATTTTCCTGAACCGGTGAGCATTTTATGTCCAAAAGTATCGACACCGACATCACTTGCAAGTTCGCAGATAAATGTACCGTTTCCATCATTAATTCCCTCGGATACGCATACAACAAGGTTGGAAGTATGTTCCAGTGCCTTTTTGACATCTTCAATGAAAGTGTCTGTATTAAATGCAGATTCAGGTAGGTAGATCAGGACCGGATTGTCATTCTCGAATTTTCTTGCAAGAACACTGGCTGCTGTGAGCCATCCTGCATGGCGTCCCATGATCTCAACGATGGTGACGGACTTTTTATTATCATAAACGGAGGCATCGATGGCAATTTCACGGACAGTGGAGGCAACATATTTTGCAGCACTTCCGAATCCCGGTGTATGATCTGTGAGAACCAGGTCATTGTCGATGGTCTTTGGAATCCCGATAAAGCAGATCTCACTGCCACTTATGGCAGCATAACGGGAAAGTTTACTTACAGTATCCATGGAGTCATTTCCGCCGATATAGAAAAAGTAACCGATGCTGTATTCTTCAAATTTTTTAAAGAGGAGCGGATAAACGTCATCCTTCAGATCTTCCGGCAGTTTATAGCGACAGGAGCCAAGGAAAGAGCCGGGGGTTGTTTTGATCAGTTCCAGTTCACCGGACTGTTCGACGGAATTCATGTTCATGATAGTATCTGCAAGAAATCCCTCAATTCCATTGATCATGCCATATACAGTTCCAATCTGTTCTTTCTGCATGAGTGCTTCATATACAACACCATACAGACTGGCATTGATAACGGCGGTCGGTCCGCCAGATTGTCCTACGATTACATTTTTTTTCATTGAAAAATGCCTCCTTAGTATAATTGATGTACAGATTTGCTGTATTTTCCCCTTTGTGAGGAACAACAGCACATACACTTCTACTATATAGGAAAAAAATAGATTTTACAATATCATTCATTCAATGTTATAATGTAAAAACAATAGCTGTAAAAATAAAATGATAACTTAAGGGGTATGATTCAGGAGGAGCGATATATGAAATATATTTCATTTGCTATTCCATGCTATAATTCAGAAGCATATATGGAAAAGGCAATCAATTCGATACTTGTCGGAGGAGAGGATGTAGAGATCATTGTTGTCAATGATGGATCAAAGGATGGCACGCAGAAGATCGCTGAACGGTACCAGGAGAAGTATCCGACCATTGTAAAAGCAGTGGAAAAGGAGAACGGTGGACATGGTGATGCAGTAAACTGTGGTCTTGCACATGCGACAGGAAAGTATTTTAAAGTTGTGGACAGTGATGACTGGGTAGATAAGGAGGCATTAAAGAAAATCCTTGATGCAGTCAAAGGATTTGTGGATGCAGATTCACCGGTGGATATGGTGATCTCCAATTATGTATATGAGAAAGTCGGGATGAAGCATAAGAAGGTGATCCGTTATGATAATGTCCTTCCGCAGAACCAGGTTTTCCGTTGGGATGACATCGGACGTTTCCGGCTGGATCAGTACATTCTGATGCATTCGGTGATCTACAGAACCGAGATGCTGAAGCTCTGTCAGCTGGAGCTGCCGAAGCATACATTCTATGTAGATAATATTTATGTGTATTATCCACTGCCGCATGTCAGGACATTGTATTATCTGAATGTGGATTTCTACAGATATTTTATAGGAAGAGAAGATCAGTCGGTGAATGAGAAGGTAATGATCGGCCGGATCGATCAGCAGTTATTTGTAACGAAGCGGATGATCGAGATGTATGAGCTTCGCATGATCACGAGCAAAAAGCTCAGAAAATATATGATCAATTATCTTGCAATCATGATGACGGTTTCATCGATCCTCTGTATCCGTTCTAAAAAGCAGGAGAATCTTGTTAAAAAGAAAGAACTGTGGGCTTATCTGAAAAAGAAGGATTATAAGACTTATGTAAAGATCCGGTATGGAATCCTCGGACAGACGATGAATCTGCCGGGACGTTCGGGAAGAAAGGTTTCCTCGTTAGCTTATAGCGTTGCACGGAGACTGATCGGATTTAATTAAAATGGCAGACATAGAAAAATAAGTACACTGATTTTCAAAGTTGAAAAGGTGTACTTATTTTTTTATGTCTTTGCATTTTGATAATCCGAGAAAGTAATCTGCAGATACATGATAATATTGACATAGTCTTATAAGATGACGAATGGGAAGTTCATTAGCACCGTGTTCATAGCGGGCATACATTGTTTGGTGGTCCAAGATTTATGGCAGATAATATGCATTGTCAGTTGTATATAAGTTCATCTGATGGAAAACAGTATCGTGTGGTTTGTAAAGAAGTAGAAAAGGTAAAAGGAATATTAGAAAAAAAAGTACATATACTAGTATGAATCCTATGGATTAGAAAAAACCAGAGGATTGGAAAGGAAGTATATGACATGGCTGTTAATTTTTCCGAAAGTAAGACGAAAGAGAATCTGATGCGGGCATTTGCCGGGGAGAGCCAGGCAAGAAATCGGTATACCTTTGCGGCAGAGCAGTGCAGAAGAGAGGGAATGCAGTCGATCGGAGGCATTTTTCTGTATACGGCAGATCAGGAGCTGGCACATGCACGGAGATTTTACGAATTGTTAAAACCGGAAACGGGGACGACAATTTTTATTGATGGTAGTTATCCGGTGGATGAGCCGGGGAGTGTTCAGGATTTGTTGCAGGCGGCAGCCCACAATGAAAATGAAGAGGCGGTGGATGTGTATCCGGCTTTTACGAGAATAGCCAAAGAAGAAGGTTTTTACGAGGCAGCATCTACATTTATGCAGATTGCAGAGATTGAGGCAATGCATAGATGCAGATTTCAGAAGCTTGCCGAACTGCTGAAAGATCATACATTTTTTGAGAGATGTGAAACCGGAAAATGGATCTGTACCAACTGTGGTCATGTTCATGAGGGGCGGCAGGCTCCGGCAGTATGCCCTGTCTGCCGGCACGACAGGGGATATTTCCTGCCTTATGAACTGGCGTGCTATGTTTTTGGGGAGTGTGATTTTTCAGGATCAAAGAAGGATTAAGATGCAGAGACTGCGGTGCTGCCGGAAATTTCTGACAGCACTGAGCCTGCCAGGAGCAGGAATGCACCGGTCAGTTGTAAAAATGACTTTACTGGAGCATTAACCGTTTATCCAGTGTGTCGTAAACCCCCTTGCTTTAGCTATGGGGATATAAGACACTTCCATCGAATTTACGCAAGTAATTGAAGACGGAACAAAATATCCTTGTATTAGATTTAAAATGGCATATAATACATATATGAATAGATGTCGGGGTCAAAATCCGGCATTCCGCAGAATAGGAATGCCGAAATAAGAAAAATCTGTCGGCAGCAGCAGGAACATTTTGGGAATACCTGAGTGAATATGGAGGAGAATGTGGGAAATGAGAAATTTAGAAAGTCTGGCTGAATTGAAAAAGCAGGGGAAAATGCGGATAGAAGAACGAAGAGATAATTTTGTACGTCAGAGTCTTTTGTCGGATGAATTTCTGGATCTGATTCAGCGGAATAAAAAGCCATTTGATCTTCTGATGTGCTATTACGAATGTGCAATTATGGAAGTGGAAACGAAATTCAAGGTTCTGAATCAGGAACATTCACTGGAGTATGACCGCAATCCGATTGAAAGTATTAAGACAAGAGTGAAGTCCTATGAAAGCATTTTGAAAAAGATCCGTAAAAAAGATATACCAATTACGATGGAGGCAATCGAGGAAAATATTAAAGATATAGCGGGCGTGAGAGTGATCTGTTCTTTTCAGGATGATATTTATGCGTTGGAAGAAAGCTTTCTTAAGCAGGATGATATCGAACTGATCGAGCGGAAAGATTACATAAAAAATCCCAAGCCGAGCGGATACCGCAGCCTTCATCTGATTGTTCAGGTTCCGATCTTTTTGCAGAATACAAAGAAGTTTGTCAATGTGGAGGTTCAGTTCAGGACGATCGCGATGGATTTCTGGGCAAGTCTTGAACATAAAATGAGATATAAAAAGGATATCCCTGAATCACAGGTGAAATTTCTTCAGGAGGAACTGTACGACTGTGCAGAACAGAGTGCAAAGCTGGATGAGCGGATGCAGGGAATCCGGGATGTGATCGGATGGAATAAGAATGAGTAAAGTTGGAATGAATGAATAAAATTTCTCATAGAAATGAAAAGAAAACCTTTATGGAAATCTTATGAGTCAGAAAATTGAAAACCAGTTAAATCTCGCCCTGGATGCAACAGAGGCAGAACGACAGAGGAGCAGAAGCCTGAACGTAGGCTATGACGAAGAAGAAAATGAATGGGAGCTGATCCTGAAATATTCGGGATCACTGGAGCCGGTAAGAGAACTTGCGGTGTATGTAACTGAGCTGACCGGGGGTTATGTAATTATTCAGATTAAGGAAAGCCGGATTGAAGAACTGGCAGCACTTCCTGAAGTTGAGTTTATAGAAAAACCGAAAAATTTGTATTTTCAGGTGGAAAATGGAAGACGTGTATCCTGTATTGACGAAGTACAGGCTGCGTCTTCTTTTTTTTCAGCAGGGCAGGATATAGGCAAGGAAAGTGGAAAAGGAGTGCTGATTGGAATTGTAGACAGTGGGATTGACTATGAAAATCCTGATTTCAGAAATGCGGATGGGACAACGAGAATTGCAGCACTATGGGATCAGACAGTGGAAACCGGACTGCCTCCTGCGGGCTATAATGTAGGAACAGAATTTACATCTCAGCAGATCAATGCGGCACTTCAGACAGCAGGGCATGAAGAACGTTTCCGTCTTGTTCCCAGCCGTGATATCAGTGGTCATGGAACTGCTGTGGCAGGAATTGCAGCAGGAAATGGACGAGGGAGTCAGGGCGGACGATACAGAGGTGTTGCACCGGAAGCAGAACTGCTTATTGTGAAGATGGGGATACCGGGAGAGTATGGATTTCCAAGAACGACTCAGTTGATGCGGGGAGTGGACTATATTATAAGGAAAGCAGAGGAATTAAAAAAGCCGGTAGCAGTCAATATCAGTTTTGGCAATACTTATGGATCTCATGAACCTTATAATTAAGGGAAAACATAAGAAAACACTGATATTTCCTGTGTTTTCAGGAGATTCAGTGCTTTACTCAGACTCATGATCGGTTGTCATTCTGGTCTTATAATACTCGGTCAGGATCATATTGATCTGCTGGGAACGTGTACGAAAGTTCTCTTTCGCATCCTTATCAATCTCAGCGACTAGTTCTTTGGACAGGGTAGTATAGACCTGAACATTATTGGAACTGATAGCCATATGGCACCTCCGGTTTCATTTTTAATAGCTTCATTCTACCATACTTCGGTAGGTGGGGCAATGTAAACCGGAAAACAGAAAAGGATTTATTACAAGGCAGAATTGCAAGAAAGGAATACAAAATGAAAAAACACATTATGGATGAGAAAACAGGAATCAGCTATACTTTATACGGAGATTATTATTTGCCGGATCTGGAACTGAAAGAGCAGGAAGAAGCCCATTATGGAAAGTACGGAATGCTTAGAAAAAGTTTTCTGAAAAAACATCGATCAGGGTTATATTCCTCTTATCTGCTGACGGGCAAATTAACAGCACATTTGAATGAAGTAGATCAGCAGGCAAATGAAAGAATGAAAATGCTGGTAGATCAGATGATGGAAAGACAGGCAATTACAGAAGAACTGAAAGTTCGTGATCAGATGGAATGGGTTGGTGCAGTCAATAATATTCAGAATGTTGCGGAAGAGATTGTGTTGAAAGAAATAGTTTATTGTATCAATAATTAAAGTTTGAACTGATAATGAAAAAATATTGCATAAAAAATATGAAAAAATATTGCATAAAAAATAAAACGTGGTATTATAATACTATAAAGCACTCATAGTTGGAGGAACAAATCATGATTATAGAATTAAGAGTAAAAAACTGTTTTTCGTTTGAAGACCAGATTGTATTTTCGATGAAAGCAGATATGAGGAATAAGAAATTTGCATCTAATGTGCATAGAGAAAATAAATTCAATATTTTAAAGACTGCCGGGATTTATGGACCTAATAATGCAGGAAAAACATGCCTTGTTAAGTGTTTTAATGCAATTAAAAAAATCTTGTTAAATAAAAAACCGAATTTAATGCCTAATTTATTTAGTAAAAATTCGGTTTGCGAATTAGGGATTACATTTTTAGCAGAAGGAAGAGAGTTCTCTTATGATTTGCATTACGATGCCCAGAAGGAAGAATTTTTGTATGAAAAATTTTCAGAAATTCAGAAAGACCAGTATGGGAATGAAAAAGAAATTCTTTGGTTAGAAAAAGATACAGTAAATCAAAAATATTCTTGTATCGATCAGGATGTTTTATTAATGATACCACTGATGTCATCGAATAATCTTCTTTGCTATGTAATTGATGCGAGTAAATTTGAACATTTAGAAAAAATGAAAAAAATAATTGTTGAATTTGCTCAGAAAATAGACATTCTCAATATGAACAATATTCCAATGAAAAAAACAATTGAGTTAATGAAAAATAAAGGTGACTTACAACAAAAAGTTGTAGAATTTATAAAAAATGCCGACTTATATATGGATAATTTCGAATATGTTGATATGGATCAGATAAAGATAGATGATCGAACAGAAAACGAAAAACCTGATGAAGAAGTTTTGAATATGCGAGAAAAATTAATGGAACAGATTCGATTGGTTTCAACATATAAAGGTGTTAAAGTTCCTAGCCTTATATTTGATTCTACCGGAACAAAGAAAATTGCAGCATTAGCAAGTTATATTATTGAAGGGTTAGAAAATGGAAGAATTCTTATAGTAGATGAATTGGATAGCAGTATTCATTTCAAAATTACAAGAGCAATTGTGGCAATGTTTAATAATGAGTTAAATACTAATGCTCAAATGATATTTACAGTTCATGACATAAATCTTATGGATTGTAAAAGAATGTTCCGAAAGGAGCAAATTTGGTTTGTTCATAAAGATCAGGATAGAGTGTATGTGTATTCTTTAGCAGATTTTACTGCACAGCAAGGCGTGAGAGATACCACAGATATAATGGAAAAATATCGAAAAGGAGCTTTAGGAGCATTACCTGACCCTGAATTGATTAATTCGTTATTAGATATTAAAGGAAACAAGAAGGGAGAGGTTGCGGATGAAGAGTAGATTACCGGCTTTCCTTTCAAAGGATAAAATATGTATTATTTGCGAAGGAGATGAAGAGTATGATTATCTTAATAGATTGAAAGAACTTAGAGTATGGAATGAGCAATATGAGGTATTTCTTGATAATGCTGATGGCAATGGAAATATTCCTGCAAGATATCAAGATCGTTATCAAAATGGTTCATTTGAAGTAGTATTGGTGTTTTGTGATACTGAGAAAAAACCATATGAACAATATGAAGATATTAAAAGAAAAATTAATGTATTTCATGGTATTGATAATGCCGCGGAGGAAGTCCTTATATATGGAAATCCCTGTACAATGCAAATTATATTAGAACATTGGACAGATGTGAGACTGAAATCTCCAGCAAAAAAAGTCAATGCATCAGTAATTAAAGAATTTACAGGAGTGGAGAATTATAAAGGGCGAGCAGATCAAAGAAAAGAGATAATGAAACACATAACTGTGGAAAATTATCAAGATATGTATACACGAATATGTAAGATGCAAAATGATGATACAGTTATTGGAAGTAGCAATTTTGACAAATTAGTAAAATACCTGTCGTCAGATGATGATTGGTGGATAAGTGAAATTAATAAAAAACTTGAGGAGTAATTAGAATGAAATTAAAAAAACAATTTAAAGATTTTTATGATGAAATTTGTATTCATGAAGAAAGTGAAGATCTGAAAGAAAAAAGAGATACTTTACAAAAAGATATTGAAGATAAATTTCCAGGTGAGATGAAAGACCACGGTATTGAATTGAAAAAAAGTGACATCGAGATTTTTGATCAGGGAAGTTATAAATATAGCACAACAATTAAATCTTCAGTTATTGATAGAGATGTTGCTGTTATGATTCCTTTAGATATTAAAGAATATCCAGATTCAAGAAAGATAAAGGGATATCTTAGAGATGCGGTGAACCATGTTGCAGCAAGAACAGTAAAAATAAAAGAACCGTGTGTGAATGTTTCATATTATGAAAATGGAGTAGAATGGATGCATATAGATTTGCCCTTATATGCAAAGAGTGATGATAAAGTGTACTTGGCAAGAGGAAAAGAATTTTCTGAAAAATATTTATGGGAAATAGCGGACCCCAAAGGATTGAACGATGACTTATGTGGGAAAATTAATAAAAATGAACAGTTGCGACGAGTAATTCGGTATATTAAAAAGTGGAGAAATGATAAATATGAAAATTCCACATTAGATCATGAAGTTCCACCGAGTATTGGACTTACATATTTAGCTTGTGATTGTTTTGTTTCTTCTGCGACATCAGAAGGAGAGGACGACCTAATGGCATTGCAGCAAACAATGTCAAATATGAAAAGTATGTTTACATTAACGTATGAAGATGAAAAACTGGTGAAGGCAGATATTTCAAGATATCTTCCAGTAGAACCATTTACAGATGTTTTTCAGAAGATGAAAGATGCCAGTGATAGTTATGGAGTAACGTTTTATAATCGTCTTTCAACAGCGGTACAGAATTTAACAGATGCTGTTAATGTTGAATCTGAGCATGATGCAGGAAATTATGTGAAAAAAGTGCTGGGGGAAGAATTTAAAGTTCCGGCAAAACAAACAAGTTCTCCAATACCCCAAAATAAAAAGGAGCACAGCTTTGGATAAAAAGAAAGTAGTTTTTCAGATATTAGATTCGTATGCAGAAATTACGATTACGGATCAACAGGATAACATTGTGTTTTTTGAAATAGGAGGGAAAGAATATGGCTGCTGGTATCCAGAAATAGATCAGGATACCAGCAGTCCGTTCATTTTTGTAAAAAATGATACTGAATATGATTATCCTCATATTTTGCCAACAAGTATTCCGATGGATAAAAATTTTGCGAACAAATATAGGTATGTATGCTTGGATGAGAATGACAGTACAATTCCTTTTTTGCAAAGTTTTGAAGAGAAGATAATAGATATTATTGAAAAGCTGATACATTTATTATCATTATCTGATATTGAAAAAGCTGAAGAATTTCAAAAGGAATTTTTGTTTTATTGGAATCAGGCAGCTGAAGATACGGGAATCTGCAAGCTGTATATTGGAAAAGAAAGAGAATTTCAAAAATTAAATGCTTATAAAAGTAATGATGGAGCGGTTCGGTTTGTTGCAAATGGAATATGTTTAAATGATGCAAATAAGAAAGTTAATGGGAGCAAAAAGTGGAGACATTTACCGGAACTTCCAGTATTTTATATTCCAATTACAGATAAACGTAGAGTATTGCCGCCAACTAGAGATAAAAAGTGGACTGCAGAAAATATTGTAATGCTTATTTATGGAAAACAGTTTAATCGAATTTCACATGAAAGTTATGTAAAGCTGGGACTGGAAAAAATAAAAACTAAGTATGTTGGACTTGTGTTTGAGATAGAGATTAATGGAAATTATATTGATTTTGCGGCAATTATAGAATTTAGAAGTACAAAGAATGATACATTGTTAAATAAGTTAAAGCAAGAAATTGTTGAGGTAGTACCGATAGTAAGTAAGAGAACAGATTATTATTATCTTTGTAAACAAATAGGAAATGAAATCACATTATTGGATAAAAAAGTTTTATTGATAGGTGCAGGTTCTTTAGGAAGCTATATTGCAAGAGAACTTGTGAAAACTGGAGTGAGAAGTCTTACGGTATACGATAAAGAACTATTGGAAGAAGAAAATCTGTTAAGGCATACAATTGGTGATTTGTGGGTGGATTGTTCAAAAGTGTTTGGATTGAAATGTGAATTAGAGCGTATTCATCCAGAGATTCATATTAATGCGGTTGAAAAAAATATAGATAAGAATTTACTTGTTGCGGAGATGAAAAAAGCAGATTTAATTCTTTTTGCAGTCGGCTCAAGTACCGTTCAGTGGGAAATGAATAAGATACTGAAAGAACAAAAATGTAATGTAAAGGTCATATATACATGGCTAGAAGCCGGTGGTGAAAACAGTCATATTTTATCAATAGACTACAATAAACAAGGATGCTTTCAATGTTTATTTACAGATGAACAGGGTTGCCTAATTAACAATAAAGCAAATAATGTTTCAGAAATAGATGTGGAAGCTTATAAAATCAGAAATGGTTGCGGAGGGACGAGAGTTGCTTATGGAAATGCAGTGTTGTTGAGAACTACAGCAGTGTTATTGGATGTAATTAGAAAAAATTTTGAAAGAGCTGAAAGTACAAACAATTTAATTAACATTACACCAACAGATGTGATTGATGTTAAAGACACATTTGTAGAAAGAAAGTGCAGGTGTTGCGGGGATGAGGATATCTAATACTTGTAAAAAAATGAAATTACCCAATGGGAAAGTTGTAGATATATTATCAACGGTGTTTGAAGAAATGGAAAAGTGGTTACAAGATACCAGTGGAAAAAAAGAAGCAGGTGGCTATATAGTAGGATATCAGCATTATGAAACAGAAAATATTACATTGGAGCAAATTTCACATCCATATAGATTAGATATTCGAAAACCAACATTTTTTTCAATGAGAGACCCAAGGCATAAAATTTTTTTGATGAATTGCATGAGAAAAAAGAGTTTTTACATGGGTGTATGGCATACACACCATCAAATGTTTCCAGAGCCATCTCCTATAGACTGGAGAGACTGGTATGAAACCTTGGAGGTTGATAGAACTGGATGTGAATATGTGTTTTTTATTATTGCAGGATTCCGGGATATACGAATCTGGGTGGGAGACTTTAAAGAAAAAAATATTATCGAAATATTTGAGTGTCCTCATAAAAATGGAATTTATCTAATGTAAAGGAGTGGGAAATATATGGAAGAAAAGAAGAAGAGACCAGCTATACCTGAGAATGTGAAACGTGAATTATGGATTAAGTCGGGTGGGCGTTGTGAATTTAGAGGTTGCAATAAATATCTTTATAAAGATGGAGTGACTAAACAACCAAGAAATTTGGCAAATATTGCACACATTGTTAGTTGGACACCAACAGGGCCACGCGGAAATCAGAATTCTGAAAAACTGGCTACAGATATCTCAAATCTAATGTTAACCTGTTCAGAACATAATAATTTGATTGATGATCCTCGATATGTAGAGATGTATCCGGTAGAATTATTACAACAATATAAACGAGAACATGAGGAACGCATATATCGAGTTACAGGAATGGGGCAGGAGTATGGAGTACGTATTATAAAAATGTTCAGTAAAATACAAGGACAGGTTTCGATAATAGGTGATAAAGCAGTTAGTGAAGCAATTATGCCGTATTACCCATTAGAATCAGATATTATTATTGATCTGACACAAGTTGAAGATGTAACGAGTGCACAGAAACAAATAGAAAGAGCAGTAGATTTGCATATAAAATCTAATTCTAATGAAGAAAGCTATAGTGTTTTTATAATGGCAAAAATCCCGTATGCTTGTTATCTAGGATATGCATTAGGAAATAAGGTTAAGTCTGTGTCACATCAGTTTTTTAGAGACACCCAAGATTGGAAGTGGAGGGATGGAGAATTTGGGCATTTTTATGTATCAAAACCTAAAGTGGAAAAAACAGAAGATGAAGTGAATTTATTAGTAGAAATAAGTGGTAATATTGATCGTAGGCTGGTGCCCAATAATATAATGTATTCAATAAAGGCGGAGAATCCAGGCTTTATGTTTATTCAGAGCAAAGAGCAACTATTAGAATTTCAAATTAAGTTTAGAGAATTGTTAAATGAAATTAGAGATATACATGGAGAAGAGGTTAAAATAAATTTGGTTATCGCAGCACCTAATCCAATTTCTTTTGAAATTGGAAAGTGTATCATGAAAAATATTGATCCGACAATTATATTGTATGATAAAGTTGATAATGAAGTATCTTATCAAAACGTAATGTGCTTACATTCAAGAATAAGAAGAGAATAAGAAAATGCCTGGGCAAAGAGACATATCTCTCGCCCAGGTGCTTTTTTACAGTTGGGAAGTTATAGCTATGAGAGAATTACAATTCCATATCATGTGACCTTTTCTTAGAGCGAGCAGGCTGATTTCGTCGCATCTCCTGTTTCCTCTGATATTCAAGTTCCCATGCACGATGGGAGAAAACATCAGGATCCTCCACATTGAGATAATGAATATTACGGTGCGGCAGAGCCGCCAGTCCGGTGTGGCGAGAGCCACCTGTCCGGACTAACGGAGCCACCCCATTTTTTTATTAAGTTACTTTGCCATTGCTGGGTCCAGTCCATATACTTCTCTCATAGAGAGATCTTTAGCTGGGTCAACACTTTCAATATCGATCTTATAGGAATCATACGATATGCGATCCATGATGGCATCGGCAAGAGTACTTTCACCATCACAGATTTGCTGGTACCACTCACTTTCACGGAACTGAGAACAAAAGATTGTTGAAGATTTTTTACGTCTTTTATGTATCAGTTCAAAAAGATTTCTGGCTTCAGCTTCTGTCAGTTTAAGAAGCAGCCACTCATCAAGGATCAGTACTATTGGCTTGGTGTATTTCTTCAGGACAGTCGAGAAAGTTCCATTGTCCCTGGCAGCCTGTAAGTCCAATAATAGATCAGGAAGTCGTACATACCGTACTGAGTAATAGTGCTTGCATGCTTCCATGCCAAAGGCACAGGCCATGTAAGTTTTACCACTTCCGGTTGCTCCAGTAATAAAGATGTTCCGGTATTCTGTAATGTATTCACAGGTTGCCAGACGGTTGATCAGTGCTTTGTTCAGCTTTCGTCCAGAATGGTAATCAATCGCTGCAATGCTGGCATCTGGCTGTTCAAACTCAGCCTGGCGGATCAGCCTTTTCAGACGATTGTTTTTGCGGTTGCTATATTCGACATCAACAAGCATACCGAACCGATCTTCGAATGGAACTTCCTTCATTGCAGGATCATCCATCTGGATACGGAATGCATCTGCCATAGCAGTCAGACGCATTTCAATAAGTTTATCGATTGTACTTTGATTTGTCATGATTGTTTACCTCCATAGTATCTGGCTCCTCTGGTTATGCCGTGTGGTTTTACTGCCTGAGATGATTCTGATCCGGTATCAGGTTCATCCTTTGCTGCAACCAATAGATTTTTGATACTTTTATAGCTGGGTTTACCGGAATAAGAGAGCGCCGTGGCGCAGGCCTGTTCCAGTTTTTCTGGCGAATGTTTTTCTGCCAGTTTCAATAATCCCATGCAGCTTCTGTAGGATTGCTGTTCAATTCTGCCGGAGGTAAGTATCGCATTGACAACCTTACTTGTGTTAATTCCAATCGAATCAGCCCACTTACGGAATCGGTCACCATTCCATTCCAGATATTTCTGGTGTTCCTGTGGCATATGTTCTGTCACTGTAGAATATTGACCGCTTCTTCCATAGAGTCGTCTGTGGGAGGCAATACGATTGTGATTATAAAATATTTCAACCGTTGTATCTGTTATACGCACATCAACCTTATTTTTGATATACTGATAAGGCACGGAGTAGAACATTCTGTCTACTGCGATGTGATAGTTAAACTGGACGGTGGCTTGTTTCCACTCAGCCAGTTCAAAAGGTGTAGCAGGCAACGGAGCCAGTAATGGCATTTCTTCCCCAAGAAATAAACTGAGTCTGCTACATTCCTTTTTCTGGAATTTACGAGCATTGTAGGCATCCAGTTTTTCACGGATTGAGGCATTCAATTCTGCAAGAGAGAAAAACTGCTCATTGCGAAGGGCTGCTGTTATCCATGTGGATATCTTTCCTACTGCTCCCTCTACATTCGGTTTATCCTTGGGTTTCCGGACTCTGGCTGGAAGGATGGCAAGATTGTAATGTTCTGCCATCTCATGATAAGTTGTGTTTAAGGCAGTGTTGTACCAGTCACTCTTTTTATGATTCACTGCGGTTGTACAGTTATCAGAAACGAGCATAGGTGTGACACCGCCAAAGAAATCAAACATCTGGACATGAGCTTTGATCCAGTTGTCAGTTTTCTCATTCATATATGCTTTTACAAAAGCATACTGACTGTAAGTTAATACACCTACAAATATCCATGCATCTGTGATTTCTCCAGTGTCCGGATCAATGATGTGGGCAGGATCACCGGCCCAGTCAACTTCAATCTGTTCACCTGGTTTTCTGGGGATATGCATGGTAGCCCTGCGTTTTTCTTCATCCTTCTGGATGTAGTAGCAGAACTGAGAATACATTAGAGGCTCTTCGCTGCTCATGCGGCACTCCTCGCAGTATTCTACCCAGAGAAGCTTTTTGTTTACACCGTTCCGCAGAAGTTCTTTGCGGATGTAGTCAAAGTTTGGCATGCGTTTATTCGTTGCCGACTTATCCTTAGGAAACATCAGCTCCTCTAGTGCGCTGTCGGTCATGTCGAAATCCAGCGGCCATGAAAGATTGATTTCCGCTGCCTTTTTCAAAACCTTGGCGACTGTGTTTCTGGATACACCGCAACTCTGTGCGATGTTCCTCTCACTGAATCCTAAGCTTTTCAAGCGTAGGATTTCACGATACTTGGTCATAACTTACGACCTCCTTTATCTGTATTCACACCAAAGGTGTGTATTTACAGTATAAAGGAAATATATGTAATAGAGCCCAATACTGTGGCTCTGAATTACCGGAATATATGGCTCTCATTCTCCGGAATGGTGGCTCTCAAAGTCCGGACAGGTGGCTCAGAGAGCCCCGGAATAATCACCACACACTAAGAGCCGGAAAGTTCGCTGTTTATGCGGCTTCCCGGCTCTCTGTTTACTATTCAAACTCGGCTCTGTCACGCAAAAGCTTAACGGAATTAATTAAGGTTTCGCTTACAATATGCCTTGTTTTTATTTCTATTACATGATTTCCATTGGCTTTCTGATGAACTGTTGCCAGAATGTTGCCATGGATTGATTATAGCAAAGAGTAGAGAAAAAGCAAAGGATAAACTATTTGATAGTCCACAATCAACTATGTGAATATGTAACAGTAATGCCTCTATTTCACAAATTCTTATAACTTGACTATAACAATCTTTTTCTTTAAAACAATGGCATATTTTCTTCATCTATGCCATATAATTCTAATATTTCATTCAGCGTATTCTGCCAATCATTTCTTTCTCTGTTATTCTGTTCAAAAACCCCATATGGACATTCCTCACATGAAGGATTAACTATTGATTGCCAATCACGCTTCTTTCCATTATTTAATATTTCAACTATAATATTTCCATCTTGAATTTCAAAATGCAATGCAGTCTCATCGGCATATCCTGTTTCTGGAATAAACCTTTCAGTAAAAGCAAAATACTTTAACGTATGACTTTCTAAATACTTATCTAAATAATCTTTTCTAATAAAGACAGTTCCACCAATAGGATCCTTGTAATATGAATTCTTATTATTATTGCATATAACTACCTTAATACCATCCGATGTATTCCATGATAAATCAGACACATTAACCTCAAGATTAAAATATCTAATCAATTCCGCTGGTGGCAAAACCAAGGATGTTTCATCGAATACATCAGACTGGTTTGAGATATTCTTAACATCTTTACACAGCCATGATCTCACAGTACAATTCACATAATCCCGCAAGCTACCAGAATACTCATCCAGTTCAATAGTCAGATATCTTGCATTTCCATCATCTATTATTGTCTCTTCAGGGGAAGTACAACACCAAATATCATAAGTATCTCTCCATTTTGTTTCGTACTTGTCATCTTCATGTAGAGATATTCGTCCTGCAAGCATTACCCATTCATTATGTTTTATTTCTAAAGGTTTTAAAAGGTTTAAAACATTTTTTCGTGTTAGTTTGACATTCTTAGCCCATATTAAGTCTTTAGCGTCAGGCACCTCTATATTCTTAATTATATATTCGCCCAACCTCTCAACAAAATCTTGATATGTTGGAACTGGCGAAGTAAGCGCCACCTCTTCTCCATATTCAAGAGGATCATATACCTCATATCCAATATTCCTTTGATTGTTATTATATGTTGCAAACTGATTTGTGTAATAATTACACATTAAACTTCCATAATATAACCCTGTTGCAATATCAACACATTTCATATATACAGAATCATGAAAGTCTTCTTCCCTCATATGTCTTTCTGTTTTTTTGTTCGTCACCTGATAGTGATTAAATAGTTTTTTAATAATAACTTCATATGACTCAAAAAATGAATTCATGTCCAATGTCTCAATGTCTGCCTTAGGAGATATTTCCGCCATTATTCTTCTTTCAAATGCTACAGATCCATTACAGTCACCAGTGCGAACACACTGATATTTCTGTTCAAGATAATTATTAATATCTCCTATGATATGCTTATCATTTTTCAAAAATTTTGTATGCATATCAATATGGTCTTTTCCCCAGTACCTAAATGGTAAAAACTCTTTGTTCATGAGATCAACTGTCAATAATAAGTCATCCATAAAATCTGAAATAATAGCATCCTGTTTAAAATCATACAAATTCTCGCGATTCCATCTGATATACCCATACTCATCACCAAAGTACTCAGCGATTCGCTTAATACTTTTTGCAGAAAGATTCCGTTCTTCTTTAATCAACTTTTCAAAGAATTTCACTATATCAACATCATTGTATTTTACTTTTGATAATACAAAAATTATAGCTTCTTTTATATAAAAATCTGTAAAGATTTTATATTCTTCTATAAGCCTTTTCTTAAACACTGTTCTACTTGAAACAATTTCATATAGAAGTTTCATTGCTAAACATCGCACATCTTTGTTCGGTGCAGAGCAACACAAAATCGCAAAATAATAAGCTTCATCATCACGCCTATCGCTTCTATTGTTAAGTGTAATGAAATATAAAATGTTTTTTAATCTTCCTTTAATTCCTCCAAGGAAATGATGACCAGAAAGAATGACCGATAATTCTGTTTGTTTACACTCATTTTCAAAATAATAATTCCGCAAATAATTAGTACAATTAAAAGGTTTGTCCGTATAACCACCCATAACACCCAACAATTCATCTGGTTTCGCTGGTGAGAACACCGTCAAAAAATCCTGAATCGAATCTTTTTTAAACTTTATTTTAACAAGAGTATCATATTGCAATCGTTCCATAAGTCCAGTTGATACAAGTAGTTTTTTTATATATTCATAATTGGGAGACAGATTATCAAAAATTGCAATAATAACTGCTTCCTCTAAATTATATAGATTTCTAATCTTACTTTTAATAATATCAACTTGCTCATCAAATATTTTCCCTCTTATATCGTCAAACAAAGAACGGGCAACTAAAAAATCTGTGAGCGAATCAATCAAAAAATAAAAGTATCTTATCGATTCAGATTCATAGTATCCCAAAAAGCCCAATTGAATCATTGTAGTCAAATAATCTGTCCCTGTTTTTACAATCGACAGTAAATTGAACTCATCAATTCGTTTTTCTTCGTGTTCATACATCCACTGAGCAATTCTTTTTGTATCCTTCCATATATCAACACCTTGACATGAAATGGATCCCTTGAATATTTTTCCAATAGATTTCTTAATATATTGTTCTAAGATAAATGTTATAGAAGCTATTCCATTCTCAGTTTCATCTGTTAATTTCGTTGATGAAAGTACATTACAAAGCATGCTTAGTAACAGTGCATTATTAGAGTATAAAATATCCTCATATTTATATACATCCGGAACGGATAACTTCAGTATTTCTCCTAATGCCGATTCAAAGGATACGCCTGGAAAAGCATACTCTGCGCTTGCAATCTCCCTATATTGTTTTAATATGTCAGCATCCATCGCATTATTGCGATAAGTAATAACAATTCTTACTTTTGAATGTTTCTTAATATCAACTAATACTTGGAATAAATCTTCCTGTCCTTTCTCAGACATCTCATTCACGGCATCCACTATGAAAACAAATCCAGATTTACAATCATTAATAATTTCTTCAATATCCAAATTGTAAATATCCTTTTCAAACTTCCCATAAAGACATAAATGCGGAATATTCTTAGTTTCTAACCTTTCTTCAAAACACTTAATAAAATAGCTTTTTCCAATTCCGCCTTCACCTGAGATCAAACAAAATTCATGCAGATGTACACATTCCTCAATTTCATATAAATTCAATCCATACCAAGAAGCTTTCTTGCCTCGAATAACATCTATATGATCTTTTATTTTTTGAAGAAACTCTTCCTTTTCAGAAGAAAATGCATCATAAGAAGCAAGCAATTTTTCTAATGAATAAATTTCTCCAGAGATTTCACTATCATGCTGAAAATGCCGAACCTTAGGAAGTCCTCCCATAAGAATGTCCATAAATGCAGGATTTTCCCATTTCATCTTATAATTATTATTTGTAATAGAGTTCATCTTATCTCTTTGTATTTTGTTTAATAATTGATAATTCATGGATGCCTCTTTCCTTGTTCTTACGCACACTCATTTTTGCAACATTTTGAAATAATCAGTTGAAAAAAATACATTCTTCATAGTTTACATTTTCTCTCAAAATGTAGAAGATTCCAACATTTCTTTCTTAATGCGTTTTCCTCACACCTAAGCACAAGAAAGAATCAATTGGAAAACCATTACTGACGCTCGGCACAAATTGCGTTCCATGCCACTTTATGTTCATAATTTATATCCTCATCAATCGCTAATAATTCAGTATATGCATTTACAAAATCATTTGTCGATTTTAATAGCCTCAAATAATATTTTATAGTTTCATATACACCATTTACAATTATCTCACATCCATTTGATTTCAAGAAATCTTCTATCAAACCTTGAACTTCTTCCCATTCGTTTGGGTCAGGTTTAACTGTTGATAAAATAAAATATCTTTCGACAGATTCCGTCTGCACTTTCTGAATTGCCTCACTTACATGTGATACTCCAACATGGACCTCGTATTTTATCTCAACAGCCTCAATAGGTCTTCCATTTTCCCATAAATCAATATCTCCTACCGTTCCACTCTTTCTATTAGCTGTTTTCATTCTTTCTAGAGGTTTTAATTCAAACTCTCTATATCTGTCTACATCATTCATAAGGCATTGATAAATAGCATATACAGCAATTTGAGGTAACCTTGGTGCATTCTTCTCATAATTCACTGAGAACTGCTTATGTAATATCTCCATTACTTGATCAATACTCAAATTTTTCGGTTTAGTAAGCGGAATATTTCCCTTATTCCTTTCTTCAATCATTTTTTCGAGTATCAAAATTGTTATTTTCTTAACTCGTTCAGTAGAAACAGAATTCTGGATCAGATTTACAGTAATAATAAAATCTGGACCTACTTTTTTAGGAACTGTCTTTAAAACAACATCTGGCATGTAAGGCTGTGAATAAGACAATGTTTGACTAAGCCAATGTGTGTCTACATTGTATGGTAACCCCTTCTGTATTAAAAACGGTACTGTAACACTATGATCAACGCCTCTTGCCGAAAAACCATTTTCATATTCGGCTTTGTGACTTCTAATATCTTGCTCTGGATGCAGTATTTTGTATATAGCCAATGTTAATGCTGCTCCTCTACATGCATGTTTAGTATTAGCCAATTCAATAATAACCTTAGAATCTTCTTCACCTATGTCCACTATCAAATCATCAATATTTTCTTTTTTACACTCAACTTCTGCTACTTCATAACATTCAGACAAGATTTCTGTCAGTTTTTCTTTTTCGCCCAGCTCAATAACTTCTTCGTTATTAATTGATTCTTTCTTTTTAGTCATAATTTACCCCCTTGCTCTTTTCAAACATAACCCTCTCAGAAAGCATCGGAAAAGGATATGTACATATAATCTCATCTGTCCGAATTGTGGGATGTGTATTTGTTGTTCTCACATCGTATCTTAATTCACGCATCATAAGAATCATCGTTTCTATTTGTTCAACTGTGACATCTAACTGCCCTGCTACAGTCTCTCTCGAAAGATAAATTCCACAGTTATTGGAATCTCCAAAATAATTAATCGCTCTTTCTAATAGGCTATTTTTAGACCCATTAAGTTGTGTTTTCACCCTCACAGTATCACCTCTATTAGCATAATGTCCATAAATGTCTATTAACGAAAAAAACTGACTAATATCGACAAGTTCTTTTTGAATAATATCCCATTCTGCAAATATATCTTCTACACTAAGAAGTTCGCTTTTCAATTCAAGTGTATCAATTTTTATAAGATATTTCTCCAAGCCAGATATATTTACCTTAAATTTACATTTCTGCCCTCCTGTCTCTTTACAAGAAACAGAGTGAATTTTTAAGAAACCACTTTTACATTCTGTCGATACTCGCTGCAAAGAAATATATTTTTCAACCTCGGATTTTGAGGGTCTTTTTTCACTGATTATCTTGTTATATCTATCAGTATAGCCAGCAAAATACTTCTTTGTAAAAAGTAATTCACTTGTTTTTGCAATTACTGTTTCCAAATGTTGTTCTTTTTCACAATCCTCATGGCTCTGATTTCCAAATCTTTTTTCTATTTCACGTTGTGCAACTTCTTTATAATGTTTGCTTATCTCTCTTTGGCGCCTCCTAAATGTAGATTCAAAGCCTTCTTCTCTAACTGGATATGTCAATTTTGAAACAGGTCTAAGTATCTGCTCTCTGACCGAAACTGCAAGGACTTCTGCAAGTCTTGGTGGAACTGAATTTCCAATTTGTGCTATAATCTGCGTATTTGTACCAGTAATTATATAATCATCTGGAAATGATTGAATTCGCATTAGTTCATGAATTGTGAAATGTCTATTATTCCAATGAAATGGTCCAGTAAATTTTCCAGGCTGAGCTTTCAATGTTCTACATGGAAGATTTCTATCTGCCTTATATAAAAAATCATGAAATTTTGATCTCCACGCAAAATATGGTTCTGGATATCCCATTTCTTTTGTAAAAAATGAATAATTAAGTCCTTCTGGAACTAAAGGTAATAAATGTCCATATAAACCTCCAATATCTTCAGATACATTTTTTGACTCATTCTGAATGTCATTAATTGCATCCCATATTGAAACCAACGGTCTACCAGAACGTGAATCTGGTCCATTGGTCGGTTCTGGAAACACAAAATCTGTATCGAGCGTCCCAATTAATATAAGTCTCTCTCTATGTTGAGGTACACCATAATCAGCTGCATCAAGGATTTCTGCCTTGATGGAATACCCGAGTGCTGAGAATGACTTGCTAATCTCATCCCATGCCTCTCCATTATTTGCTCCTTTTAATCCATAGACATTCTCGAAAATAAAAACTCTTGGTCTCAGTATTTCAAGAACATGGCAATAACTTTCAAAAAGCATACCTCTATCATCTTGCATTCCTGGCACACCGCCCGATCTCCTTCCAGCTGCCGAGAAAGGCTGACAAGGTGGACCACCAATAACACACTCTATTTTTTTATTAACGAACTCTTCTGGTTTAAAACTCCTAATATCTTCGCAATAAATTTTAGCTTCTGGATTAAAATACTTTCCGTTGTCTCTATTTGTCTTTAAAGTTTCACAATACTGTTTTTCAATTTCCACACATCCAATGATGTCGAATCCTGCCCTGTGAAATCCTATATCTAAGCCACCTGCCCCGGAGAACAAACTAAGTGTTTTCATTTTATTCACTCCTCGTAATTTATCTCTATTATATCATCTACTTTACAACCAAGGTATTCACATATCTTTCCAATGCTGTCGAGCGATACAGGTTCTTCATGCCCCATTCTTGCTAATACATTTGAACTTATATTGGCATTTTTTATTAAGTCAGTTCTTTTTAACTTTTTATCAATCAACAATTTCCAAAGCTTATCATAGCAAACCTTCATACACACACCACTTACTACAACTCTGATTATTTAACAGTTACCTGTAAAATCATATCATAACACTCATCCTTTGACAAACAATTATTTAATCTTAGTGATATAAAATCATGATATCGTTATTTATTAAGTTCATGATACTCAATAGGATTTTGTGTCCTTGAAATATTCTATTTCACTTTACTATCAAAAAAAATCACTCTCTTAGCCTCTATTTCACCGCTTCTCCATCCACATACAAAACAAATTTCTCAGGGTAATAACATATATCATAGTTCTCATTATACTCTCTCTGGAGATAATCAATTTTCATCGCCATTTTTGCCACTTCAATATCATTGTCACATAAATATACTTGCATATGAATTCCAGTAGCATATTCTCTATCTGTAGAAAACTTAATTGTATGAAATGAATTTTCCCTACACATCTTCACCAGTAATTTTGCGAATTCTTCTTTATCTTCAATCCGATCCCGATTTGCAACTACTGTAAGATACTGATCCCGATTCATACTGATACTGCTAACCACATCTGGCTCCATTGATATTTCTTCCTTAGATTTCTTTTCAAAAAGATATCCCGTCGTAATAGCAAATATCACTATTACGCACACTATACATATACGTTTCTTATTCATACTTCAGCTTCCTCTTTTGCAATCTATACATTGCAATTATAGAAAATTTTTAAAGTAAAATCAATATAAGCACAAGAACAATGATGCAAATGAAAGGTATGAATTATTTATGGAGCAAAAGCTACGACAAATCAATGACGTTTCCCTTGGAAATAATTTACGAAACTTAAGAACCGCAGCTAATCTCACACAAGAACAGGTTGTTGCTCAATTACAGCTTCGGAATCTTTCAACCACCCGCAGCATTTACTCTCAGATTGAAGCAGGTACCTACAACATCAAGATTAGTGAACTCATTGCCTTGACTGAAATATTTCATACCGATTTCAACACGATATTTAATGGACTATCCTACAATAAATAACCCTGGATCAACAGTTTTCATTCTGCCATCCAGGGTTTTGCTTATCAGTCTTATTCTCCAAATATATACGAGTTATAGTTCCATTCCACTTCTCTGCTTCCTCTTTGTTTGTTGCTCCACGATCTGTTTTTTCTCCTTCAACCGTTCATGAATACTTCTTTTCTGTCCGATGCTTTTCTGCCTTTCTCGTTTCTCCACATTCTGCACATTTGCCGGAATCCTCAGATACATTTTCTCCGATTCTGGTTCCGGTGCATCCCATACTTTCTGAGCCTGTTGAACTTTCTTTAATTCTGCTTTCGCAAGCTTCATTGCCTTTGTAACTTCCAGTGCATTTTGATATCCATGCTGTGCCGGAATCAGATCTAATGTAGCCTTTGCCTTTTCCAGCTGAACTTTCTTAGATTCAATCTTTCCTTCCAGTTCTTTCTGATCTTTTCGGTGGAACCATTTCTTTTTCACTTCCTTCAAATCTTTTTCAAATTTCACGATGGCTTTCTCAATGGCATAAATCTTCTGTTCTTGCTTCTTCATCTTATTAAGAATCTGTTGTAATCTCATAACCTCTGCTTCCTGCTTTTCCGAGGAAGGACGTTCTCCTTTCGTTCTTGCCGGAAGTGGTTCTGGCGTAATGTCAATCCTCATATCATGATCAATCAGAGGATTCCCTTCTGAATCTCTATCGAAGTATTTCATCTCCCGCAAAAATTCTACAAATCCCCTCAGGTATCCGACTGCTTTCTGAAGAATCCCGGTAAATAATTTCGGATCCTGCCCATGCTCTCGGAGCGACTCCGCCACCGGTTCATCAATCTGTGATTGCTTTGCCATCATCACTTCTACTTCTGATGCACCTGTAAGTAATGCCCGATCTACATTCCGATTCCATTCCTGCCGGAGATAATTATCTGCCCTAATCTCCTCTTCTTTGGGATTGTTTTTCCCAATCTTTTTGGTAGCAAGATAAGGACCGCCTTTCTGAAATACCTGCAGTTTCTCATTTTCATCTTTCACAATCTCATTGATAGCATCCGTCATGACCTGCTTCATATTTTCAAGAAATGCATGGGACTTAAATTCTTCTTTCTTTGGTTGAAAGAAATTCGTCTCATACACTTCTCCTTTTTTGATGATCTTACATCCGGACCGGAGATTTCCGCCCTCATCGAGGATTTCCTTTTTCGTCCTCACATGCTTTCCCTTTTTATTATAAAACATATTTCTACTGGCAATTTTCCGCTCCACTTCCTGCCAAATCTCCCGCTCGGAAAAGATCAGATGGATATGTAGATTTGTTTTACTCTTATTATGATGCAAAGCTGCACAGCAGCCCACATCATACTTTTCCAGAAATTTCGATGTTATATATTTCAGTAGAATCTCATGGTCATAATCGATCAGGCTCGGCGGTAACATAATAATCAGCTCTCTGGCTTCAATGCAGGTTCCTTCCGTTCCACTTTTTGCAAAATCCCTTTGATTCTGTTCAGCAAGCAGCTTCCAGTAGCTGTCCTCCACATTGGAAAAGACCGCATACAGATTCTCCTGCCGCTTTGGGCTGCTGATATAATCCACTCTACCTTTTACATCATGCAACTTGCTTTCCATCACAAAACTATGATTTCGCCTGTTCACACTTCCTCCTTTCCAGCGGATACGCTGCCATCTGAAATCACCGCCGCTATTTACCTGCCATTGAATACTTTGGCAGACCATAAAACGCCCCTGCGAGGCCCTCCGGGAGGACGAAAGACACAGAGTATAAGCTTTAGCTTGTGCAATGGGTGTATTTCGCTCTCAATCGCCGAGGGCTCTTTTTGTCATACCCAGATAATTCTATATGTACTGATGATTAATTTTTCTGACTGGCGTATCCGCCATTTTTACAGATGCCCTTTTCCGGGCTGTTTCTCGTTTCTGCTTTGTTTTCAAAGTTTTTTTGCTCCTGTTCACACCTTCTTGTTCACATTTCGCTAGGATTTTTGTGAACAGAAACATATGAACAGGGCTCAAAACATTTTGAAAGTAATACTTAATCAAATGGGATTTCCATATTGTCATCCACTTTCATGAATCCCTTTTCATCTTTTTTCGGCTGTATCCGTTTCCATGACCTCTGCGTTCCGATCGCCCCACCAAACCTGTGATTGCCATGTTTCGTCCAGCCAACGATTTCATTATCCATCAAATCACCGATTTCCTTGGATTGCCATTTGGGTACGATTCCTTCCTGATGAAATACCTGTTGATAGATAATGGTCGAACACACATAATCTTCTTCGTATGCATCAAGGAACGCCTGAATCATTCCTGTCTGGGTATCTTCCGGCATGAATTCCCTTTGCAGAAGTTTGACGTGATCTTCCATCGCCGGCGAAAAGGTCATTGGATAGTCTCCGCTTCGGTAGATCTCCATTGCCTCCGCCCATGCCTGGATAATGTATGCTCTGGATTCTGCTTCATTTTCATATATGGTGGTTTCTGCTTTTTCCGGAAATACCCTGACCGGGGCAAACCTCCGGTTCCCGGTACGATCAAAAGGGAGAAAATTTAGGTCGTTGGAAGTACCGCAAAAGACACACTGTCGATATCTGTCCTCTGCCCGCCTTTCATATGGAATGCGATAAATATCCTTCTGCCGGCTCAGGAACGATTTTGTCTCTTCGATACTCTTGGCATTTGCCACTGCGTTCATTTCCGACATTTCCACGATCCAGTGGCCCTGCAGATATTCATAAACCTTCTTATCATCGATCCGCTTCATATCATCCGTAAACCATTCATCTTTGATTGCTAGATAGCGGAAGAATGTGGATTTTCCGGTTCCCTGCCCTCCGACCAGACAGAGCATGATGTCATATTTGGCTCCCGGCTCATACAGTCTGCGGATCGCTCCCATCATATGCATTTTCATCACCTCTCCGGTATATGCAATATCTTCTGCTCCGAAGAAATGTGTCAGCATATGCTGGATTCTCGGAATCCCATCCCATTTCAGGTTTTCCAGATATTGAAGTATCGGATGAAAACTGTTTTCATTCGCCACGATATCTATCGCTTTTGCAATTACCCGGTCACTGGTCAGTCCATAATTCTTTTCCAGATATAAAGCCAGATTGTTCATATCGGTATCCGTCATATGGACACCCCGCCTTTTCCATGGCATTTTCTTCATGATGTCAATCTGACAGGTCATTTCATTTCTACAGATGGCTCCTCTCAGACACGGATCATGCTCCAACACATATTTGCAGTTCTGTATGGACTGACGAATTTTCCCTTTTTCCGTGGTATCCATCCGTTCCCGGATATCCTCCACGGTCAGAAGTTCCGTTTCCACAATCTCCTCTAAGTTCTGCAAGGATACCTCGCTCATATTCTGCAATTCTCTGTTCATACCGCTTCACCTCCTCCCTTCCGTTCTGTAAAAATCCAGAATCTCTTCATCCGTTCCAAACATCAGCATGTCCACCAGATAACTGATCTTGCTCTTATTCTGTAAGGCTTCAGCAAATAAAGGATGCCATTCCTCTTCCGTGGATTCCGGCTTGTAAAACTCCTTCCAGAATTCTATCCATCGCAGATACCGCAACAATACATTCACAGCATCCTTTACCCATTGATCAATTTTCTTTTGAACAAATTGAATCCGTTCCTCTTTTGTTGGAATCTTCTCTTTTTCCCTGACACCTGAATTTTGTTTTCTTCTTATCTCTGTTTTCTCGATTGAAATTCCCAGAGAAAAATCTTCATTGATCTTCTTCACTGCTTCGAGCTGGGATAATCCAAACAGCACCGCCACATAATTGACTGCATCTCCTTTGGCTCCACAGGCGAAGCAATAATAATTCTGGTCAATCTTCATACTGGGATGCTTGTCATTATGAAACGGACAGCACGCCATCCCATTACGTCGCACTTTTAAACCATATCTTTCTGCCACCTGCCTTGCGGTGACACGTTCTTTCACTTCCTGAAAAATGTTCATGTTCCATCCTCCTGTATCATTTTAATTTCAGTAATTTTTCCTCTTTTCGTTACAGGAGAACTTTGCTATACTACACATAAAGCTATATGCGTATAGACAGACTTCTCCCGTAAGGATTGAATTTTTGTCTATGAGGCTTTACCAGAGCCTGTATAAGTTTTGTTTAGTGTCGAAATGTCCTTGTTACCAGCAGGGACATTTTCTTTTTTAAGGCTGTTCCGGGGATTCCACATGCTGCGCTTCCTCCTTCATCCCATTCAATGTCACAGCAACCATCTGGATGGTCTGAAGCAATTCTTCATTTTCTTCACTGCACACTTCCAACCGTTTCAGTTCTCCGTAAATCTGCTGCATCTGATTTTTCAGAGCTTTATAAACTCTTGGATTTCCCTGCACGGTCACTTCCCAGTCCATTAACTTTCTCAGGATGTACTCCTGTTTGGTAAGCCCGGATAACGCCACCATGCGGTCAATCATTTTTGCTTCTTCCTCGGATACCCGGAATCCCACGGTCCGGTTTCTCCATCGTCCTTTTGCATCTAACGTTCTCTCCATCAGATTTCATCCTCCTTCTCCATCCGCTCCATATCCAGTTTATTCGCCATCTCCGTCTGTACCGTTGGAAACAAATGTGCATACCGATACGTGATTTTTTCTGCTTCATGTCCCACACGGTTTCCAATCGCAAGTGCTGTGAAACCCATGTGAATCAGCAGGGAAACATGGCTATGACGTAGATCGTGGATTCGGATAATCGGAACTCCTGTCTCTTTGCATCCCCGTTCCATTTCATGTTTCAGATAGGATTTGGAAAATGGGAAGATCCGCTGATCCGGTGCTAACGAATAATACATCTGAAAGTAATCTTGCATCTCTTCACAGAGAAACTCCGGCATTACAACGATCCGGTTACTTTTCGCTGTCTTTGGCGAAGTAATAATGTCCTGCTTTTTCATCCGGTGGTACGTTTTATTGATCCGCACCGTCTGTTTTTCAAAATCAAAATCTGCCGGTGTGAGGGCAAGCAGCTCCCCTTCCCGGATTCCGGTCCAATAAAGCATCTCAAAGGCATAATAGGATCTGGGCTTGTCCATCATTGCCTCAGCAAATTTCAGATACTGTTCCTTTGTCCAGAATTTCATTTCCTTTGGAACCTCTTTTCCCATGCTTCCTGCCTGTCTTGCCGGATTGCTGGGCAGATTATAATAGTTCACCGCATGATTGAAAATTGCTGTAAGCTGTGCCTGAATCGTTTTCAGATAATCCACCGAATAGGGCTTGCCCTTTTCATCCCGGTATGCCATCATTTCATTCTGCCAGGCAATCACATCTGCCACGGTAATCTCATTGATCTTCCGTTTTCCAAAGTAAGGAAGAATTTTTGTCCGCACAATGTGGCTTTTCGTCTCAAATGTACTTTTCTTTACCCTCTGGCGTTTATACTCGGAATAAATCTCATAAAAGCTCTCAAACGTCATATCCAGCTTATTTCCTTTTCGGAGCATCATCTCATGTTCCCATGCAGTCGCTTCCCGTTTGGTCTTGAAGCCACGTTTCTGCGTCTGCTTTCTTTCCCCGGTAAAATCGGTGTACCGGAACACCACTCTCCATGTACCTTTGTCTTTTTCCTGATATACAGCCATCTTAAGTACCTCCTATTTTTCTTCATAAAACAACTTTTTCTTGAAATAATTGGCATCCACACGCCCCGGCACTGTGATCAGTCCCATTCCGCTGAGTTCTTTATTCAGCTGACGGATAATCTGGTATGCCTTCGACTGCTTGACCTGTAAAATATCCATTACTTCTTCTGCAGTCAGAAACCCATTCTTTAATTCAGACATTCCATTCACCTCCTCCCGCATCATCTTCGATGAAAAACCCCTCTACTTATCCAAATTTTCAAGGCATCTTATACAACCTCGCTTTCAAATTTTTCTTTAACTTAACTTTAATTAGTTAAGTTTTAACCGTATTATATTAACTCTTTTCCGTTAAGTCAAGTGGTTTGAACATCAATAATTAAATTTTTTTGTTTAAGTTTTCTTGCGTCTTATTTTTCCATATGCTATACTGATTTAAACAAATATCGTTAACCACCAGTTTCTATTCATTGCACCACGGTAGGAACTTATATTCAAAAATGGATAAAAGATTTCAGGAAAAGGAGAGATCCCTATGGCATTTGGAAAACGCATTAAATTTTTCAGAAACAGAAAAGGTATGAAACAGAAGGAGCTTGGCGAACTTCTTGGATTCCTTGGAAAGACTTCGGATGTCCGTGTGGCGCAGTACGAGACAGAAGCCAGAACCCCTAAAGCTGATCTGGTCAAAGAAATGGCACAGATCTTCGGTGTCAGTCCCAGAGCAATCAATGTTCCGAACATTGACTCCTATCTTGGACTCATGCACACCCTCTTTGCACTGGAAGATATGTATGGCATCAAGATCGGAGAGATTGACGGAGAACTCTGCCTCCGACTTGATCGGGAACACAGAGAATATCAGCATCTGTTCGAACCTTTTCATACATGGCAGCAAATGGCTGCAAAACTGGAATCCGGAGAGATCAGTCAGGAAGAATACGATAACTGGCGATATAACTATCCGGAATTGGACACCTCCGAGATTCGGGCAAAAGTTCCGTCTCTGGAACTCTCTGACGAACTCATCAAGGCACTGAAAAAAGAAAATCAATAAAGAAATGCAAAAATAAAAACCTTACTGACTGCTCTTTCCAATTTTGGAAACAGTTCATCAGTAAGGTTTTTATGTTATAGAAATATAATTATATTCAAGGAATATTGCAAAAAGTGTTGCCAATCCGTTGCCAAAAAATAACGGAATTTGCTTGGAACCCGCATAAATACTGGGTCTATTTTTGCAAAATCCTATTCAAACTCGATTTCGTAACAGCATTTCTGTGTACGTTCATCGTTAATTTTTCCACTAATTTTATGAATTTTATTTGTGATTACTTTCATTACTTTTATTTGCGTTCTCTAATAACATCATAATAACATCATTTACGTTTTTGTCAATACCAGTATATGTATCAAATATAGGCTGATGTCCTAATCTATAAGATTCACCTGCCTGTGCATTTTTTCCATTATCACAATTTTCTGCAATAATTTGAACCTCTGGATTCGTCATTATGATAGATGGTTTTTTCCAAAACGGAGAAGGAATAACCGGATCAATTAAATCAGATTTGTCAAAATGCACTTTATTATCCTGTTCAACGTACATAATACCACCTTAAATTTAATGTTTTATCTCCAAAACATCTTCAACATCACAATCAAGTTCCTGACATATAGCATCTATAACTTTAAGATTGACAGGTTCGTTTTTACCAAACTTCGCTAATGTAGCATTACTGATTCCTATTTTATCCCGAAGCTCCGTCTTTTTCAAGTGCTTATCAATTAGTGTTTTCCATAGTCTATCGTATGATATCATCGTGCAACTCCTTCCTTATGAGGATTAAGCGGACAATCCGCACAATTTTCTGTATCGCTACTGCACCTTCCTACATTCAAATAATTAATTCCTACTTCATAAGGGCTATATCCAAAGCTGTTTCTCGCAAGACCGCATGGACCACGATTAAGATTATGATGTGGACTGCAGTCCCAGAAATAATCAGAGATATTTCGTGTATTTTCGATCATCTTCTTTTTCCTCCTGTCTTTCGCAAAATTTTCTCTAATTTATCCATTATCGCAATCATATTTCGGTAAATCCTGTTAAAAATACGCTCCCTTTTAAGAGCTTCCTTTAGCTCGACAACCGATTGATTGTATTGCTCTTTCAATCTTTCATCAATCATATAATCACCTCTGTTTTATTATAAATTCGTTTTTCTGTTTTGTCAACTTTTTATTCTGCTTTTCCAGAAAAAATATTCAGAATATTAGAAAAAAGCATTGACACTGGGTGTACATATGGTAATATATTCATAGAAGCAGAATAAAAGTTCAATAAAACAGAAAAACAATTTAGGAGGATAAATATATGTTAAAAAATCAATTATTCGGAGTTGAAGTAGAAATGACAGGTATTACAAGAGAAAAAGCAGCTCGTCTCGTTGCCGGAGTTCTTGGAACAACACCTTCTCATCCAGAATCAAATTGCTACCACACACGCACGATTGCTGATCAGGCAGCTCGTAAATGGAAAATTATGAGAGATTCATCTATTACACCAATAAGAAACGATGATACAATCGAGCCTCTTGATGAATACAGAGTCGAATTTGTAACACCGCCTCTCAATTATTCCGACATTGAACTTCTCCAAAACATCATACGAAAACTCCGAGAGAACGGAGCAAAGGCTCATAGCAGTTGCGGCATTCATATCCATGTCGATGGTGCAAACCATACAGCAGTATCTCTTAGAAGATTGGTTAACTTTATGACAGCCAGACAGGATCTGATTTACGAAGCTCTCCAAATCGGAGACCGCGAGAGTAACTGGTGCCACAAGCTCAACAAAACGCTACTTGATGCCATGAAAAAGGATAAGAATCTTACAAAAGATAAAGCCGAAGAAATCTGGTATAGCAGAGCAAATGATGGTTATTGCGGTGGAATCGATCATCAGCATTACAATTCCACAAGATATCATGGAGTAAATCTCCATTCTTTCTTCACCAAGGGTACAGTGGAATTCAGACTTTTTAACAGCACACTTCACGCAGGAAAAATCAAGGCCTATATACAGTTTTGTTTGGCGGTATCTGCATGGGCTATTACTTCACAAGAAAAAATAGTATTCCGTTCAATGGAGGGATACTCACCAGAACAGAAAGTTACAATTATGAGAAACATTCTCACTCACCGCCTCGGACTTTATGGAGACGAATTTAAAACATGCAGGCTTCATCTTATGACACCACTTAAAAAAGCTGCCGGAATGACTTGTCGAGCAGCTTAGTAAAAAGTGCTGACCTACCGGCACAACGGGGAGATTGGAGAATAATATGGGAAAATTGTATGTAGCATACGGAAGCAATCTCAACTTAAAGCAGATGGCTTATAGATGCCCCTCTGCGAGTATTTATGGCACTGGACAATTAACTAACTGGGAACTTTTATATAGAGGCAGTGCAACCAATTCGCACGCAACAATAGCCAAAAAGCATGGTTCATATGTTCCTGTTCTACTATGGAATATTGAACCAGAAGACGAGAAAAGATTAGATATATATGAAGGATATCCCCGATATTATTATAAGCAGAATGTAATGGTTGATATTGGTGGGAAAAAGAAAAGAGCTATGGTCTATATTATGAACCAACAGCGTACACCCGGAAGACCATCTTTGACCTACATAGAAACCATCCGGCAGGGATACATTGATAACAATTTTGATTTAACACTATTTGAGAATTCATTGGATAGAAATACCATTGAATGCAGATAAATATTGTGGTATAAAAAAAGACGTTCGGTCCTTGAACGTCTTTCTCTATGACAGCAGTGTTGCAGCACTACTTGTCTGACGAAATCAAGGAGCCGGATCTGGTGTGGGTAATCTTCGCATAATCATTTGGCACCCTAACAATCAGTTCATCGAGTTCGCAATGTAGAGCCTCGCATATTAGGTCGAGGTGTTCCAAATTCACTCTATCTGTGTACTCATGGTACAATTCGCTGATGGTGTTGGGTCTGATTCCGGTTGCCCTGGCCAGATCCGCCTGACTCCATTTCATTTCGCCGAGCTTTGTAGATAGTAAAATTCTTATCATACGTCGTTGCTCCTTCCGTTATAAAATAGCATTTTCTGACATCTTTTTGTGTCGTTTGTTATTTTATAGCGGATTGTGTTATATCTTATCGGTATAGGTTATGGAGCAACTGACCGTCTTGACTATTACAGTCTGTTTCCATAATCTTCATCAAGAGAAATCCATCTGTCTCTGTCTTTTTCTCCCGATTTTAATAATCCCCAGATTTTAGCTCCCGGACCTTCAGCTGTATCAATGATTGTAAATACATTTTTACCAGTATATTCCGGACTTCCATTTTTCTTCCAGTAATCATAAGTAGTTCCTGGTCCTTTTCTGATTCTGAGATCAGGAATTGTTACCCGGAACTTAAAAGGAGTACCATCATCTTTGATGCAAGGATAGATCTCATTACCATCATTATCAAATACCTTGTATCCGCTATTCTGCTTGCATAATTCAATGGCATTGTTCTGATTCTTGAATGCTCCAATCTGTGAGCCCGCATCATCCCAGCTCTTTCTTACTCTGTAATATCCCGTGCCTGCTGTCTGCTGCTTCTGCTCCGGTGTTGCTTTGAATGATACATATTCAGGTATGGTTGTGATAAAAAGCCCGCTCTTTAACTTGTACCACTTTTCATCTGCTGATATACCAACCACAGTGAATGTGCCTGCGTGTTCAACATGATCAACATACTTGTCCAATATACAAGGTGCTTTTCTTACATTAAGTCCATCATCCCCCGTGTAAATAATCTTCACAGAACCGCTCAAAGGATTGACAGCCTGTGAACTTGTATCATCGCTGCTGTTATCTACTGGTGTATCTGGCACTGTGTCAATTGCCTGTCCTCCCATGGCTTTCTTGACATCTTCTCTAAACTGATCCATAGTAAGTCCAAACTTATTCCAAATGTGCTCAACATCTCCATGATTGCTTGCGATGCCTCTCTGATTTCCCTCATGATGTGAGATAATTACACCATCCTCCAATGGATTTAGCCCAAATTCCTTGCACCATTTAGCAAATACCTGTACTGCATTCGCATATGTTGCAAGGACATGTCTCTTGGTATTACTTCCATCTCCTGTCTCAATCCATGTAGCCCCTCCCACATACTTAATTGTAGCCGGCTCTGTCATTTCAAGAGATAAATGTGTGTTGTTGACACTGCCATTCTTTCCGCTTGCTCCATGCCATCCTCTTCTAGCCTTTTTCCTCTCCGGGAAAAGAGGTAAACACTGAATTGCATAAGCGTCAGCGCCTGTAACTGCATGAACACAGGCTCCTGTAGAAGTCTCCCAAATCTTTGCAAATACTTCCGGCTTAGGCTGCGGACACCCTACACTATGTAACATAGAGCCCTTTACAGTAATTTCATCTCCCGTTTTATTGCAGGGACTATTCGTTGCAATCTGCTTTCTGATTTCAATTCCCATATTCAATTCCTCCATTTCGTCATACTGTGTTAATTCATATTTCTTTATGATTGAGCAAATCTTAGACACATAATTTATATCTGTGGCATATCCTCCAGCTTTAATGATTTCAACCGCTTTTCTGTAGTCTTTTTCGTTTGCGATACCACAATATCTATGTTCCGTTCCATTCATAGCACCAACAAGATACATTGAATGGTCCTTTATGCTCATTTCTATGTCTGGATATGCCCTAAAATCCGCTTTGATAGTATAAATTTTTCCGGCCTCATCCTGCTCGTTTGTGACTTTTGTGTATTTTGATACTCTATCCCATACACTTCCCCACGAGTTGCTGCTCAGAGAGCATTTCATGCCGAAGTAATTATTAGCTTTCTTCGCCAATTCAGATGTGCCCCAGGAACTTTCAAGAATAGCCTGAGCAATCGTGACAGAGGCGAGAATTCCGTTCTCTTTCATATCACTTATCGCATATCCACATATTTTCTGAATAAAATCCTGTTCTTTCATGTGTTCCTCCTACAAATCTCTTTGATCATAGTTATTTTGTTCATTATCCAATTCTTTTATGGTCAGTACACAAAGTGCAATTAGGCACAGCGGCCATGCTATTGATGCTAACACAAGAAATACCGGGAATATTACTATCCCCGGTGTATTCTCTGTGTGTCTTTTGGATATAGATTTATACATTGCCCTGCAAAGCAAAATCACTCCTGCTGTGAATCCTAAAATTGCAATGATTATGTAGACCATAATCACCGTTCTCATTTATCCTCCGGCTTATAGAACCTTTTCCAAATAGTAATCAGATATTCCCAACCTTTGCAGCAAACAATAGCAACAATGAATGAAGCAAAAATTACAGCCACGAGGTAATACCACACGAAGGTGATTTTCGCATATGAAATATATGCAAAAAAGGCTGTGACGCAAATTATAATTGACAGGATTAAGACCTGCAAAGATGTAGGAATTCTGTTAAGAATCCCAATCTCTTTTGTGAACTCTGTAATTACAGAAATCAGTGTACAGATAACCGCAACTACAACAAGTAACTGTGACGCATTAGCAATAATAAATTCCATGTTCATGATGATTCCTCCTATAAATAATCTCAACTAAAGTTACATTCCAATTTGCGTAAATGCAAATCCTAGGACAATTCCTATTACCGCAGTTATTACATAACCAACGACTTTTCTCCACATTTCTCCGTCTTTGCTTTCCAAAGACACGAGACGTTTCCCCTGTGCCTCCTGCTCCCTGACCATGCTTTCAACACTCTGTGCCAGTTTTTCTATTGATACCGTAAGAGCGTTGATCTGCTTGGTATTTTCCTCCAACTGTTCAATCCGTCGGTTCTGCCTGTGGTCTTCCTGCTCCATTCGCTTTTGGTATTCTTCATACTCAGCTCTTGTAATTGGATCCTCCATTGTTCTCTCACCTCCTTCCAAAGGGCATAAAAAAAGAGCCTTACGGCTCTAATTCGCTTTTCATATCGTTATACTGCCCGATAACTTCATCTACAATTGCTGTATCCTCCGCCAGTTTATCGTCCGAAAATTCCCTGTCATTTTTCAACAGTTGAATATCCGTTGCCTGTCTGGCTACGATTTTTCCAAGGCGGTATATGATTTCATCCTGTTTTTCAACCATATCCATATAAAGTTCGAGTAGTTCCAACATATTGTCTTCATCCATTGTCTGTATCAGCCTCCTTCGGATTGTGCGTAAGAACAAAATCCTCAAATATTTTCTTTTCCAAAGCCCTGCAGTCGCAATGGTCCATCAAGGCCTTATAACTCATAAGAGTGGAGCGGGCTCTATCAAGGTCTATCTCATAATCACGATAAAGCTCCTGTATTGTTTTTAAATGCCTTTTCATTCTCAGACTTGTGCTTTTCCTTAGTTTCACATTTCCAGGTCTTATTGTGTACCCGACAAATTCCATTCCATGTGATATTGGTCGAATTGCTGTCTTGTTATTTAGCTGCAACCTCAATTCATCACCAAGAAATTCTGAAAAACGATTCTTGTATCGATGCAACTCATCCTTATCCGTAGACAAGATAATCACATCGTCCATGTATCTAATGTAATATGGTATATGTTCTTCTCGCTTTGCCATCTGATCCATCGGATTCAGATACATATTCCCATACATGTGAGAAAGACCGCCACCAATAGCAATCCCTACATCCCACAGCATTTCATCATCGGGAATATCCAAAGGAGAACTAATTCCAACCGGAAGACCGAAGGCTCTGGATGCGTGACAAACATAGTGCTCCAAGAACCTCACAGCCTGCTTATCGCCAATTTTCTTCCGGATGATATTCATCAATATTTCATGGTTCATTCTATAAAAGAACTTCGCCACGTCCATTTTTAAGTAATACCAACGCTCGCCGCTTTTTTCGCAGTAGTCAACCCACTCTGCCAACCTCTGCATGGATTTTAGCTGCCCTCTTTCCTTAATACAAGAATAGGTATCGCTTATCATTCCTTTGCAGACTAGTGGATTTAATACATTATAAGCTGCTCGCTGAATTACCTTGGTTGTATAATCTGAATAGATTACTTTCCTCAGTTTTGGTTCATATACATAAAAATGGTGGTATATATCTGGCGGATATTCATGAGTTCGCAGTCGATCCATAACAGAATGCAAATTGCCCTCTAGGTCGCCCCAAAACTGCAACTGTTCTGTTTCGTACCGTTTCCCTGCTCTCGAATCCTTTTCGGCTTGGAGCAGATTCTCAAAAGATGTTATTTCAGTGTAAATATTTTTGATAGACATATTATCTCCTTTCAGAGCATTGCGGAGTTCTCATATTACCCATGATACTGTCGGCATTCGTGCCTACCATCAGCAATAGCCTCTGTGCTACCGCCGAACTTTTCTTGCATGAGCAAAGGAGACGGAATCCTTTACACCTCTGTACTGACTGCACACCCATTAGGTCTGCAGCATCTGACTTGAAGGCAGAGCGGAGCGGAAGCCGATGTTCCAGTTCGCATTGGAGCGGGGATTGTTGAGGTTCAAGTTGAAGACGCCAGCGTTGGCACCATTGTTCCAGTTGCCCCCGCAAATCGGCAAACGCAGTATTCCGTACCCTATTTGTTCACACTCTTTATCCATCCTCCAACCATTCTGCCAATTTCAACCACCAGACCGGACCATTGTTCATATTTTTTCGGAGGCAAAAAACCTAAATTATACGACAATCGGACATATGCCTTTAACTTTTCCACTTCTACATCTAATTCCTGTAGTGTAGTTTTCTTATAATACTTTTTGTTGGCCTCGATAATCCTCTCCAACATAACATCCATGCACCTCTTTATATCCACAACAAGGGCGAATTTCTCGCCCTTTGGGTATTGTGCCAATGCAGGATAAGCATAGTTCATCATATCGAAGGTCTTTTGTAATATCTTTAATTCCTCCATAAAGTCCCTCTATACCATATTTTTTTTCATTCTACCACACATAGTTCTGCTTCGGATTTATTTGTTATTTTATATCGCATTTCGTTATTGCAAGGTAAAAATAAAATAAGAGGCTGCTATCGCAGCCTCAGTCAGATTACAGTGCAACAGATTACAGATCAACAAAAGCGGAGCGGAAGCCGATGCTCCAGTACGCAGTGGAGCGGGGATCGTCGAGGCTCAAGTCGAAGACGCCAGCGCCGGCACCATGGTACCAGCGGCCCCCGCAAACCGGCGAACGCTCGCCAACAGGGTTGAACCAATGATAATCGCCTGCGTAATCTCCGTTTGGTTCATCTGGGTAGAGTAATAACATCTTTGCAATTTCTGGAGCAGTAAGCCCGCTTGCAAGTGTCATATCTTTATACTGTCCACCAACACCGCTATCAGTCTTATATGTAATCGCACCAGAAGTAAGCTGAATTTTGCCAGATACCCAATCCCACTTTAATGTTCCGGCTGTTCCAGGTTCTACAAGCGAGCCATCCGCCTTAATTGCTTTCCAGAGAGTAGAGGATGCCGACATATCACATTTGCTACCCATCGCTGCATTATTGTATGGAATGATCTGGATTTCTCCATCAACAAGACGCATGCCTGCATTCCACTCCCATACATTTCCGTTTAAGTCACAAATGCCATCTCCGTGATGGTTATGGTTCCATGTTACAGGTCCAGAACCTGTGAAACATCTTCCAGTTTTTCCGCTATCCTTTGAAGATTCCTCGCCGTGTTCATGTGTATAAGCCGAATCTTTTCCGTAATTATTGTTTCCATGTGGCATAGTGCCATTCTTGCGGCACCAGAGAGCAATATAAGCCCACTCTGCCATTGTTGCAAGGTGAAAGCCCGCTCCTTTATTTTCGCAAGCCTTTCTTGCAGCATCCCAATTTATGGAATTTGCAGGATCTCTGTGTCCGAGAGAATATGCCCTTTCATTTACAATAATATTCTGATACTTGGAATAATAAAAAGCGGTCTTCTCGACACTGTCCACATTAAACGCATAATGAACATTATCGCTAAGGCCGCTTACAAGCTCTGAATTTTTTCCTTTTGGAATTCTTACATAAATTGATGGCATTCCGATGTCATCCAGTAATACCACATTTTTTCCGCCTGACAGCTCGCTTACCGCAGCTGCCATCTGATCATAATTTCCCATAATAGTCCTCCTTATTCGATTGCATATAATTTGAGCGTAACATTTGCCATATTGAACGGAACAGGGGTTCTTTCCATAATTGTTTCGCTGCTGTTTTCTACCTCAGGATCATAATCTGGATTAGGAACTTCCTTTTCAACATACTGCCTTGCCGGAATCTCAATTTGTGCTGCATACTTTTCACCAAGCTGGCCAGAAGTAATCATCCCATTCTTTGCAATGCAAATGTCAACACATTCATCATTATCTCTTTCCAACTTTTCGCAATTGAGCATCAATTCATCAGCAAATGTAATCTTATTTTTCGATACACTGTACTCAATTTTCTTTCCAACATTTACCTCTACGACTTTCATCTGTCATACCTCCTTAATTCTCTGCAGGCTTCGCCTGTCTTCTGGGCTACGCAATCTGCCATATCTCTTTGTGCTTTGGTTGCATGTTCCGGATTGATACCATAATCACGAAGGGTTCTGTTTGTTTCAGCTATTCTTTCGTCACTATGAATAATGATATTTGCCACTACACCGTACCTCCTCCCTGTACAAAGCAACGAACAGTCACACTTTTAGCACTGCCTGTAAAAGCAATCTTAAAACCATTCACCTGCTTATCATAGACAACCACATCACCAACATTTACAGGATTGCCTTGTACTTCTGTGATAACCCTGTAATCCAATGTGCTACGCATATTTGCAAGCGCCACAGTCTTAACAGAATTATTAAAATAGAAATCCTTTGTGTTGGTCAATGTAACTTCAAGTTCCTCACCATCAACAGACTCTACGCTTTGCTGAGTATGCTTTACATTCTCTAACAAAAGAGCCAACATAAGTGAGTTGTTATGAATGCCCTGCTCCATGTGATTGAAGTGTTCGGCATCCATTGGAGTTCCCTCCTGGATAATTTCGTCCGAATTTTTGTCCTTTACTTCATCAAGCCACTGTTCTGGTGTGTATGAGCCAGTTCTGTTGCCTTCCAAATATTCTGGTAATACATTCATCCCTATTCATCTCCTTTCTCGTAAATTGGGAATTCAAATTTAGCTAACACACCCTGATTTGCCGTCCTTTTAACGGCAACTTCCAGTCCTCCACAAATGCGACCGGTAATGTCCCAAAGGCGAATTCCGGTAATTGTGTGGGCTGTCTTGGGAGTGGTGAGCAAACTTACAATAAAAACAATCTTGTTGCCTGTGATTTTCTTACTATTGATTTTGGCATCATACCATTTTCCATTTACTTGGTACTGGAATTTATGAATAGACTCCATCCATTCCTGCCGTCTTCTGTTTAGAAAATCTTTTTCCCAGAATCCCATCTTGCTACCTCCTATTCTTTATTTCCACAGCTTCTGGTTCCACATCGTCTGATGGTAGCCGAAGCAATGAATACATTTACATCTGCCTCTGTTTCTGATGATGAAACAGCAAGCGTCTTATATGCTTTCCCGGCTTTATGTTCCGGAGAAGCATATAACTCCGTAGGTGTGCCGAGTAGTACCATATCATCTGCCTCAATTTTGCTATTAACACCCACTGATAAAGAATTTGCCAGCGTTCCTCCTCCAGAAGTCTGAAGACCGGAAGCCGGCATAGTATATTTCTGTAGATAAGCATTCCTTTCCACAAGTATTTCTTTAGGTATTACCATTCCTTGCGTCGCCCTATTGGGCTTTAATCCTGCCACGCTTTGTCCGGATTGCAAGAAATCTACTATGTGCAAATTACTATCTATTTCTATCTCAACATCTTCTGCAAATGTTTTTCCAAGTGTAGCATTATAAGCAGTTCCTCCTATTCGGATAGTTCCCGTTTTGCTTGCATCAAAAGCGGCTATCAAGGCATTTGTATCCTGTTCGCAACGGATTTCGATAATAGTACCGAGTGTTGCTCTCCTCGGATGCGTACCACAAACAATGGTATTGCACCTCGGGACATCATACGAAGAAATCCAAAAATTAAAGGCTATCTCAACGATAGCCTTGATATAATACTCAAATTCAATTCTGACACCCGCAGGCTTTACCATTGGAACCTCGCCCAATGTAACAACTTTGCCTCCCGGTGTAAGGAATGGCGTCGTAAGTATAATCACCGCAGGCAGAGCCGGATCCTCTCTGTAATAAATTGGAGATACATCCCACAGAAGTGCCAATCCATCCATAAGATCACGATAAGTACATTCGTTTGTATTGACCAGCATTTGATACTTTAAGAACTGCCGGTATCGTTCATCGCTGATAACCGGATCTTCAACATCTATGCCAGCTAAAACACCTGCTTCTTTTCGTGTAAGAGTTACAATATCTCCTACCATATCCAAATTCGCACCAACAGCACTCTCTAAATCTGTCTCTGCGTCAAGTTGTTTGAACACCCTATGTAAATCTTCCATTTGTTTTGCAAATACCGAAATAAGGTCTTCTATGTGCTTCTTTCCTTGAAACTGCTGTGGTAAATCGTCTAACCATTTATCAAGAATGCCCACTATATACCACCTCAATTCTTGTGTCGGCAATGACTATTTTCTGTCTGCTTTCCACACTTACATTTACTTTCGTGTACTCTTCACTGGTTGGTATATGCTCACTATCCTTTGTTGCTGCACATTTGATGTCAACATAGGTTACACCACCGACTGCAGAATAAATTCCATCATTAAAAGTCTGGGACAACATATTGTCGCCAGCCTGCAACTTTGAGGCATCTTCTACAATTGATTCTATTGTCAGATTTGCGTAATTAGTAGGTAAATATGACTTATCAGCATCCAAAGTAACTTTCATCCATACATAGATATATTCTGGTCTATTGAAACTTACAGGGATAGAATCTCCATACTCTGTTGCCACATTAACAGTAATAGAACCGAAGGTTTGAATTCCAGCAGCTTTTTTATCTAAAATAATACTTGCAATGCTTGTTTCATCTCCTCCGTCCACAATTATTTCAACACTGTGTGGTGGTCTTCCTTCTTTATCCGTATCATCCGTATCATTTTCATATCCTGTGGCACTCTCGACATTCGGAACATTATTTATCAGTTGCGAGCAAATACTGTCTATCATTCTTGTGGACCGAATAGCCGATTTTGCAAGATATGAATGTCTAAGTTCCACATCTGTTTCCTGTAATCTTCCATAAGTTGGTTCGATTAGATTCTCAACAGCATTAAATCCACTGATATTGGTAATCATAACAGTGATTGTTCCATTCGGGAATATGAGTTTTCCATACTCTACTGTGGCAAAATCAGCAAGAGTAGTGACACTTGATGTTGTTAAATTGTCTGACAGAACCAGGATGCCACTCCTTGAAGATGATTCGCAAATTATATCAAGCGTAATACTGCTTTCATTCACCGACACTTTATATCCATCTGGCTTAACAACCTTACTCAGCCCCTCAATAATAGACAATTCATCATCAGAACTGCTCGTAAAACTATACTGAACACCATTTATTGATACGGAATAAATAGCTCCCGTTACAGGAGCAGCAACTCTTATTGACACCCGATTGAAATTTTCTCTTGTTATAACGAATTCAGATACAGCCGAAAGCTTAGCTTGCGGTGCTGTGTTTGTCGCAACTGTAGCACCTTGTCTCACGGTTGTTCCATCATCACCAGTACAATGCAGTGTATAATAACTATATTTATTAGGACTTCGTCGGATTCCGCCATATTGAACAGCATTATCCAGACTTACTCCTTCAGCTGTAGACGGATATTTTGCATAATAACTGGCCTGTGCCACTTCCCAAAGCTCGGAAATTTGTCCGCCGTATGTTGTTATTAGTACATTCAGAAATGATTGAGGATCCAATCTGGTGTTAAATCCAAATTTTCCAGAAAGTTCTGAATGAAGTTCCTCCAATATTTCATCCAATCTTTTAATCTCAAATCCTTTATCTGTAATTCCATATTCAGCCACCAATCTTCACCTCTTCCTTATATGTTTTTTCATCTGTAACAGCTTCGTATCGGATTACTGCCGACCTTTTCAAGCTATCAATTTCTATAGATACATCATTAACTTCCGTAATTTCGTCCACATTGAAAATTTGTTCTTCTATCAATTCTTTAATCTGGTCTATATCTGGATTTTTCACAAAAAGATATTCAAAATACGGAACACCGGCTTCATCATCCCATCTCCATTCTTGAAAAAACCACTTTAACCGAATTTTTATCTTTTGGCGAACAGAATTGGCAAGGACAATGTCTGTTCCCTTGAATGCCAAGTCACCATTACTGTCAAGCAATATATCCACTTCCTCGCCTCCTTCTTTATTTTGCCTTTGATGTGTCTCCGTGCACACCTGCATGAGTGTGATTTATAAGAGATACATTCTTTGCTTTTACATCGCCACTCACAATCAGGTTTCCTTTTATTTCCACATTTTCTTTATTTATAGATAACTTAGAATTTCCATTCTGCAATATTATGCTTTCTTTGCTGCATGCCTCTTTCAGTGTCGCACTTCCCTTATTAAGCAGCCCCGGTATTGCTATTGCACTTGTCAAGTCAAAGCGAATGTCATTTTCAGATTCACCGCCTCCAATCCATGCGTCCAGTTCCTGTTCAGAAACTATGAGCAGGCAATCCATTCCTGCTGTTATCGGGAATGCGATATAAATATCATTCATTGGGCTTTGAGGAATGATAACTGGAACTTCTGTAACTGTTGGATATGCCATCTTTCTGCCGGCATCAGTCGTATATGTTCCATAAGGTTTTACAGTAGCAAAGCCTGTTCCTGCATTGAACGCAGTTATTTTTCCCGGTATAGCAGTGTGCATCTCTTCCATTACTGACCGTGCTGTTTTTTCAACCTGTTCTACAAATTCTTGTAACATTATTTCACCTCCAAAAGCTGGGCTGTACATATCCAATCGCCCTCAAGGTTGTCGCCATCAATCGTCAACTTATAAATCCTAAAATAGCCACGTACTTTGTCACTTTCCAGTCTTACATAATCATTCACACCAATTGCTCCATTCAAAAAATACTTAACCTCATAGCCTATCTGACTATTGCTTTTTCCACTGCTGGAATCGTCACCCTCTGATGAAATAGTTATACGCTTAGGCACCTCTAATAGTCCCGTATCGGAACTTAAAAGATATGCCCTAGTCGTAATAGGTTCGTTTGGCTTTCTTATCTGTAAAACGGAATTCTGAATAGACCAAGAAAGACCACATGTTTTACACAATTTCTTCAGTACAGTCTTTGCAGGGCCAACAAAACTGAAACCATGCGGTAAAACCTTAAACTTGCAGCCTTTTGAGTATATAACTGATACTCCCATAGCACCTGCAATCTCGTCAAATACCTCCTTACTGTCAACTCGTCCAGAGCGGGATATCTCCACATATGTGTCTCTCAAGGCTACTCTTCCATCCACAACCTCCAACTCTGTCATTCTGTCAGCCCCATCCATCTCTGTTGATGATGTAACTACATTTCCTGCCAGAATCAATGCAATGTGATTGGCATATCCCGCCTGTAATTCAATTACGCAATCTTCCGTGTCAAGGACGCTGAGATTGGCAGGGGATAAATTCCATATTTGTACCTTGGCTGTATTGGCAGTTTCTGATGTCGATTTTTCAATGCTAAAACTTATATGCAATGCATGCGGATTCTCGGTTGAAGTTTGACCGATTTGGAATCCGTTATGCCCCATTTTTCCAGCCTTCATAAGATATCTTCTGATAAAATTCTCCTGTGCCATTTTAATCCTCCCATTCATCCCAAGGTATAAAAACAAATTCTGCGGTTCCATTATTGAAAGATTCCCTTGTAAGTCTTGTTTCTTCACTAATTGCGCCGAATATTCCATCTGGCAATGATGTGAAATTCATAAAATGTGTCAGTGGGAAATTAGGCACAATCTTGGTCGGAGAAATAATAGGATTTTCGTCTGTGTCTGATAATCCAAAGCTCCAAAAATCTTCTGTTCCATTGTATGTAAAGCGGATAAGATACTCTTTTTCAGCAATCGTCACCGACGATACACTATCGTTCATATCCGGAACTGTAATATAAAGCATCTATCCACCTCCTATAAGAAACCGGTTTTCTTTCCAATGTTATAAAGTATTGAACCTTTCTTTCCGCTACCGGATTTGTTTCCTGATCCTCCAGAGCTTCCAGATTTGCTCGACGAAGAACTTGAAGAATTTGAACTGCTGGATGATGTTGTCGCTGTTCCTGCACTCTTCTTTGATTCTCCACTCTGCAAAATATATTTAGGTATGTAAACCGTTTTTCTTTTGGTTACATACACTTTCTTTAATGAAAACTGTATCTGTCGTGCGTACCCAATTTCCGAACTATGAGAAATTGACATTGATGTAATTCCCATATTGGTATATATCTTGTCTGTAGTGACAACCTTTACCAATTTTCTCCGAAAATACAATTTCTCAAACTTCTCACATATCTTCTTGGTTCTGCCCGCCGATGGGCTATGTCCTTTGCGATTCCGCCATGTAGCGGGGCTATCACTTATATATAATGTGATGCTTAACTGAATAGGCTTTAATATAATTGTGTCAGATACATTGTACCCATTCTCAACAGGATACTCGGGAATGTCAGCAGAATAACTAATATCCTCGCTGATTAGAGCATCCCCTTCTATTCCGGCAATGCTAACCGGTTTTAGATTTCTTGCCATTCCTTTTCACCTACCTTGCATATGCCAGCCCTTTAGCCATATAGCTTGTGGCATCCTGTGCCGACTGTTTCATGCCCTTCGATACATTCTGTTGTGCCTGAACATCACTACCAGAATAAGAGTTATTGAAGGTGTTATTCTGAGTTACATTTGTTGTATTACTTGTGTTGCTTACTGCACTTCCAGTTGCTGTTGCGGCTGAGGCAGTTGCCCCCTTCATAAGAGTTGATATGCCACCAGCAAGCCCCTTAACTTTATCAAGGACAGTGTCTTCATTTGAGCTGATACCTTCGGCCAGTCCGCCCATAAAATCAGGCATCCAACTTTCATAATCAGTTAATGGTCCTTCATCCGGAACTGAGAAATGCAGAAATGATTTGATCTTATCTCCAATACCTTTTACAGCATTTACAATCCCCTGCACACCAGACATAATTCCGTTTTTTAAGCCCCCGATGAAATCAGCACCCCATTGGACCGCCTTCGACGGAAGGCTTGTTATAAAGCTGATTGCCGCATTGAATCCATCAACAATCGCAGATTTGATATTCCCCACAGCACCTTTAATTCCACTCACTATATTATTGAATGTGGAACTTACGGAATTAGCTATGTTTGAAAAAATACTACTGAAAAAGTTGTATATGGACTGCAATACTGAAACTATCGTGTTATAAGCAGAATTGATTGCATTTGAAATAGTGCTTGTTATTGTGTTCCATATTCCTGTCAAGAAAGAAACTATTCCATTCCATATTCCAGAGAAAAATGCACTTATTGCACCCCAAATTGCGTTCCAAAGTGCCTGCAGAGCACCTAATCCAATAGTCAGAACTGTTGATATTGTGTTCCATGCCTGCTGTAAGAAAGCTACAATCATATCCCATATTCCAGAGAATATCTGTTTGATAGCCTCCCATGCTCCAGACCAGTTTCCTGTGAATACAGAGCTTATAAAATTCGCAAGTCCTTTTATTACTTCGAGGAATCCATTTATAAACTGTCCGCAGTTGTCCCACAGCCCTTTAAACCATGCAAGTATCGTAGAACCCCACGCATTCCAAAATGTCTGGATCCATCCAAATACAGTTTCTATTACAGTCGCAATAGCATTGAATACAGCACTCCCAGCTTCATATAAAGCATCCCAAACCGCTGACAAAGCATCGAGAATAGCTTGCCATACAGCTAAAAGTTTGTCCTTCGTACTTGTTGTGGAACCATCTATGCTATCTTCCGTTCCTCCAAATATCGTTGCCGCCAGCTGGGAGATAAATGTCCATACCCCACTCAGGAATGTTTTTATGATTCCCCAAACTCTCATGAAGTTAGCCTTTATACTTTCTCCATGCCTCTCGAAGAACCCTTTAACAGTATCAACCCACATTCCGGCAGCTTGCTTGAGGAAATCCCATACATTAAGCAGAAATTCTTTAACTTTCTGCCATGCTTTGAAAATAGCTTCCCTGGCATTGTCTGCACCAATACCTGCCTTGTCAAATATTGTTCCAATAACCGAATCATTTCCCATGAGGAAATTTATAAAATCTTCAACAATCAGCGCCAACAGCACTACCGCCGCCACAATAGCCAAAGTCTTCAAATTTGCCAAGCTGAATAAGCCTTTCATTTTTGTAAGTAATGTAATAAATGCCTTTGCTCCAGATATGATTTTGCTCCAATTCATTACAATAAAAAAAGCTCCTGCAATAATAGCCAAGAGCTTCAGAGCGTTATCAACTCCACCAAGTTTATCTATAACATTCTTCACCATTCCCATGCCCTTCTTTGCACCTATTTGCAAAGTCTGCATCATTCGATCAATAGCCGGTTTCAATCTTTTTACTAAAGCATGCATACCATTGAATGCTTTGGTTAGGATTCCTGTCTCCGATGTCAGTTTTTTCATCCCTACAGTTGCCTTTGATACCAAAGAATTAAGCAGTTTTAACACCATTACTGCCGGCTTTAAGAACGCATTTCCAGCAGCCGCTTTCAAATCCTGCACATTCTGTTTCAAATTGCCAAGCTGATTGGTCCAAGTATCAGATTCTCTTGCTGCCTGTCCTATTGCACCAGAGGCTTTGTTTGCATCCTCTACCATCTGTAAAAGTGTCAACTGTTTTTCCGCTTCTGATAAATCTTTAAATGACTTCCCATACAATGCATTTGCAGCTGTATTTCTCGTTGTCTCAGTACATGAAAGACCGAGAGCAGCGTCGTTTTCAAAATTACCTTTCAAGAAAGACTGGAGGGAATTGGTTACATCTTCTATGCTTCTATCATAGAATGCGGCAGAATCCGCAACAGCTTTCATGGATCGGTCTGCGATATCTAACGCGTCAGCCTGTTCCATTCCGGTTGTCTTTGCAAATGCGGCAATCTGGGTAAAACTACCTTTCATTCTATTTACGGTTACTCCTGTTTCATCAGCAATCTTATCCAATTTATCCGAGGCATCCTGTTCCAAATCTCCGAACACCTGAGAAAACTGTGACTTTAATGCCTCTGCATCTGCCGCCGCTTCTGCTAAATTTGCAATACCGGCAATTGAAAAGCCTATGCCAATAGCGCCTAAAAGCTTTGAGGCCATATTTTTCACTCCCTTAATGGCACTCTCCGCAGCACTAACGCTTTTCTGATCAACTTCAATGCCAAATGCAACCGCAATATCTCTTATCGTCAATGTTATTCCCTCCTTTCTCTCATTTCCTCCGCCTTTCCATTCTGAATATCCATATCCATACGATATAAAGCATATAGCTTCAATGCCTCATCTAAAGTGTAATACTCCTTTAATTCAAACATTGAAGCTATTTTTGCTTTAATCAGTATGTACATTCTTAACTCCAGTTCGGAAAATTGTGAGGTGTCAAGTTTTCCGTATTTTACAATATCGTCCTCATCTTCTTCACTAAAGCCTCGCCTGCTTTCCCAGATGGGCCGGCGAGTCTCTTGAAAAAACCATTAAAATTCAAACGAATAACGTAAAAAGCGAGAATGAACATATCCTGTACATCCCCGCAAAAAATCTCATTTACAATATCCATATCAAGGATTTCCTGCTCATATTCTCCGGTTTCTACACCATCTTCATCCTCAACAGGAAGCTCAACTGTGACATTCTTATATGCAATAAGCAATTTCTTCATCATGGATTCCACTTTCTTCCCAGAAAACCCTTCCATGCTCTTTGAAATAGAAGCTGCGGCATCATTTACATCAACATCCAGCAGACCGCCATCTTCTCCGTTGCCCTCATCTTCATTACCACCATTTCCAACAAGTGGCATAAGCGCCGCAAGGACAGGAGTAAGCAACGAAGCTAAATCTCCCGTTAAATTTGCGGCAATCATAGCCGGGAAAGGTCTGATATAGAAATTCAGACCTCCGATAGTTTCTTTCTTTGGTTCAAGCTGTTTCAATCTTGCCATATTACACCTCCTAATTTTCTACACCATCAGCCACTACAATCTCCCACTCACGATTGTTCTGTGCTTTTCCGTAAGTTTTGCTTGCAAGTTTAGTGATCCAACCGGTAGAAGCACTGAATTTCTCGTTTCCAACAAGGTCCTTAACAGTAACAGGGAAAAATCCCTTACCATTTTTCTTCATCTTCTCATACATCTTCTTGCAATATGCATTTGTTTTAGAGTTCTGAAGAACAGATACCTTTACGGTATAGATAGATGATGGATCTACACTCACACACACCTCTCCATCAGCTCCAGCTACATAGCTATTGCCATCGCCGGCAGGCTCAATTACGATAAAACTATCGTCTGCAAAGCCGCTCGCAATATGATTTCCAAGTGCAAGTGTTACTTTTTTCGGATTATAAGTTGTTACTCTTGGCATTTACTTTCACCTCCTTCTATGCGTACACAAGATTTCCATTGATATTTACAACCTGGATTGCTCCAGCTAATTTAGCTGTAAATTTGCAGCCTGTTAACTGTCGGGATGCCTTTTCTGCATCACTCATACCTGCAGACGAAGGTACGATAATTGTATATCCCGGAATCTCGTTATCATCGTCGTCATACTCAGTCGGAGCAACGCCCCCTACTTTCTGCCCCACTTTTAATGATTCCTCCATCTTGCCTTCAACCGCAGTAATACCTTCATCAGTAAAAGGCACTTTCGAGTTCAGCACAAGAAGATTAAATACTCTTTCCTGCATGTCATTCTTTAACCAATCTCTGAATCGAATTGTGTCAATCCATTCGTTTCCAAGCACCTTGCCGCCCATTGAGCTTGTGACGTTCTTTTTAGCATAAGTTGTAAAATATGTAACATAATTTCCATCACAGTATTTTTTCATATCAGTCGATAACTTGCACGGATATACCGCAGCCAGTTGTTTTAATCCCCATATTTCACTTCCTGGATCATATCCAAAGCACTTAGCCATCATTGCCAACGAAATATAATAATTTTCGTCCGGTGTTTCCTCAACATCAGGAACACCACCTCCATAGACAGCAAAACTGCGGAAATAATTTGTTGTACTAACCGGCAAAGTCTGCTCAACAAATGTAAATCCAAAGAGTTTCTTATTGGCTTCTGTCCATTTGATTGTTTCTTCAATATCTGCTTTATTAAGAAATGCTTTTGATAAAGCAATTCCATACCATCCGCCAGCTTCCTTCGCCCTGTCAAGAGTAACGCTAATTTTCTCATATGTAACAGGATCACTTTCATCACTCGCAACCTGTCTCGCAATAACATAAACAAGACTCGGCTTTGGTGATTGTGAAAATGCCACATTCGCCATAATGTATGCCTGCGATTCTGTTGAAAAGCCATAGTCCGCAAGTTCTCCTGCCTGCGCTACACTAATGACTTTTGTTCCGATATTGTCAGTTGATTTCTTTCCAGCAACAGGTCCTTCAACAACAAGTAATACATTGTTGAAGCTTTCGTCACTTGAACCCGGAGTAGAAATCTCAATGTCTACATTAACAATATCATCAAGATTATTTCTAATTGCCATTGTTTGGTTCCTCCTGTATTCTTATTTCTTCTATTGCATAGGTTTCTGCCTCTACAAATTCTTTCATTCCTCCACCGCTCGGATTTGGAACTGCTTTGCTTTCCAAAACTCCATATTTTCCATCTGCTAATCCGACATACGATACCGTAAATTCGCACATTGAACGATAATTAAATTTCGTGTCTCCAATCAGCTCTGACAAATCCCGTATTGGTGGATTCATAACAATAGTTACATCTTTTTTTGCCAGCTCTTCTGTTATTCCGTCCGAATCAAGAAATCTGATAAACTCTTCTAAGTCCTCAACTGCAGTATTTTCATAGTAGCTGCTGTTTCCAGCTTTAACTTCTCTTCCCACAGTGTACAAATTGATTTCAAAAGTAAAATCATAATTGTAATATCTATGTTCTCTTTCATCATCCGACAAAGGAAATGCTGACCTATTCAAATTACTATATCCAAGTGTTATATATGGTGGTTTAGGTGTAACTCCTTTGGTTTTTGTCCACACCACCATTGCACCCGGATGATACCGTTTAACAAGTTCGTAAATAAACTTTTTAACCTCTGAAAATGTCATTCTGTTTCCTCCATTTCAGAATTGCTTGGCTCTTTGTTCTCGCTGACAGGTATCAGCTTGAATGTCGATGTCCAATGCTTCAAAATTGTGTTCTGGCTCAATCGAGAGGACATGCACTCGAACCATCGTCCATCATACAGGAGCTGGTCTGATCTAACACATTCTTCCTGCTTCGATGTTCTGATTGAAAAATTACCAAATGTTTTCAACATCTGTTCATCTCTGCTCCCGCCAGCTTCTATCACTTCATCATCCGACATAGTCTGCACATCAAGAACAACTTGGATGTCTTCGTATCCGGCAGTCGGATATCCATCTATAATCTGGTCTTTCCCATATCTTCTCAATGTGTATGTGTTTCCAAAGAATGGCATTAGTCAGACCCTCCTTTCTCCTGTATTACATAGTTAATTGACTGCCTCATGCGGCCTGTATCAATCAATGGCTTATCAGAACCTTTCCTTTTAATCGTTTCCGGAGAATTCGGAACAAAATCGCCATTAACAATCTCTTTCTGTATCAAACCTTTCTGAAACACTCCTATTTTCTTTAGTACATCTTCTGCAGAGCCACCTTTTACCAGCTGCGTCCTCATTGACTGCAAAAAGGCATTGATTTCAGAAGAATGAGCGTCAACACTATCTCGCAGGAATGGTCTCGACGGAATATGGACAGTTCCAAGTTCATTGAACATTGCGATATCAACCAAATCCACACCATTGTCGCTACCAGCTCCCTGCTGTATGCCTATTCGTACCTCCAGTTTGTCAAGGTCCTCTAACATCTTCTGAAACTTCTTGCCATCAGCAGTAACTTTCTCTCTGACTTTAACCGCCATAATCAACACCCGCCGACACAATTGTGACAATGCAGCGCTTTCTCAAATTAAGATACTGCATACCATACACCGTTAATCCGAATTCCGAATCCGTCGCAGTGTTTCCTGCCTGATTATTGGAAAAGGACACCGATGTCTCACCTTCCGAAACAGAAGATAATCCAATGGTGTCCCCTATCGTTCCTATGCCGATTGTCTTTCCTAAACCAGACATTTTCATTTTATGTGCCGCTAAATATGCCAAAGCCTGCGGATACAACTTTCTGAACCTCTTTTTGCTGATAAGTGGCTCTGCAAGAGATATGAAAGTCTGTACTGTATCATCTGGTACATCTGCAAACTCGTCCATAGTCTTTCTTATAATTTCAAAGGCATCCACAATGGTCACCTCCTACTTGCTGAGTTCGGCTACAATTTTCTCCTTTAGAGTATCAACGGTATCATCGTCCGTTACCTCAAGTCCCATCCCTACAGCTTTTGTAAGAAGGTCATCTTTCTTCATGGTCTTTACAGCTTTAATCTCAGCTTCCTTGGTCTTTGCTGCCTTTTCCTGCTCTGCCTTATACTTTGCAATAGCTTCCTCTTCGATACGAGCTTTTTCAAGGTCACTAATACCTGTTTTCTCCTCCGCAGAGACATTCTGGGAGTCAACCACAATCCCTTTCTGCAGATAGTAAGAAATTACCGGATGGGTTTCCATTCCCTCCGGTAACTCTAAATCCGCTCCAGGAAGGAGTGGCTCTCCGTTGATTCCGATAATCTTTCTCGACTTATTGATAATCTTCATAATGTCATTTCCTCCTTAAATTCCGTATGCAAGAAGCATTGATAACGGATAATAAATGATAAGTCCGGCAGTTCTTGTTTCGCAAGGAATCTCTGTCTCGAGTTTCTGTACCTGCAATGGGTACTGGTAGAACGGAAGTGGGATTTCCAAACTGAACTTTTCCGGATCCTTTGTGTACATAAATGCAACATTCTTTCCTGTAGGATTGATATCAGTAGCGGAATCCTGTAACTCTGCCATACTCTCGAAGTTCTTTAAGTATGGTGCATGTTCTTTGATAAAGCTGAGTACAGTAGTCTCCGTATCTGGAATTCTTCTTGTTGAAAGATCCATGTAAATGTACGATGGAAGAGCTAATGTATCAGGCTTTTCGATAGACATTGTAATCTTGTCAACAAATTTCTGCATGCCATTGATATCCTCAAGAATCTGATCAGCAGTCTTATGTGCCCAGTCTGTGTACTTCTTTCCATCAACTTCAACCTCGGACAAAGTGTACAGAGGAATGTCGGTACCATCAGAGAAAATGCCGACAAGGTTATGCTTCTTATCACCTGCAAAAGCAATCTTATTAACCATATAATCTGACGCTCTTCTTGCAGCTGCACCTTTTCTGGCATCAAGAGACTTTCCTGCCATTCTGGAAGCTCTCATTTCCTGCACATTGTAACCGTAGCTGTCACCGACGGACTTAATAGAAGCAGTGTGGGATTCGCCCTGTACGTCAACTCTAGGAAGGTCTGTGGCATAATTGTTAATAATTGCCGCCATACCGGTAATATCATAGCTGTAATATGTTGTGGTTTCTGCTCCCTCATTAACCTCAGAAGTGATAGGGAAGCAAGACAATGCAGAGAGCTCCGGATACTGCTTGTCATAAGTCTTTGTCTTTACCTGGTCAAGTTCTCTGGCAAAGAATACAGTTGCAGATTCAACACTATCAAAACGAAGCTGCTCGCTTCCCGCAAGCCCCTTAACAAGGGTAGAGCTCTTTAATGCACTGTAATCATCCATGTTAAAATCTTTCATTCGTGAATACCTCCTTCTTATTTCTCCGCAGCTTTCACAACCGCACCCGGTCTGAACTCTGCGTTTGCAATACCATTATCAGTTTCTCCAAGGAAAATAGCATTTACTTCCACCTTGGTTGCTGTATCTGCAGATGTTGTGAACTTTCCAGCCTCATCACCATCCGTAATTAAGTAAACCTTCTCCTTGTATGCAGGTTTAGCTGCTGCTCCAGTCTGCACCCAAATTCTTCCAAAATGAAGGCAGCCTACTGTACGCTTGCTGTTGATGGAAACATTGTTATCCATATCCTTTTCCACCATAACAGAATTGTGTACTACAACACCCTCAAAATCATCAGATGTTGCACCTGTTGCCGGAAGTTTTACGTCAGTGCCTTTATTTGTTCCAACGACAACACCAAGACCAAAGGCAACACCATCACCTTCTGCCTGTCTTGTTGTAACATCATGGGCCGATAAATCAAACAGCCCGCCGGCCACTCCTTTAGGAAAGCCAAAGCCATAACTTGTCTGTACTGCTGTGCTCATTACTTTCTACCTCCTGTCATATTCGCAATCATTTTCTTACGAGCAGATGTTGAATTACTAACCTCTTTTGCATCCTTGCGGACCTTATCAGCTGCAATTCTCTCTCTCTGATCATTAGTGCTCTTTCTCTCATGGAATGACTGCTTTGCAATGTCATAAGCTGCATTGATATAGCTGTCACTCTTTCCATCAAGATTCATCTTCGGATTAACTGCCTTGATAATGCGTTTTCTTCCTTCTCTTACCGAAAGTCCCTCAACTCCATCAAGGTTTAATCGGTCAGCCATTCGGCACACATCAAGGCGGTCCTGAATAATTTTATCCACAGAATCCATGTTTACTCCTTTCTGTTTCTCCGGATCGCATTCTGCACCCGCTCCCTCATCATCCGAATCTGTGTTTTCGTCTGTAGGAGCAGTTTCTTCTTTCTCTCCAGCATCTTCTCCTTCATCACCATTCATATCGCTCTGAGCCTGCATCTTGTCAATCTCCTGTAAGAGAGTATCAAGGTCTGCTTTTTGCTCTGCAATAATATCCTCTGGTGACATACCATCACCCTCAGCATCTCTGCGGTCAATATTCTCCTTGACCTTTTCAACGGGTGTCTTTTCCGGTTCTCCATTTTCCTCCGGATTGTCTGCTGGTGTTTCCTCTGGATCTTCTCCATCAACTCCCTCACCAGTTGCCTGATTTGCGACTTTCTGAGCCTTGAATAAAGCAATAGCAGCTTCCATCTCTTCTGGTGTAAGTTCTTCGCCCTCATCAGCTCTTCGGCCTTTTGAATTAGGTTTGTACATAATTACTTTGCCTCCTTTTAAGATTTGTGTATCATCATTCTTGCCATCGATATTCAAGCGAGCAGTTTCTCCCGCTCTTGCTTCTCCGACAAGTGCAAGATGATTGATTTCGATATTTTTCTGAATACAATCGTATTTCTCTCCGTGATATACTCCCGGAGTATCATCAGTATCAAGGCTGTATCCAAGGGATAACTCTTTCAATCCGCAACTTTTCAAAGCATTTGTATCATGAATAATAATCTCACAGCGAACGCTATCTCCATCCCTGTATCCTTCACTCATAATTGTGCCTATCTGTTCTCTGCGGACATTCTCCTTATCCACTTCTCCAGCATCATGTGTAATGATGATTGGTTTGCCCTTGTAACTCTCCAACGATTTCTTGTCAAAGACATTCTCAGGCAATCGGAGTTCCCTCCGTGTGCTTCCATCGTCATTCTTATACTCAAATATGCCACATGTAGTCACAATTGGGTGATCTACAAGATAGCCTTCATCTGTGTAATAAGTCTGATCCATGGAAATGCTGTCAATTCGTTTCAGCTTCACTTTCTGCACCTCCTGCTTTCTGTCACTTTTTCAATGCAACCACTTCCTTTCAAACTGGCAAATCCAGATTATCTATATCAAACACCGGAATTGCACAACACCGGCATTGATAATCCTGTCCAGGATGGCATTTTCTGCCATTTCCTACATCTGGCGGATTGTCCCAGCTGATTATTTTTCCTTCCAGCTCTCTATGGCTTTTCCGCTCTCGTCTATCCATTACTCCAGACCATTCATACTTTGACACACCAGCATCTCTCTGTTGGCTCTCCGTAATATCGGCATTAAGCTTCGCTGTCTGGTCTCTGGCTATTAGTTTTGCATGACGCTTACTCATTCCATATTGGTGCTGAATTTCTCTTACGATATTCGTTGTGGTTGAGCCTTTCATATAGCTTTCATAAACCAGTTCCTTCATTCGCTCAAGAGATTGATTCGGAACAGTCTTTATTAAGTCCACATTGTCAGACACCCACTTTTCCAACATCTGTGCGTAATATTCTCCAGAATAATAGTCATCAAGCAAATCAATACCTAATGTCTTACTTACTGCTTTTTTCCACTCTTTAACGGTGAGCTTATGGTCTAGGTTGGCAATTATATTTATCTGTCTTTTCAAGTCGTAAAGTCCAAAAGCGGCATCCAGTTCTCTTTGGATTGTCTTAAAAAGAATTGTGAGGCGAACTATTGTATTGTCTAAAGTTGAAAATCGTGCTGTCCTGCGTTTCTGCTCATTATCTTTCTTTGAATCCGCACGAAGCTGCGTGCCCTCATTAAGTATTTGCTTTATATCTGGCATATACTTCATAAGCACCTCTTTCTCGATAGCCATATATGCATTTACCAATCGCATATATTCTCTTTCCGCACTGTCCGGATACTTAGGTCTGTATTTACACGGGATAATCCGTTTTCCTTTGTTTTTCTCTTTCAATTCAGACCGAAGTAATTCTTTTCGTAACATTTCATCCAAGCTATCACCTTCTCTCATTGCCTCTTATTTGGAATTATGCTTGCAATCGTCTATTTCACTGCTGACACTAAAAAAGCCCCATAATGCCACGATTAGCGGCACTACAGGGCAAAAGAAAAGAGCCTCACACTCGCAAGGCTCGTATCTTATATTCCAAGTTCATCCAGATATTCTAAAATATCATCACTCTTTCTTGCAGGATCTTCCTTGATGTAATCTTTTACTTTCCGGATATCCTCATCATCATGCTTAACTGCACACAAAACACAGCCAACAAAATCATCATAAGTATCACTTACATTCTCCAGAAGTTTCTTCAATTCATCCATCGGTCTAATCCTCCTCTGTCTTCATGAATATATCGTAATCATCAAATCCATGATTCTTGAATCTATAATAGTATGTAGGGCTATCTGGCTCATTTGAACTCGTACGAATTGCGCACACTCTCTTTCCCTTGTACTTTGCATGATACACATTATTTATGTCATGCGTGACCTTTGCCTTTTCCTTTGCAGTCATTGGTAAGGACTGGGTTTTCTTTCTCTTAGAGTTGCTCTTCTTATTCTTTCCTCCACTACCCTTCGGGTACCTTCCAGAACCAGGACCTCCGTCTGCTTCCATATTACTTTGACTTACCTCAGCTGTCAACCGAATTTCATCCAGTTGCCTTAGAAAGTCCTCAAGTGAAAGTCTAAACGGAAGGAATAGGTCCATGTCAAGAACACTTCCTATATCTTCAAAACGAGCATCTTCCATCTCTGTATTAAAGCATATTGGATTTCCATAATACTCTGTGCATAGAAAAACCTGCGAAGGACAATATTGTTCGGACATACCAGAAATCAAAGTTACCGGAATTATATTTGCTATATTGATGCCAAATTCTTCCCTTGTTTCTCTTATGGCTGCATCTTCCGGTGTTTCCCCTATTTCAATATGTCCTCCAGGTCCACACACAAGTCCATTGTCTTTCCTTGTGCCAACAAGCACTTTTCCATCTTTTACAACAATGACACCGCATCCGGTAGGAGTAACTGTATCAAACGCAGAATCAGTCTCGGTTTCTTCCTGTTCCTGCGGCTCTTTCACTTCTGCAGACAATGCCGTATTCGATGTCTCTGCTGATTCATTTGCATTAGTTGGAGCATCATCCACCATTGCTTCCCAATCATCTTCATCATCCAAAATATCGTTTACTGTAAACTCTCCGTTTTCAGCTAAACGCTTTCTGACTTCCGAAGCGTCAAGAGCCTGCATATCCACATAAACCTGTGCTGTCTGTGCCTTTGTAAGCTCCGTTGCAGCCTTTGTCTGATCTACTCCCGCCTGCTCCGCTTCGCTCAAATTCCATAAAGGCTTGAATTTCAGAGTATAGTCAGGAATTTCCTCAAACTCTCCCTTATACTTTCCGGCAATCAAGATAATATCAATCAGTACTCCAAGATTTCTTTTGAGGTTCAACTTCTGAATCTTATTCACATAGGAGTAATAGTTCTCCATATCTCCCTCTCCGGTGGAGTTTTCGCCGGCTGGTGACCTCCCAAAGAGCTTCGTCTGTGGGATGTTTGTTACTGCTGAAAGCATATTGCATGTCGCATCGATAATATCCTTTACTCCGGAAAATGTCACAGTCTTATAATCGTAATCTTCTCCGTTCGCATCAATAGCTATGGAATTGATGATGCCCTTCGCCATATCGATTATACGCAGTCTCCTAAGAACAATATCCTCGCCCTCGTCTGTTTCCAGAAGGTTGGCAAGGTCATTCATCTTATAAATTGCTTGTACCGCCCTATCAAGCAGCTTAACTCCATTCCCATGCGATGTAACAGTTTCCTGCAAGGCTTTATGTATTCTCGTGTACTCCGGCATTCCAAAGAACCGATACTCGGTTCTTGAACTTGACTGCGGCAGAGTTCCATTCTTGAACAATAGGCACCTGCTTTCGTGTACACGAAACTGCTTGCCATACATTGGAGATACATCGTAGAATTCAGGCTTTCCAAATTTCGACCATTTACCGGTCTTTGGATCGTGATTATATATGCTGTTGTAATCTGGTGTAATCAAAGGTCTTTCAAACACAAGCAGTTCATCAATCCCTCTGATGTTATCCCAATCAACAGGTTCATCAATCTGTTTGCCATCATCAATAATCATAACCATAAGCGATCCGCCATAAAGTCTCGACCATTTGATAGCTGTAGAAGCTGCACCTTCAAAGTCCAACTCGTCAAGTGAATCATTTATAAATGTTTCCAGGTCAACATCATTTACACCATATTCAAATCCACTACTAACAGCATCATCAGATGGGATATCTATTATCTTAGCGAACAATCCGTTTTCCTCGTAGTTCAGTGTGAGTTCCACATCTGTTACAGGATCATCACTCTCAAAACGATACTGCTCTGACACATCATCTTGAGTACCATACTTATTCATCAGATTCTTATATCCATCTGCTCTGCTTTCTTTCTCATTGTCCTGCATTTCCTCACCTCCTAATCTACGAGACTTCCGATATTGAATGTCTTTTTCTGGTAGCAAGACAGTGCAACCGCATCTGCTCTATCCGGGGAATCAATTCCTCGTTTCTTCATTTCCTCTTTGCTTTCAAGCAGCATCTTCCCCCTGCTCGTCAGCCTATATTTCCTGCAAGTAAACTGAGCGACAAGCTCATTGTCATTTTCCAGACTTACTTCCTCCATCATCAAGGCATCTTTCACTGTGCCCCAAAGATATGTTGTCATATTGTCGTAAATATCACAGGCTTTCTGTTTCCCATCACCAAGTGTTTCTTCCGGAACTTTACCTGCGGCATTAACCGGAACAATTACCATTCGTGTGAGCTTTTCTTCCTGCTTTACTTCCTCAAGGCGGTCTGTAACTCCGCCGCCAAGGCCGCAATCATCAATGTTAATGTATATCTTCCCTCTGTATCGTGGGAACTCTGTTATAGCTTGCCTATAGAGCTGCACAATCTTTCCAACTGTTGTCATAAGACTTTGCCCTCTGAATGATACAGGAAGCGTTATTCTTCCTCCTACGTTCTTAGCAATAACTGTTTCATCCGAGCCATATCTCGCAACATCCACACCGAATGATATTCGCTTAATAGGAACATCGTCTGGCAAATCCAACATGCAGCAATGCTCTACTATGGAAAGGGCTATAAACACATCATCTTCCTGCTTTGGAAATTCTCCGAACACACGGACAAGAACAACATTACTGTCTTTCCCATATTTCCGTATGAGAGATTCGATGTTCTGTTTGTTGGTCCTCTTGCTATCTGCCGACGATACCGTATGGCACCTGTATATTGACCTATCCACATTGAAAGCATCGTAAAATGTTCCAGATGTTCTTGTAGGGTTTCCGCACATCAGCAGCTTATTGTTTGCACCAGAAAGAGTACCGAGTATTGCTTCCATGATAGGATCTGCAACACCAGAAGCTTCATCAACAATGAACAGCATATTATCTTCGTGAAAACCTTGCATATTCTCTGGCTTTGTAGCAGTCCTAGCTACGGCAAACCAACGCTTTTCGTTGCCAACCATATAAATATAGGTCTTCGTCCATTTGAGGATGTCTGAAAGTAAAGGAGACTTGCTCATCCACTTGCTGACTTCGGACCACAATACATCGTGCAACTGCTGTTTGGTAGGAGCTGTTGCAACAATTCTCGGATAGGGATAGCAGCATAAAAACCATAGCAAAGCAACAGCTTCCATACCTGTTTTTCCAACACCCTGTCCAGACTTGATTGCAACCTTCGGGCTTTCTGCCAAATCCATCAAAGCTTGTTTTTGCCAATCATCAGGCTCAAACAGCAATACCTCTTGTGCAAATAGCACCGGATTTTTCCTGTATATTGGGATTTTCTTCTGGAAGAATTTTCTTCGTAATGTCCGTGAGTTCTTATTCATCTTCGCTCACTTCCTCTCCCAATACAGCTGCAATCCAATCATCAACCGCATCGTTGCCAGCACTTTCACTTTCAAGCCTTGCCTTTTCTATGCGATACTTTGACAACGCTTCAATAGCCTTTGTCTTTTTGCTCTGCACAGTAGAAAGTTCCTGTTCCAGCCTCGCTATGATCATATCCTTATTAGCTGTGTGTGTTGCTATATTATAGGACTTACCCGGAAGAATTTCTTTATTATCAACCTTCTCCTTCTGGCGCCTATCGTACTCTGCCTCTTCCTCTTGGTCTTTAAACGAGCGTTTTGACTCGCTTCGGTTCACATCCATTACCGCAACCTCTCCTTTTTGTTCGCGGTATTTATTGATTGCTTTAAGTATTCTTCGCTCTCTAATCGAAAAAAGCTGTATCTGTTCCATCAGTTGAAGCTCTGTATCTTCTGGAATAGACTCAAGAAGTTCCTGCTCATCTGAATCCAACGCATCCATAAATACAGGAACATAACCACCATGCTTTGTTCTGTCTGGTGGAGGGTTTGGGTTTGGATTGCCAGAACCGCCTTTTGCATTCTGATTTTTGGGTTGACCTCCCCTCTTTTTCTTTTGCAACGTTGCATTTTTCTTCTCATTTTTTTTCGCAACGTTGCACTTGTTTTTTTTTGAGGCTTTTCCCCATCCGTACCGGTTCTTCCAGCTGCGGACTGTTCCGTCTGAAACTTCCAGTTTCTTAGCAATCTCAACCATTGCCATACCATCATTGAATAGCTTTTCAGCTTGTGTTACTTTCTCACTCGGTGCTCTCGGCATATCACCACCTCTCTCCTGTTCGTTTTGCAATCGTGGACGCACAAAAGGGAGGGTGTATGCCCTCCCGTGTGTCACTCTCACGAATATTTATTGTTTTAACATTAAATCTTCGTTATAAACTCTGCTTTTGAATAACCTTGATTTGGTTTAATCATCATATTCAAAAAGTCCTCTTTGGAGAAGTCCGATAATCGGAATATTTCCTCTGGTCTCATACCAAGCTGCTTACCGATTTCTTCAACAGATTTCCCCTCTCCCATAAGCTCTCTAACAATCGCTTTCATAGGTTCAAGCAAATGTGTACCTCTTGCCCTGTTGTGGGTTACAGTACCGTAAATATTACCGGCTTTATCCTTATGTTCTACAATTACAACAGGAACCTTGCCTTCAAGCATTGATTTCAGAGGTTCTTCCCCTGCAACAGTCCAACGATGAAAGCCATCAATAATCGTGAAATCTGGTCTCACGACAATCGGCAGCGTCCATCCGTTGGTTAGTATGGATTGCTTCAGCAATTCCAAGTTCTGCTTCGATACTTTATTTGGGTTGTAATCGTTTGGTTTTACTCTGTCCCTGTCTACCCATTGGAGAGTGGAAAGCGGACTACTCAATTTCTTATCCATTTGTCATGCCCTCCTTCTTTTTGGCTTCTGTAATGTATTTACCATAGATTCTCTGATATAAAGCACGATAGGAACGCAGCTTTGGATCACCAGAAATAAGTCCTTCATATATAGCCTTGCAATCCTTATTGTCCGCAATAGCAGAAACACTCATAAAGAAGTTCCTGTATCGTTCCGCAACATATCTCTTGTGCTTCGTTTGGAAATTTCCATCCATATCAGAAAACAATTCTAAAAGGGCGGCCTTATAATCTTTTTCCGTCATCCCCTTCTCGTTTTGTTTTCTTGCAGCTGTGCTTCTACCGAACATCTCGCTATCCCAATACAAGGCGGCCAGATATGCGTTCGGTTCTCGCCTTACTATCCGTTCCATAAGATCCGGATAATATTCATTCATTTTGACAAGGCTTTTTGCCGTGTCAATCGAAAAGAACTGCGATACCCTCAATTGTCCTTTTCGTGTTCCTGACTGCCACAAGAACAGGTAAATCTCTGGTATGTCAACTTTTTCCCGAAGGAGGTAAAGCCATACATCATTATTGGTCCAATCATATATCGGAAATACCTGGTGTTTATTCGTCATGGTCTTTCCTGCTCTCAGCATAGTTGCAATATTCTGCAGTCTCTGTACTGATTCCGCTGTTCGGATTCCTGTAATCGTAATTCCTCCGCTGCATATTCTTGGAAGAAAATCCTGATATGCATCAATGCGAGGTCTTAACAGCGGATGGTTTCTGATTGCGAATGATGGTGGCTGTCTTACCCAAACATCTTTTTTATATCTGTCCCAACAAATAAATGTTTCATCGTTGGACAGTTCATTAAAGCAGTTGTAGTGTTTTACCTCAAGGCAATACCACTCAAACTTTGCTCCAATTAACATAAATCTTTTTCGCCATTCCCTCACCTTATCTTCCATGCAAGGGAAAATGGCTTCTTCATCTATAAATTGTACAATAAGCTGTGCCGGATTGATTTCCCCTGCCTGCACAAGCTCCATAACAAGCTGTGCCATACAAAGGCTGTCCTTACCACCGCTGAAAGACATATACACCGGCAATCCGTTTTGGAATACATTTCTTATACGGATTTTGGCGGCCTTTACAACATCTATACTGGATTCGCACCGCTTTATAGCCATATTTTCTCCCCGCATTTCGGACAGATAACAAATTTCTTTACTTCGGTGGTATCTTCACTGTCCTCTGGCATTTCCTGTTGTGGCTGAGCAATTGGCTGCGGTGCTGGTGTTGCCTGCTCCGCCTCCGCTTTTTGAATCTGCTGTTCTTTTCTCTCTCCGCTTTCTTTAATACTCTGGATTTCTTCATCATCCAAAGTGCCATACTCGGAGAGCTTTTCTGTAACATCCTCTGCCTCTGACACCATCTGCTTTAATATGTCTTCATCAAAGCCCGGGATATCAAGGTCGCCCTGCAGGTCTTCTAAAAAGCTATTGAGTGTATCGAGATTTTCAATACCTAAGCTGAAAATCTTGTTGTCTGCAATCATCAGCTTCTTTTTCTGATTTTCAGTAAGATTGTCATACTTATAAACATCAGCTGTTTCTTTTCCCATGGCAATCAATGTTTCATACAAACCATTTCCTGCCAAGATTACATTGTTTTCGTCAACAACAATCGGACGGATCTGTCCGAACATTTTGACACTTCTTTGGAACTCCTTCAGCTGTTGCTCCGTATGAATTCTGACATTCTTTTCTGGCTTCACAAGGTCCACCAGCTTCATTGTGATAATTTCCATCTTTGTATCCTCCTGTATTTTGATTGGAGGAACAAATCCGTATGATATATAAGCTATCTGCAAATAGCAAAAGACAGCACTTGCAATCCTTTGTCTGCAAATGCTGTCAAATGTCAGCAACTTATTTTATTGTCTTCAAGAATGCTTTTGCACTCTCAAAATATTCTGCCGCCTCATTTACTATGGAGCTGTCAATCTCATAGATTTCGCTCCAGGCATTCTCTGTACTTCCTGTCCATTGCCTTGCTGGCCAAGGATGCGTTCCGCATAGATAGCCATTTTTCCAATCATATATAGGCGGCATAGCCAAATTATAATAATGGATATATGCCAAAACCTGCTCATGCGTCCAATCTGACAAAGGGCTATATCGTGTAACCCCTTGGCTATTGGTGTAGATATTGTCACCTTTTCCAACATAATTCCCATCAGCCCTTCGTCTTCCAAGAAGGAGCATATCGAGGTTGTTTTCTTTGTAGTATTTTGCCTGTCCTCTATGTTGAACAATATGGAACCATTGAGCTGCATATTTGCTATCCTGTGGGAAAAGCATGTGTGGATGAGTAACAAGCCACTTAATATCCTGTCCTGTATTGATAATGGACAATTCCGGAGGCTTATTATCCTCAACCCATTGCGTAAATGCTTTATACTCCAAATTGCTGATTACGAGGACGCAGGAGCTTATTCCTGCCCGACGGCAAATTTCTCCAAGCACAAGGGAATCTTTTCCTCCGCTCCATGCGTAGGCAGCTTTCTTTCCTTTCGTCTTGGCTTTTATATCCTGTATGGTCTTATTTACAAGCTGATCCAACTCTTTTTTAGTTATCAGCTGTTCGATTTTATCAAAAATTTCTATCCAGTCAGAGTTTTTGATTCGCTGCTTTCTTCCGAGTACACTATCCATTCTCTGCACCCCTCTTTCTGCTTACAATCAAAGCGACTGTTCCGGATAACAGGACTGTCAAAAGACTGCCTGCTGTTTTATAAGCTGCAGTTCCTGTGATATTTCCATAAGCAAATACAGGAAGTCCTATAATCAGTGCGGTTGCAATGCCAGTAACAACACCTTCTGGTTTGAGCTTTACCCCCTTTAATGTAAATATTGTTGGGAGAAGCGTTGCTGCTCTGAGTGTGCCATACATTAAAAACAAATGCGTAACTGTAAGCCCTGGGATATTGGCAACTATAATTCCTATTACCAACAGTGCGACCATGGCAATCTTGGTCTTTCCGAGTGTGTTCTTTTTGAATATGTCTGTTGTGAGGGATGATATTGCACACAGATTACTGTCAATCGTAGATAATAATCCAGATACAATCATAAATAAAAATGGGATTACAGCCCAGCTTGGAAATAACTCCGAAATGAGTTCAAAGTTAATCACACCTGTATCAATCGCCGTATATCCCATCCCAGCTCCGACAAATCCAAGGATTCCCATTGATAATGGCACCATGCCAAATAGGATTGCTCCGATAAAGAAAGCCCTTCCTATTCGATTTTTCTTTACACAAAATGCTCTCTGCCAAAAACATTGGTCGCCAAATGGTCCTGAGATAAGGCCAACTGTTGTGGGGAGTCCGAAACCAAGAAATATCTCTATACCTTTTGCAGAGAAAAGAGAGCTGCACTCTCCTGTATATCCGCCAATTCCTGCGAACATATTTTGAATGCCTCCACCATTCTTAATACCAAAAACTGCAAAACAAACGCTTGCAATCAACATAAAGACCATCTGTATAGAATCTGTCAGTATCGAAGCCTTTATTCCAGAGAACTGTGAATACGAATAAGCAATCACAGCCATGATTACTGTCATGATCCAGAATGGAATACCTGTCAGCATACTTAATATTTTGCTTCCTGCCAATAACTGGACTCCTGTAGATAATGCCGATAATGCTCCAAGCTGGAACAGGTAAATATTTTTTACCGATTCAGACTGATATTTCTGGTGCATATATCCAGACAGTGTGATTCCTTCTGGCATTTCTTTTCTTATCCTTCTTGCGAACGGAATAAAGAAAATCAAGCAAAGCACATTAGGTACCAGAAACCAAAACAGCCCTGCAAAGCCTTTGGTATAAGCATTCTCTGTTGATGTAAATAGTGCAGGAGCCCATATCCATGTAGCTGCAATGCTCAATGCAGATATAAACCATCCTGTATTTCTATTTCCAACACAAAACCTTTCAACGCTTTTCTCTTTGTTTGTCATGAGCACTGTTGCCGCAATCATAATTACTGCATAAGCAATCAGTACCATTATTGTGTAATTCATTATTATCCTCCAATCAATTTTATTTGGAGGAGCAGGTGCGTTTCCTGTTCAATCGTCTCCCCTTTCTCGGAAAGTTTGCATCAAAAAAGAAGCCTGCAACAACTCTGCAGACTTCCCCGACGTTCGATTTAGAATTTTACAAATACGATTTTGCCATTTATAAGCTGTGATGTCAATGTAATTATTTTGTAGACGGTGGCTTTATCGTACTTTCAAACCGTCCACCCCGAATATAAGAGCGGTCAATCTTTCCTCTGCAACTCTCAAATCGGAATACACATTTTCCTTTGACATGTTGTGCTTTGCTGCAATCTCTTTTACAGTAAGAACCGGTTCTGCCATGTACTTATCCCAAACCACCTCGTATCTCCTGCGGTCTATATCCTGGTTCGGAGATTTTTCACAATAGGCATCATACAAACCAAACATCGTCTCGATATGTGAAACGATAATAGCCGTTCTGGTTGCACTTCTCTTGATGCTTTCAATGATCACCTCATTGTCATAAAGATTCATCATTGATTCCAAGATATCCAAAGCCGATTCCTCCATCTGTGTTCGCCCGAAAACTGAGTTTTCCGCATGTTCTTTGAGCATGTGATAATTACGCAGGAGCAGCTTTGTATTCCGCAATCTTCTATCTGCCCGTTTTCCCTGCTCCTTTTTTCTTTCCTGCTCATAGGTTTTTAATGCTTCCTTTGCTCCAATTTCAGCTGCATTTGCACAAATATCCTTCAATTGTTCTGGTGTAAGAGCTATTATAACTTTTTCTGCTCTTTCTTCTGTTGACTGGCCGTCCATGCTGTCGCCCTCCTTCTTTTTTATTTCAAATTCATAACGAATTATGATATAATCTAACTGTCTGTTGGGAGGGTTGCGAAAGCACTCTCCTTTTACTTTTCATCTGCTTTTATAAAATCCTCAATCGACATTTGCCCTGGTATTTCATAATATGGAAAATCGTCTGAAGCAGTACCTGTTTTTGAATCTCCATCACGGATCCGCATACTGGTACCGAACACTCTCTTATAACATACCGGTCCGTATCCTACTTCCTTGCTTTGTTGGCTTCTCAATTTTCTTCCGCATTCCATACAGACTGCCATCAGAAATCACCTCCCTCAAAGATAAATACCTTATGTGCCGGTAGTCTCTTGTCCTTAAAATCTTCCCAGTACATATATGCCCCAGAAGCTAAACAGGATGCCGAGTATTCTTCAATCTCCTTATCATTTTTAAGCCACACACAATGACCTGCGACATGTTCCTTTATTTCCTCCAGAAGTTCATTTTCCATAAGTGTCTGTATTATCTGCAAGGTAACTTCCAACCACTTCTCCGGAGCAAATTCTCCCATATCGGTCTTGTAGTACTCCTTGAATACATTTTGATGCCTCGTGTTTCCAAATCTGGTAATATATGTTGTGCCTGTTGGCTCACTCCTGCCTATTCTGTGATGTATTGCATAGTCTGAAACTTTAACTATTTTCATCCTCCACCTCCAACCTTTCTGCAATATGCTGAATAACATCTGCCATTATTGCTCGTTGGGATTTGTTTTTCTGAATTATCTGATCAATCTCCGTATCTGAAATTGATATCCCTATATCACTCAGAAATTTATCAATCATATGTTTGCTTTCATCGCATGTGAATGGTGGCATTTCATATTTCTGGGAACATCTGCTAACAAATGCTTTATCCAAAATATCCAGTCTGTTAGTAGCCGCAATAACCACAACATCATTTGCAAGTTTGTCAAATTCCTGCATTAAAGTAACCGTAACTCTACCAATTTCTCGGTCTGCTCCACTTGCTGTTTTATCTCTATTGCAGCTTATTGTATCCACTTCATCAAGCATGAACACGCACGGATTGGTTGAAGCATAAGCGAATGCCTGTGCAATATTCCTGGATGTGACACCCATGTAGCTATCCACAACCTTCGAGAAATTCAAATAGCAAAAAGGCAACCCCATTTTGTATGCAATGTATTTTCCAAACATAGTTTTTCCTGTCCCCGGTGGTCCATACAGCAAGGTCGCATTTTTATACGGAATCATCAGCTCCATAAGTTTTCCGCTTACTCTTGCCAGTCTAAATATATTTTTCGCTATTGCTTCCTGCCTTTCCGTCACATAATACCGGTGTTCCTTAAATGACAGCGAAACATCTTCGCATACAAGGATATCTTTGAGGTTTCCCGGAAGTTCTATATATCCTGCACCCTCAGATGTAAGAATATTTTTATATCGTGTTACAAATCCTTTATTTTTTTGAGTTGTATCCGCATTTAGTGCAGCTACTGCCCACTTTTTTGCCTCTCTTATGTCATTCTCAGCAATCGACTTTATTAAATTTTGTTCATATGTTCCCAGTCCCATCACAATCCCCTTTCTCTCAGCTTGCGATCAATGATTGGAATAAGCATTCTGGCCGAGCATTTCATATGCAATGTTGTTGGAGCATCTACAATTTTACATAGCATATCAAAGTACACCTGCTCTGCAGTTAAGTCTTTTGCGTAATTCTCGGCCTGCTCCTGTGTTTTCTCCACAATAGGAATAGTTTGACACGATTCAGCAGTGTCGTGTATCAACTGAATAGCTCTGCTTGTGAATGTTATAGTATTATCATCGTTAACTACCGGTTCATTCAGTAAGGCCTCTATCATTCCATCAATCTGCATTCGTTTTTCTCCTTTCTGTTATTTCATGTATTGAAATCCTATAATATTCAACATCCTGTTCAGCACCCCATTCCACCTTTCCGGTACCGATAGACAATGAGCATATAGCGGTAAAGCACGGGGAATCTTTACCATATCCATTTCTGAATTGTATTTTCTGCTTTGACATGTCTGACGGAGGAAACACGTTCCCTTTAACAAGCCTATCACCCTCTTTAAACATCCCAAACTCCTTCGGTAATCTTGAATCATAATATGGCTTTATTTCACGGTATTCCTCCCTCTTTTCTCCGGAAAGTATCATATCAAACCATTTTTTCTTAATTGTCAATGTGAGCATTTGTTTTCGCCTTCTTTCTCAAAATAGAATTTAATCGGTCCTCTGTCCTCATGTATCATTCCGTACCTCAAAGCAATGTTATATGTACACACATCTCTTTTCAGCCTGTCCGGTATTTTCTGCAACTGCTTTCGAAAGTCTTCCAGTTCCATTGTTGCTTTATAACGATTGCATGAACCGCAGGACGGCATCAAATTACTTATGTCGTGTACATCAATCCCGGTAAATTCTTCTTCGTACTCATAGTGTTTAAGGCAATGCAAATGGTCTATATTAAAACCTTTCTCTGGTATCTCGCAACCGCAGTAAGCACAATGACCATTATACTTTTTATACACTATTTTCCTAATCGACTTCGGTATCGCCTTTCGCATCTTCGTGCCTCCTTCTTCTATATGGCTCTCTTTTCTCTGCCCATGCCAAAACTTCACTCTCTACAAGTTCTGTTTCATCAGCATCCCACAACCATCTTTTTAAATACGGATTGTAAATTGCAGAATCGCTATGGATTCCTGCACTATTCTTAAATGTGATATCATACAGTTTATGTTCTTCTGGTAACCTTTCACTGCATGGAATCCAACCATTGTTGTATTCTTTTTCAATACTCTTTATCACTTTTATAACATCACTTATAAACATATTTGCTAAAGAGTCACATCCTTGTAGCTGTTTGAACCGATTAACAATCTTCTCAAATGCTTTGTTCATTCTGGTTCACGCCCCTTTGCTCGCATTTATCAAATTCAAAATATATAGTATCTGATTCTCGTCAAATCCGTAATCTCTGCATTGAGAAAACAAACTCATAAAGTGTTTTTCCTTTGTTTCCTTATTGTCAAATGTTTTTTCAAGCTTATAGCACTGATATTGTAGTATCAGCCACTTAACGAATCCTATCATTCTAATTCACCTCACAATCCTTAGTTTTTCTCTGTTCTTCCTCGCATGATAATCATCTATCACATATTCTCGACACTCTTCCCGTTCCATATCCTCCGAGCTTTCTCCATCAAATCTTTTGCATATATCACAGAAAAAGCAAGGTTTCCAATCATAAGGAAGTTCATCTGGTGTAATAGTTCTGCTCTCTGCGTTGTTTAAGCATGAATTGCATAAACAGTAATAACAAGGATCCGCCATCGGAACTCTATATTTTTTCTGCTCTAACGTCTTTTCCTCTGTTATATTCATGAATTCATCAAATTCCAGTTGTCCATTCATAATTACTCATATGTCGGCTCCGGCTTTGTGTCCGAATAGACATAATCTTCATCGCTCAACTCATCAGCAATAATTCTGACATCTGCTCTCTGCAGCTTAAAGAGTAATAAATCAAACTCATGCAGATTTCTAAGGGAATTCAGATTCGGGTTTGTATCTACTCTTATTTCCCATCCATCCTTTCTATCTCCATCCCACTTAGAAAGACGTATTGTTCTGTTGAGTTCCTCCTGCTGTTCCTCTTCATCCACTGTAAAATCAATAGTGGCATATTTGAATGAACTCCAACTTCTCTCACGATCCTCCTCAAATTCAAAATAAACAGTCATCGCCTCATACTCTGGAGATTCATCCCATTCGACTTTTCTTCCAGAAGTATCCATATTCCCAGCTACAAATTTTTTGTACTCCTTAAATAAGTCCGTTAATTTTATTTCCGTTATCTGAGGTTCTTTCATCAAATACTGGAAGTTTTCCAACATTTGCTTATTATCCACAAGATTAGATTTATTGACTATATCCGTAAGAATGGTGTCTAATTTTACTATATAGGCAGACATATCATAGTTTTCAATAAACGGAACTAAAACCTGCTCAACTCTTTCTTTGACCGCCTTTTCAAGCTTTCCATAATTAAATGAACTAGCTATTGCTTTTTCTATTCCATCTGTCACCTTTTCTCTAATAATCTGATCAACAGTTCCATCCGATAGGATTTCATCTGTGATTCTCTTAATATCTTCATCAAAATTTGCCATACTATTTTCCTCCTAAATATCTGTAATATTCGATTGCTGGTTTTATAGCTTTTTGTACACCTGTAAGCACATTTGCCAACCCTGTCTCTATATCCTGAACGTCAATACCATTCATCTGGCAAGCTATAGCCAGCCTCATTTTATCTTCATCTGGAGCTTTGCATAAAGCTTCGTGAACCTGTTCTTTTGTCATAGTTTCCTCCTCCTAATTGTGCGTAGCGTTGAAATTCTCCACAGCCCACTTATTACCGGTTGCCTGCACCTTTGCTCTAACTCTCTCCTGTGGTGTAGAGCCCCTTCCCACGCATGCAAGGATAGATTTTCTTACCGAACTTCCCTCTGTAAGCCCTACGGCATCCAGTGCCTCCTTTGTTCCACATTCATCACATATCATTGTCCTGTTATCTGCTCTCGACAGAGCCAACAGTTTGTTTACCTCTTTTCCGCATCTTGGACATTTCATATTTTCTATCCTTTCTGGTGTGATTGCCGCACCAATGGTCTTTGTGATATGCACCCATGCAGTAATTTTCATGGGTGCAGCTGTTGCACATCTCCTTTGGTGTCATTCCTGTATAACCTCGGGATTCTGTGGTTCTCTAACCTTCCATCCAAACAAACCTTTTTTAGCAACAACCTTCTCGCATTTTTCTGTAAGTGTAACTTCTCCGCTTCCCATCATCTGTAAAATTGTTGGTGTAGGTCTTCCAATCTCTGCCCCACATTTTGAACATATATATGGAATGCCATTATCATATATCTTCCCGCAGACCTTACATCTGCAAACTTTTTTATAATCTCCCATTAAAATAATCCTCCTTCCAAAATTGCTCTTGCAATAATGCAAGCCACAAATCCGATACAATATGTTCTCTTGTTATATCCGCTTTCATCAGCGACCATTCCGCAAAGCATAACAAACGCAATTATTATCAGTATTATTTTGAACACCATTTGTTTCTCCTTTCCGGGCGGAAGCACCTGCCGCCCCTTTTATTAGTGTGATATATTCCTTATCCGAGACCAATCAGATAACGCATATGAATTTTTGTTTATAGTTACATGGTGCTTACTTTATAGCCACAGGGAGAACGATTGTCTTGAAATCGCTATCCTCCGCTTCTACAATCATTGGCATTTTAGGACCCTGCAAAGAAATTCCTACATTGTCACAATCAAATGCTTTTAGTGTTTCAATTACCAATCTGGCATCAAAACCTATTGTTAATTCCTCCGATATATCTTCCTGTAAATCAACAATCTCATGGTAATCCGTTGTCTGGTCCTTAATGCTCAGGTTCAGTTGGCTTCCAGACAGTTCAAATTTAACCGGGCATTTTTCAGCAGTACACATCTTTGCTCGTACCATAGCATCCAGAAGTTCTTTTCTGGATATAACGGTATGTAGCGGCAGCTCTTTGAACATATTCTGATATTTGTAATACTCCCCCTGCACAAGCCTTGTGCAGATTTCAAAATCCTTTGTTGCAAATACAGCCATTGCATTACTGTGTCGGATTCTTATATCCCCGGTCAATCCAAGCGTTTTCAGCTTATCGATTGTATTCTTAGGGATAAGCAGCTCAAACTCTCCGTCATAATCAATCTTGTCCCAAGCAAGGACATGTCCATCAAGTCCTACGAAATTCAACTGTCCGTCCTTAGCCTGCAGACACATGGTTGACATGGTGGCATTTCCTCCCTGCTGTGGAATCGCATAAGAAACTCTCCTTACAGATTCCAACAAAAGTCCTGCTTTAATCGTAAACTCACTTCCCTCACCCTCAATATCTGATACCGGGAATGGTCCTGGATCCATTGTCTGATACTTATTTTTGATTTTGTCTGCCTTGATGGTCATTGTGTTTCCACCCGAAATGGTGATATCAATCTCTCCGTCCGGCAAATTGTTAATAAGGTCAAATGCTCTCTCCGGAATGATAAAGCATTCATCCTCTGTGCCCTCTAACTTCGCCTTAACGGTCATTTCTAAGTTATTGGCGATTAAATACCCTTCTTTCACTAAAATACCCTGTAAGATAGGCATTGTAGTCTTTTTGGGAACAACTCCCTTAATCTGATTGAGCTTTGCCGCAAGCTCCGTTTTCTGTATTTTCATCTTTCAATTCAACTCCTTCCAAGATAAGAATCGTACATTGTTTTTCCTGCAACCTATAAGGTTCCAATTCCTGTTCTGTCATAAATTTGTGGCAAAACAATTCTTTCATTTTTTTCCAAGTCGCCCATGGCACTCTATAGAATTTTGTTAGTCCTAGCGATACCATCACATAACAATGAGCACCGAACTTCTCGTATATGTCCAAGCTCTCCCATTGCGTATCTGTCACAACATTTTGTCTGATTCTGTCACCGTCAGTATGCTTCGCTTCAAACATAATCCCAGTTCCATCACAGAGGATTCCTTTGTAATCAGGCTGTCCTTTCTTCTCGTAATATCCTTTGACAGTTCCATCCCTATCCTTGCCTGTGATATGAAATGGCTCTGGTGTCTTTTCTATGTGAGCCCATCCGTTTCGCAGATAGAATTCGCACGCATTTGAAATCCACCTCTCGAACGTCTCTCCGGATACTTTGCTTCTCCTGCCAACAAGCTGTCTTCGAGGATCAGGCATCAGCTCTCACCTCCAGATGTTTTTCAAGAATAGCTTTTATATCAGCCAATTTAGTTGCTCCAATTCCTTTCACAGAGCTAATTTCCTCGATAATTCCTGTAATATCCACAGTTTTATGTTTAGGTGCCTGTGTTTTTTCACAATTAAAACCTTCACTTCTCGCCTTTTCCACTCTGTCCTCAACGTAATGTACCAGCTGCTCATCTGTCATTTTTCTTATCTTTACAGCCTTATTGTGAATAGCATTCTCGTCAGTTGTTCGTCTGCAGCTTCTCTTTGCCATATCGTTCTTCCTTTCTTCTTTTGACACTCTCTGGATTGCTATGCTGGCGGTATTGTCAGCATAACCCTCTCTGTTTGCGTTCCATTTACTCATCTTCATCACCTGGACCTATCGTTACGCTCTCTGCCAATCCAATAAGCTCCGGTATATCTAATCCAAGGTCTTTGCAAAACTCTTTGAAGCAATCCCTGCACATAAACCCGAATTGTTTGGGCTGTTCGCCTCTTTTTGACCTTGCCAGCAGGGTTATCATTTCGCTTTTTCTCAAATGAGCCTTGCATGATGCACAGCCATCAAACAACTTTGCTTTCAGCTTCGGGCTAATCTCCGAATGTTGCAGCTGCTTTGGAAATTCTCGGCGCATATTTTCTTCCCCGACAATCGGAATCAGACTGTCTTTCATGAAAACTGGCACAGAATTATAATCAGCTTTTACAACAATATCTTTTATCCATTGTAGTTCTGGCACTATTTTATTTTTGTTACGTCCCGTCTCTGCTCCGATGATTATCCAATCAACCTGTCGAAACATCACATTATGCTTAGAAACAATGTCCCCCATTAGTGGTTCAATGCTGACAAACGTATTACATCCAGCAGGAAGATAATTAAATCTATCAGCATCCGCATCGCAGGTAATGGTTGTTCCGTACCACATATTTTCCAGTCCTGCCGGCACTCCAACTTCCGTATATCTCTCCGGATTCTTTGTAAGAAACAGGTAATTGTGAATTGGGTTATCCAAACAGGTTTCCATTACATCTCTGATCCATTCGTCCGGAACCCATTTCCCAAATATGTCAGCCATTGCCCCGACAAAAATGTTATTTCCCATTTTGAGCTTTTCTGGATAATCCATGCGGTACTTGTGATATGTAGGTTCAAATCCAAATGGATAAACCAATGTATTTCCTGTTTCGTTTAGCATTGGTTCTTCCAAAACAAATACATTGTCTGAATTATCTGCCGCAGGCTCTATTGAGTAATCTTTCTTCGCCATTAGATTCAGTCTTACATCTCCCGCAAATCTTGCTGTCATTCTTTTTGCGTAACAGTATGAGCAATTGTGCCGGCATCCGGTAATAGGATTCCATGTGTGATCACACCACTCAATTTTTGATTTATTCACAGCGTTCCTCCTTTCTGACATATCCAAGCTGAACTTCCTCTTCCCATGGAACATCTGAACAATTAACATGCTGTCCGCACTTACTACAATAATCCGGCTGATAATCTGGACCGGCATTGAGGATATGGTTACATCTAGGACAGATACAATACTGATGAAGCGTAATAACAAAGCCATACTTGTTGTATGTTCCGTGCTTGATTTTGGGTTTCCTTGCAATAAACTTCGGTATTATCAAGCTAGTTACCTGTTTCAGCATTTGTATCATCTCCCTCCACCCAATACTCCACGAAGTACATTGTCTGTCCTTTTCCTCCTGGTCGCTCTTTGCCAATTCTCACTGCATATCCTGCCTTTACCAACAGGCAACAAAGTGAATTTCTATCCTCGTCATTGAGCTTCTGTAGTAGATTTTTTATTCTGTATCTCTGCTTATCTGCCATTATCATCCCGCCTTTCTATGCTTTTGGGGTTCGCTCGCATATTCCGTCATTTTTTCTTGAAATATCTGAACAAACGCTTTTACTTCTGGTGTCATATCGCAATTATGAGAACCTCTGCACTGGACTACTTTCCCATGCCATTCCAAAGTGTAGTAGGGTTTCTCCGGCTCTTCTTTCCTCCGAATGAAGAAAATCATGGTTTCTCCCTTTCTAACTCTCTCCATATAGGTGCCAACACAATGATGTAATGCTTCTCCTTCTTTTTTCAGTTCCTCTAAACGATTTGGAAGCCTTATAAACAGTCCCTCTATGTTGAGATTCATTGCTTCAACATCCTTTGTTTCTTTTCTCAGTTTCTTCAAGGTCTGATTAAATCTCCTGGCATCTTCTCTCGCCTGCTTGTCCTTGAATTTCACATACTGTTTTGACATTTCATCGTGTACATTCACAAAGTTTTTAGGGAACAGATTAAACTCGTTGGTCATGTCATAGCCCATCTTTTCAATCCATCCGATATAATCAAAGTAATCATGATCATATTTTATTTTCTTATCCGATATGTAGCGGCAGACCTTATGGAGAGTGGTGTATTTCATCATGTCAATGTAATTTGTGTAATTATTCGCTCGTCCATTGTCTGTGATGTATCTTAATGTTTGGAATTCATCCCTCTTTAAGTCTGGCTTATATCTAAGAATCTCCAAGTCCCTTATGCTGGGGTCTCCAACTTCTCGAAGCATGTTGTACTGTGTTTTCCCGATTCCAAGGGTTTCCATAATGTTTCTCTTTCCGCTATTGAATACATTTTCGTTCTGTCTGTTATCATCCAAAAACTCTCTGGTCATTCTATAGAATCCAACCTTTAACAGCTGTTCTATAAATGGATATTTCCTGTATGAGTTGAAGTAATTATCTATCAACCATGGTGTGTTAAAATATCTCGGATCGTCGGCAATCTTATTGATAAAAACATCTGGAACACTATATTGCATACAGGTCCCCTTTATATCGCCCGCAAGTTCCTGGTTATACATAACTACACTTCTTGGATATATTGATTCTGACGGAGGGTACCATCCTGTGTATCTATCCCTGTAATAGCACCACCTCATATCAGTGTTCTTATATCTCGCCCACATATAATCAGTGACACCGCTATCTCTGTGTATTGTTCGATATCCTTCACTTGTGGTTATTCTCGGATTATGAAAATCCAGTCTGAAATCTTTTACATGGCAAAAATATCTTGTCAGAATGTTTTCTCCATCTGGCTGAACCAACACGCTCCATGCAACCGATACAAGACTTTGTCTGCTCATTCCCTCACTTTTCGCTTGGAGGAATTTATTACAGTACGGACACCTTACGATTCGATTGTGTTTGACCTCGTCTTGGTTATTCCAAACAGGTATTGTCTTATGCTTCAAATGCTTATTTTCCAAGATGAAAGTATGCTTGCAGCTTGTGCAATAGGCTTCCTTTCTGTCGGTATTGTAAAAAATATAATTTTCATCCTTGAATACCGTTTCTTCAACAAATGTCTGGTAATCATCTGGCAAAGCTTTGAATCGCTCCATTTCCTGATCGATAACATCTGTTTCCTTCTTATGTTTCTTTGCAAGCCTCATTGCTTTGACTTTATCCTGATAGCGTTCCAACAGTGCAAATGCAGGTCGTACACCACATTCATCTCTGGTTTTTAGCCATTTTCTAAATGTACTCTCCGCTCTCTTTGCATCCATATCCGTTAGGAACTCAAGCTGTTCATAGCTCCACCAATATTCCGCCCACCCCGATTCCCGGCAAACCAGATTGAGTAAGGCTCCCGTTCTCCATTTGCCGCATTCCACTTCAAGCGTTATGTAATTCTCCTTTTGGCAGAACACTCTAAACATCAACGAAATATCTCTCTTATTTCTTCCGCTGGTCTGATATACATTAAGTATCAATGTTTCCTCAGCACCAACTTTTTTCTTTTGTGTGGAAATCACACCTCGTTTGCCCTTGCCTGCAACAGCAATATCATGTATTGTTTCCAGATTTACTTTTGAGACCGGTATGTCTTTTAAATCTTTCTTTTTCATCCATATCGCCTCCTACATTCCTAAAAGAGAAAACATATCAAGCTGGCCATCCATGTCCTTATTATTCCTTTTAGGTTTTGCCTCTGGCTTTGGTGCCTCTGTTTTTTTCTCCGGCTCTACTGCTGGCTTGGAAACTTCCTTTTTCTTACTGTCCGTTTTAGTCTTTTCATCCTGCTTTTTCTTTCTCTCCGCGGCTTCTTTAGCTTTTTTATCCTCCTCAGCCTTATCGTCTTTATGGAAATAATCCTCAGCCCATTCATAAACCACATCATCACGAACTGCACAACTACTTCCTTTTGCCTGTTTCCTTGCCTGCTCATAAATGTACTTATAACATTTCTCCCAAGTTTTATGATCCTGGCATATATCTGAAGCTAAGCTTTCCGATTCCTCGCATCTTTCAATCAAATGTTTGATAACAGGATCTGCAAAAGCTTTATCCTTAGCCTTTTTCAATTCCTCCTGCAACTTCGTAACTGCTCCAACAACTCCGATATAAACAGAACTGTTATTTTTCTTTGCTGTTTCAACTTCCTCTGGTGTAGGCGCCGGAATTCCTTCCACAATTTCTTTAAGACTTGCTGTTCCCATCGGGACCGTATCATCTGCATCTATATCATCATTAACCGCCTGCTCAAATGCCTGCTGTTCGATGTTTGAAATAACCTTTCCCTTTTCCGACTGCGGCTCGGATGCCGAAAAATCCATAGCCTCATATTCTTCTTTTAATCTGTCGTTCTCTATATCAAACAATGTGTTACCGTCAGCGTCATAGAATGCGGTTACTTTCTCTCTCTTTAATATCTTGTAGGTAGTATTCCCTACCTCAACTTCGCTCTTGCTATCCTCCGAAGAATATCCGTTTTCCAGATACTCAAGAACAGCTTTGCTCCATTCGTGTTCGTAATCTTGATTATCTCCTAATGCGTAGTGCATTACATTTCTACCTGTTTCCATAGGCTTCCTCCTTTTTATCGAAATCGAAAAACATATAAAAGTGCTCTTTTCCCACTGTTTTTTCGGTGGTTGCAGTTCCACCAAGACCGCCCATTGACTGGAACAATCTTCTCCATGTCCATATTTGATTTTGAAACATTGGCATATACCAGAGTTCCTGTCCCTCTTTTTCATTAGGGAACAGTACATGCCCCGTCAAAGGATTTGTAATCGTATTTGCTATACACACATATCCTGCACACCCCAAAAGTGAAAGCTGTATGTAACACATCATCCCGGTTATTCTGTCTATGTCCTGTGCAACAAAAACCACATGATTTTGAAAATTATGTTTGCACTTTTTCATGGTATTTGCGGCAGCTATCAATGTTGCTCCTGCTCCGCAAGCCGGATCACAAATGGATAAGTAACCCTGCTTTTCTATATGGCTGTCAACATCCTCACAGGTTATTTCAGACATCATCTTGCACACACAGTAGGGTGTAAAAAACTGCCCTTTCCAGTGATTTCCAAGATTTAGCTGCATATACATTTCTCCAAGGAAATCCTGTTCTGGATTTCTTTCCAAGGCTTCAACAATGATTGCAAGCATTTTTGCAGGAATCTCCACAGAACCAAGTCTCTCTATGCATTGTGCATATTCTTTTTCTCTGCTCTCATAATGCTCTGGGCTTCTGTCTGCCACATTACTTATTGAGCAGGCTATAGCTGCCATCAAATCCGCCCAAACCTGCCAAGAGCTTCGTGAATAGCAGAGTTTACGAAATTCATTTAAGAATTCTTTTTCAGTTCCCTGTATTACTTCACTCTGCTTCACCACCTAAAATCTTCCTCCTTATTTCTTCAAATTTGCGAGCCCTTTCTTCTCGTTGTTCCTCTGTGAGCGGTTTCGGTTCTGGTTCTTTCTCCTGTTCTATCCTTACAGGCTCTTTCTTCTCAATTGCCGGTACATACTGCTTTTGCAACAGCACTTTGTTTTTAGCGACGAAATCCGGAAGTGCATTTGTATTTTGTGCTTCAGCAGCTTTTTTCTCATAAGCTTCACGGAAGTTTGCCCTATCCGCAGTTGGATTTTCGCTCTGGCACAGCCTGCTCCACCCAAGATTTTTAACTACAGCCAATGTGAGCTCATCCATGGTTGCAAAAGCCTCCTGCGGATGATACCACCCATAATCGGACATTGCTTTTCGGACAACTCCCCATGCTTCGTCAAAACTCAAAATTGGTGTTTTACATCTTTCCATGCATAGCTTTCTGATTTCAGCTATGTTGGGTGGATAAATATTGGTGCAAATATGCTCCATAACAGCATTTTCAGCAATCTCATACGGAATATCTTTAAGTGTCATATACCAAAAATCCATTGAGGCATTATCTTCGAGTATTTTTGAAGCTGGATATGCGGATTTAATTCCGATTGCCAATGTCGCAAATTGCTGTTTATCCATTCGCCCACTCCCTTGCTCCTTGTGCAAACTGCTCTACCTTTGAGCCGCCGGCTGTCTGATTGTAAGATTGCGTATAACCAGGTGTTCCACCTCTGTTCTGGACCTTTGAAATCCAAGCATTGATAAATCGTTTCATTCCTCCTGCTGTTTTCCGTTTCCTTGGATTAGCATCACACCAGCCTTTCATTGCTCTTAGTTCCTGCATAATGTCAACAGCAGGATATAATTCTGCGAGTTCAAGAACATAACTCTGTGTAATCGGGTATTCTTCACCAGTATTCATCATGATACCTATTACTGGCGGCTCCGCAGCTACTGTCTGCTCGGAGCATATATTTGTATTGGTTTCCGATTCGGATTTGGATTCGGATTGGATTGGATTACGGACACATTTGTTGTCTGATGTTTTTATCTGCTGACCTTTGCTGTCAAATGTCAGCAATTCACAATCCTCTGAAAATCCGGGATACTTGCTCTTTTGATTACGAATTCTCTGGTGATCCGCCCAAGTTACCAATTGCAGGTACGGTCTTCCCTGTGCCTCATACACTCTGACCAAGCCCACCGCCGACAACCTACCAAGCGCCTTATCTATATCTTTTTCCGTAATATCTTTCAGAGGAAAGCAGCTTCCCTTGATTATCTTTGCTCTTCCGTCGTATCTGCCGAAGTCGTCACAGGTTACAATCAATCTATAAAACAGAACTTCCTCGAACCAAGATAAAGAATCTATTTCTTCGCTCCTGCAGATGCTCTCCTTGATTATCCTGTTTGGCATTCGATCATCCTCCTTTCGGATGCTGGAGAGTGCCCCCCTCCAGCTCCTGACTTAATAAATTACCTTGCTACCATTTTCCGTTTTGACTACATCCAAATTCTGAGGGAATCTGGCTTTCATTGTCGGATCATGAGTGATAGCCATTATTTTAATGTTGCTGTATCGGCTCTGTATTGTCTCCAATGCGTCGCAATATGCCTGTATTCCGTCCCCGTCCAAGAATGGAGGTTCATCAATAAAGAGCATTCCGAGCTGGATTCCTGCCGAAGATGATTTAATCTCTGCCAATGCAAGAATTACCGATAATGAAGACTTGACTTTCTCTCCACCGGATTTTGAAAGGTATGGAAGCACCGACTTACCATATTCCTCGATGTAAATATCCAAAGATACCTTTTCCTTTCCATTTTTTTGGAGTCTCTCCAGTCTGAACTCCACTCCCATTTTTCCGCCAGTCATCTGTCCAAGAATGGTATTTGCTGTAGCTGTCAGCTGTGGAATAATAGAACGGATAATCTGATGTGGCACACCGCTCTGGCTAAATGCGACTTTCAATGTATCGTAATCAGCTGTCTCCTTGGCATATTCCACCTGCTTGTCCTGTAAAGCTGCAATATCCTGCTTCAACTTTGCAATCTGTTCCGATTTCTGCTGTAAAGCTCCAATTCGCATCTGTTTTTCCTTTACCATGCTGTTAATGGCATTCACTTCTGTATCCAGTCCGTTTACAATCGCCTGAGCTTCTTCCATTCCCGCCATAGCAAGTATCTCTTTATCAGCCTCTGCCTGTCTCTCTGAGATTTCATCATCGATACCGGTAATTTCTGCTGTCAACTCCAGAACCCTGTTCAATGCTGTTGCATTTCTTTCCTCTGCTACTGGGAGCATTTTTTCCTTTTCTACCCACGGATCAAGAGCAGTAATGGCACTAAGCACATGCACATGTTCTTCAAACGCTTTGGCATATATATCACGCTCTGTTTCTGCCTGTGTGCCCTTTAATTTGACCTCTGCAAGCCTGTTTTCTGCCTCGGATATATTTGACTGTAAGTGTTTCAAAGAAGCCTTAATTAAAGCCAAATTGTTTTCTCTCTGTGAGATTGCTTCAAGCTGAGCCACATACGGAAGTAGCGTTGTGCATTCGCTTTGGAGCATTGCCAAAGCAGTTGCATCAAATCCTATAGCTTCCATTTCTGCTTTCTTTGTAGACATCTCATATTCGCACTTCGCAACTTCACAATCTCTGCGTGCAAATATATCAACATAAGAAGCCTCAACCATAGCAAGCTGCTCTTTTGCCTCGATGGCATCCTGTAAGAATTTACAATGTGCATTTTCTATATCCACGCATCCAGATTCATTCAAGATTGCCACTTTCTTTTCAAGTACAAGTTTCTGCTCGTCCGCTTTCTGTTTTTCTCTGTCAAAACTTGCTCTGGTCTCGTTGTCACGGAAAACTGCCGCAGAATATTCCGTCTTTGCTTTCTGATATGCAACTGCCTTTTCCTGCATGGCTTCCAGCTCTGCTTTCTTGCGGTTGTATTTATCCGCTTTTTCTCGAACCTCTCCGTCATTGGCAGAATCCAATATCATTGCATTCATTTCATCCTGTTTAGTTTTCAAGGTAATCTGTAAATCCGAGATAGCCTTCTGCTCACTTTCAGCCTGCCTTGCAAGCGTTTCAGCTTCCTGTTTCTTTGTTGTATATAGTGCCGATTGTCCGGCAAGTTCCAGTTCTCGCTTCAGCAGAGCATTTCTTTCAGCAATCTTTTCTTCAATCTCGGTCTTTCCTTCAAGTATTGCGGAACTACTATCTGCTATTGCCTGCTGTGTGGCTTTATTCTGCTCTGCAATAGTCTTTTTCGCCTGTAAAGTTGCAACAGCTGCAAGTGCTCTCTTTCTCCTATCTGCGGCTTCCTGCTGATTCGACAGGACAAGTTTTTTCTGATCCCTCTCATTCACTTTTGCCTGTAATCTGGTTTCCTGCTCCGCCAATTCAGTCTTGCATTTTTCCAATTCCTCATCCGGCTTTCCAAACTCAGCGATTGTTACATTGTGAATAGTGATTTCCTGCTTCAATTCCCTGTTCTTTGCTCCATTCACCTTTGCCTTGTCCGAAGCAATTTTTTCCATTATCTGATATACCCCAAGCCCAAGGAGTGTGCCGAGCACCTCAACTCTTTCCTCCGGCTTTGCCTGTAAGAATAATCCGTACTGATCCTGCATAATCAAAGCACAGGACTTGAATGTGAAGCTGTCCATTCCAAGAATGTTTAAGATTTCCTGCTGGGTATCGTTGTATCTTTCCTTTGAGCAATCCTTCCATTCATTCTCAACAAACTGAGAGATATTCAAAGTTCCTTTTCCGGAACGGGCTCTGGTTCTTGTGACACGATACTTTTTCTCTCCGATACGGAATGTAAACATAATCGAACCGGAACGGACGCTTTCATCATTTCTAAGCCATGGTGCCTTTCCTGTATCATCCTTGATTACACCCTCTCTCGGTTCTTCATAAAGGCAGTCGATAATCGCATCCATAAACAAGCTGCTCTTTCCTGCTCCATTCTGACCGTTGATTGTGCAGAAAGTGATATCCTCGAAATTAAATGTTTCCTCTTCGTAGTTACGATAATTCTTAACAGCAATTTCTACAGGTTCAAATGTTCCGCTATTTGCTGTCGCTGTCATACTTGCCTCAGCTTCAGCAATAATCGGTCTTGCCTTTAATACAAGTTCCTGTATTCTTTCCTGCGGTACCTGCTTTTCCTCAAGATACTTAATAAGGTTTGCTTCTGGATCCGTGGCATTTTCAAGCTGTGTTCTGTTGGCGAATTCATCTATCTTGTCTGGAAGGATTTCCCATACCATAAATGCTCCGTCTTCCAGAAGCTCTCTTTCCAAAGTTGCCTTGTTCAGAGCCTTGCTGTTTTCTGCGGTGCAGCTATAATGAACACGGACAATCTTTCCATCAATCTGCCCTCTCCACTTCTCAGTAGCAACAAAATCCATAGCCTGCATATTTATCTGTGTCACATCATCATCATTGAGTTCAATGGTCGCAAACTCTCTGATAGGTGTTTCATGGAAAATACTCTGCCATGTTCCCAGCTCGTGCCAGTTGTGAATCCAAAAGCCCCTCTGCTGTCCCTCATCATTAAAGTTCATGGCATTTATCGCACCGGAATAATACCAGTCTCTGTGCATTATCTTCTGTGGTCTGTGAATATGTCCTAAAGCAACCAGATTGTAATTGGCCGCCAATAAAGCCTCCTGCGGAATGATTGGCTCAAACTGTGTGAGCATCATTGTCTGTCCACTCTCGGTATTGCATCCAGGCACCGTGTAATGTGCCATCAGAATACTTTTCTTTTCTGGAGAGCATTGTGCTTTCAACCCTGTTACAATATTTGATAATTCATTGGTAAACACCACATTTTCTTCATCACTTGACAATCCCGGATGATTAGCTCTGAACACTCCCCTGTCAAATCCCGGGAGCACCGCAATATCAACATCATCAAATGAAATTACCTGTGGGGTAATCACCACATGAACATTCGGAACATCTGCAAACATTTCAGAGAGGACGTTGAACTGCCCTGATCCATCATGGTTTGGAGTACCTCTCATGACAACAACCTGCTTTGATACTGCCGCAAGTTCTCTGATATAATGAATTGCAGTTATGATTTCCTCACAACACCTGTCGGACCACAGGCGGCCAACATGGAATATGTCACCAGATACAAGTGAGTAATCCGGTTTTTCCTCATTTGCCACTCTAATCAATTCATCTAGACATCTTTTCGTGTCCTCTGTTCGGAGATTTACTCCGTCCTTAACTGGGCTTCGGAATGTTCCAAGATGCCAGTCTGCTGTATGTAATATCTTCATTTCAACACCTCCATAGTGGCTTTCATAGCCATAATCATGTTATTCAACTGCAGCTCTAATACCTTAAATACCGATTCCTCAATGCCGCAAAAATCAATACCATCACCGGTCCATTCTTCCCCAACAATCAGTATGTTTCCTGTTATTGGAATATTGTGTTTATCAGTTTCATAAAGGTAACTGCCTATGAGATTCGGGATGATTACTTCTTTCAACAATCCCTCCTCGTCAATTAACATACTTACGCACTGCCCCTTGACCTTAGTTGGATGATCCATTTGGTGTAATTCTGTATATAATCGCTTTGGCATCACATGCTCATATAATCTGCAGTCATTTCCTATCAGCTCTCGAAGCTTATTGTTCTGTTCCTCATGTGTTCCTGTCGGAAACTCATGTACGGATAATTCCAAATCCGTTGAAATCTTAATTAGATTCATTACTTCCCGGCTCCTTTCTGACACTTCATGCAAAGAGGTCTTCCAAACTTATTCAGCGAGTATTCATATACTCTCGCATTGATTTCCGCCCCGCATCCGTCACAGTAATATCCTGTTGATTCATTCTCGACTGGCTCCTGTTGTGGTGGTATCTGCTGTTCCTGATCAAACCAGTTCTTCTCCTGCTCTCCTGCGACCGCATCATCCTCTGTCTGATCTGAGGCAAATGCAGGATTGTCCACTTCATCTTCCGGATTAAAGTCTGTTGAAAATGCTTCTCCGGAAAACGCTGTGGAAATTGCCGGTGGTGTCGCAGAATTACCAAACATATTTCCCATAGAGTTCATTCCCTGCTGAAGCATTGCATTTCTTACTGTCGGATCTGTATAATCCGGTGCGAATGTCACAGTCGGAACAACAAACGGTTTCTCCAATTCTGCTTTGGAGTATGTTCCCTTAATTCCAAGCAATGCTCTGATAACTCTAAGAATTGCTCCTGTCTGTGCCTTTTCAGAAGCGGTCTTTCTAAGGAGTGTCATATTTACAAGGATCGACCTCTCTATATACTTCTCTCTGTCGCTGTCAGCAATTACATAGTATTTGTCATACTTTCCGTACTGATTTGGTTCTGCTTCCTGTTTCCATTCCCCCTTGAACATTTCAGCGGCGGCCTTGGAAGCTCGCCAGTCATGAATACCCATGATTGACTTATCCATAAATTCAAGGCGGTACTTCGATTCTTCATCATCAAGGCAGATACGCTTTGTTTCCATGTGTGTCTTGTAGCTTCCATCCGGAAGTCTTACTGCTCCGTATGCCTTTCCGACATAGGTATTCGTATTCTCTCTTATGACTGTTGTGTACTCAGGGTGAAACTGGATTCCTGCCGCAGTTGCAAGCTTCATAAGAAGCGGCTTTGCAGGTGAGAAAACTTCCTCATATATGGCTTTTCCTTTTCCATCCTCTCCAGTCTTTACCTTTCCGACCGAGAAGATATCTCCTGAGCTTGGTGCTGTGTCCGCCACCACTTCCATAACGGAGCACTTATAAAATGGGTTGATCTGCACTGATGTAGCTGCTGGTAAAAGCAGGTTGCAGTTTGGATATTTGGACTGAATTTCAGCCAAAGCATTTGAATTGTTCATAGATAAAACCTCCATATTGTGTAATATTTGCTTGATTTATAAAGCAGGAACTGCTACAATATGGTTATCCGTAGGGGCACTCTGATTTCTGATCGAGTGCTCTTTTTCCATATCACGCAATGTTCTGCATAAATCCATAGTGAATTTTGAAAAAGCAAGGCTTCTCACATATTCCTCTGTGAGCTTCACAAGATACCAATGCTGTAACACAACCTGTCTTCGCTCACGCTGGTATATGTACTCCTGCTTGTGTCTGGCATATTTCAATGCCTCCTCAAACTGTTCATCTGTAATTTCACATCCGAGCAGTTCTTCTACTTCTTTTTTTTCTACGATTTCTTTCATTTTCCAGTTCCTCCAGTGAATCAAATAAACAGTTAATTGCTTTCCATGCTCCCCAGTAAACTGCCAGAATCAACAAATACTCACCTCCGACAGCCTCGTATCCTCTCTCGATATAGGCAAGATGAAAAGCCCATTTCCCGATAGCGTATGTGACAAGCAGCGTCCAGATAACCGCTATCAAATCTCTTTTCAGTGTCTTCCTCATTTGTCCTCACTCCTTGTAAAAATAATGTTTTCCATGCTTAAACAGGAAAGTAAGGTTTTCACTATGCCATGTAGAATCGCTCTTGCTCTCAAAGTAAGTTGCTCCATGGCTTTCATCCCATCCACCAGTCTGAATAAGCTGCAATGCTCTATAGCAGTCCTCGTCCGGCTCTACCTCGTCATATCTTCCATTGCTGATTGGGCTAAACTGCCCCTTCTGGAAAATAACATCTTCGATTGTGTCCGGAAATTCATCACTCCAAACCCTATTGAGGACCACAAGCATTACAAGAGCCTTTCCCTCTGTGTCCTCGGATTCAGCTTCAGCCATTGCTATCTTGGCCAGTCGGTACGCATCATCCGAATCCCAGTCCATACTGCCGATTTTTGACCGCTCTGCTTTCTCTGTTTCCTGCTCTGGAGCAGTTGTTGCAACCGATGTTGCAGTCGGTGTCGCATTCGCTTCATCAGAAATCATTGATTGAACAATAATATCTCTGCTATCCACCTCATCTGCCGGAGTTCCTACAAAGCTGAAAGCAAAGGCAACCATTGATGTCAGCGAAATCACAAACACCAACCCTAAACTAAAAAGACATTTGTTTCTCATGCTGACACCGCACCTCCTTTTGGATGGTCGAACGTAAATGCCATCTGACCTCCTTTTTCATCAGTCATCAAAATCTGACTGTAGAAAATCCTGCTCGTCTCCTGTTCTCTCGCCTTAATGCTTTCGCAATCGCACTTCTCTCCTGGATCCAGATTGCAACCGCAATGTGGGCAAACATTGTAATATGCCATCTTGCACCTCCTATTCTTCAATCATGCATCTCTCAAAAAAATACTTTCTCGGAACTTTGCCAATTGGATATGCCGGTGTCAGCTTTCCTGCCTTTACCAGCTCGTCCCGAAGCTGCCTTATCAGCTCATAAGCCTTGTTTTCCTTGCAGTCAAGATATTCCATTACTTCTTGTGCTCCTATGTAATATTTCCCCGGTGTCGCAATAACACCCGGTGCTGTCGCCAATGCGTTCATTCGCTCACCTCCTGCGATAAATCTTGTTTAACAATCTGGTCCATAGTTACACCAAAGAAATCTGCTAGTTTCTCCAGTTTTTCAATGGAAGGTTCGTATTTTCCAGCTTCAATCAAAGAGATACTGCTTTTATGTTTTAGTCCAACGATTTCTACCAGTTCCTGTTGTGTCATTCCGTACTTTTTTCGGAGATATGCAATATTAAGTGCATATACAGGTATAGGCGGTTTCATATCTGTCAGAACCAAATCATCTAGTGATACCTCGTAATACTTTGCCATTTCAACAATCATGCCGATTGCCGGTGTGCGGCTACCACATTCCCACGAAGACAATGTCTTTTGTTCAACTCCAAAAAGTTTTGCCAACTCCTGCTGTGTATTCCCTCTCTGCTCCCGAAGAAACTTTAAGTTTTCTGCTAAATACAAAATGTCACCTCCTGCCGGCTTGGAGCTACTGGTTGCTCCGAGCAAATATTGTATTGGTTTCCCGATTCGGATTTGGATTCGGATTGGATTGGATTACGGACACATTTGTTGTCACTTGCTGTCAAATGTCCGCAGAACGTAAATAAAAAATTATTAAGCTCTACTCTGCCAATAGCACCGCCAGACTGTCCTTGCTTCCGCTCTGTCCAATGATACTGCCGACCATTCAAGCCTATTTCTTACATATTCTTCTTAATCCAAAGTCTCATGCTTTGTGCAATTTCCTCTACCTCTTCTAAGTTTTTTACCACCTCATCAAGCTCCGGCTTTTCACTTTCATCAATCACACCATCTGCGGTGATGTCGAGAAGCATTTCTTTTGTTTTCCCTATCTTCCGAAAAACCGAAAGCGTTCTGACTGTGATCCTGTCCAAATTCGCCAGTTCCGCTTTTGGCATTTCGCATCCGAGCGGACACATCATTCTGCAAAAATAATTTTCCAATTCCGGAGCATTGTATAAATCTGCCATCAGTCTTATTTCCTCCGGATAAGGAACTGCAATGCCACTCTCTATTCGATAAAGTCTCCCTCTGTCAATTGACATGTAATCTGCAGCTCCTTCTCTACTGCTCAACTGCTCATTGTGTGTTGCCGCTTCGCAACGGGCTTTGTAAAAGATGTTGGAGCTTGTCTTAGCTGTCACATTTGCCATTTTGATTTTCACCTCCACGATTTATAATGAAATTAAAGTCAATTATTTATGGACTTTAATGGCAAAAAAATTCAGTCGTCTTATTGCAAGCGTTGGAGATACTTACAGCCATCTCAAAACTTAATTTAATATTTCCACGCTCCAGTTCGGATACCCACTGTTTAGATTTCCCAATTCTCTTTCCGAGCTCGGTCTGTGTTAATTTGGCATCCCTACGAGCATCTTTTACTCTTTCTGCAATATTGATTGTGCTGGTATCCAATTTTGTATCCTCCTTTCAGTCCATTTTCTATGGACATTTACATAATAGTCCATTGATATTGGATTGTCAATAGATTTTGTCAATATTTTTTGGACTTATCTGTTTTGCCATTGAAAGTCCAATGATTTTGGACTAAAATATAAACACGCAAGGAGGTTGGCTATATGGCTGTAAACGGCAACATAATTAAGCAGCTCAGAAAAGAAGCTGGACTTACTCAGGGCGAATTAGGAAAGAAGCTTGGTGTTGTAAAGCAAACTATCAGTAGTTGGGAAAATAATGTTTCTGAACCAAATAGTGAGACATTATCTGAACTTTCCAAATTGTTCGGAGTGTCAGTCGCACAATTGTATGACCATGGAGTTCCAAATATTGATTACGCAAACTTCAAAATGGATACTCCAGAGTTTGTTCTTGATTTCAAAATGAGAATTCGAGATTTAATGGAAGAGCAAAAAATGTCGGAGGATGAATTTGCTCAAAGGGTAGGATTTCATAAAGAAGAAAAGGACGCATATTTGTATGGTAACAAAATGCCATCTATTGAAGACTTAATAAAAATAGCTGGTGCTTTGAATGTTTCGACGGACTATCTTTTGAACATTTCAAGCAGAAAGAGAATAAGTTCACAGGAAGAATCGCTCCTTCAAAAATTCAACCGCTGTGACGAAGATAGCCAGCAATATTTATTAGCAAAGGCAGGTGTTTTGTGCGTAGAGGGTATCTCGGCAGTTGCAGCTGGTGAGTATGGCAAATACGCAGACGAAGAAAAAAAATCATTTCCTTCGAGTGGTACCGAAGGAAAAGGGGCTTAAAAAAAATAACAGAACGATTGGAGGAATATTATGGTATGGACTGCAGCTTGGACCGATTTTGTTATCTGCCTCCTATTTGGATGGCTTGGGGTTCATAAATTTAGAGAAAAGAAAATTGGCATGGGTATCCTTTATCTATGCACATTCGGATTGTTTTGTATCGGATGGTTTATTGACTGCATCCGGTACCTGCTGGCCGCACTTCATGGGGAGCGCATCCAGGGCAACAGACCAATGCAGATTTCCGCAGGTGCACCACTGCCGGTTGTGCCATCAAATGTAATGCTTGCAAATGGAGAGATGTGTCATTACTGCGGACCTGCTACTTTTGTTAAAACAAAGAATGTGGTCGTTGGATATTCCGGTGGAAGCCGTGGCACCAGTGTCCGTATTGCAAAGGGAATGTCAGTACATCTTGGAGCGAAAAAAGCAGCTCCAATTCGTGATGATGTGCAGGAACGAACACAGGGAGTTCTTTCTATCACTAATAAGAGAGTTGTATTTTCAGCAAACAAAGGAGCTTTCGATAAGAAGATTTCGACATTGTCGGCTGTAACTCCTTATCAGAATGGAATTGCCTTCCAGTTCGGCGATCAACAGTATCCTTTGGAAACCCGCCAGCCAGAATATATTTATCAGATATTGGCTCGTGTGGTAAATTCATCTGAGGATATCTAATGCCGGCATATAAATACACTCTGAAAAGTGGAAAAACATTATGGTATGCTAATTTTTATTACACCGATTGGACTGGAGAAAAGAAGCATATCTGTAAACGAGGATTTAAAACACAGAGGGAAGCAAAAGATTATGAGAGGTCTTTTCTGGATCAGCAGAACACTTCAAGCGACATACTCTTTTCTTCCCTCGTCGCAAATTATCTGGAAGATATGGAACACCGCTTGAAACCTACCACAATGGAGAATAAGCGGTTTATTATTGAAACGAAGCTGCTCCCCTACTTTGGAAAGCAGAAGATTTGTGACATTGATACAATAAAGGTCAGAAAATGGCAGAATGAGCTTATCTCCTATCGGGATGATGATGAAAAGCCATTCTCGCAAACATATCTAAAAACTGTGAATAATCAGCTGTCAGCAATAATGAACTACGCAGTATCTCATTACCGCCTACCTGTCAATCCATGCAAGGCGGCTGGCAGTATGGGAAAGAGCAAAGCAGATGAAATGAACATCTGGACGCAGGCTGAGTATGAGAAGTTTTCAAGTGCAATCAATAAATCATCGATGAAGCTTGCATTTGACATATTGTTTTATACCGGTATGCGTTCCGGAGAACTTCTGGCACTCACACCTGCAGACATTCTTTCATCAAAAAGGATTGATATCAATAAGAACTATGCAAAAATTAAAGGCGAGGAGCTATTCCTGGAGCCTAAGACACCAAAGGCAAAAAGATGTATTTCCATTCCGGATTTCTTATATGATGATATTCAAGAATACATTTCCAAACTATATGGTATTGGAAATGGTGACAGGATATTTTACTTCCAGAAGACAGCTCTGGAAAAAGAAATGAAAAGGGTATCAGAAAGGGTTGGTCTGAAGCCGATCAGAGTTCATGACCTGCGGCACTCTCACGCAAGTATGCTGATAGAGCTTGGGTTTACCCCATTAGAGATTGCAGAACGTCTCGGCCACGAATCAATAAAGACTACTTTGGACACCTACTCACATCTTTATCCAGATAAAGATCAGAAGCTGGCAGACCGCTTGAACCAGTTTCGCAAGAATTGAATTTGTAAAGCCGTCTCAGACCGAGGCGGCTCTTTTTCTATCTGCAACCATATTTGATTGCACTTTCGATTTGCAACTGTTTTCGATTGCACTTTTACAGGAAGCTGCACATCATCAGAATAATGCTCATTTTGAGTAGTAAAAGTAATGGCACATCATTCTTAACATCACATTAACATCACGGAGCAAAATAAAAGAGCCACAATCCCAGTAAAATAAGGATTTGTGGCTCAAATGTCCGTTATTCAAACTCTACAAAGACTAACGCTTTTTGTTTAGGAATTATTCTCTGTAAT
>OHAP01000006.1_pt1 | contig 136148 bp, 118 predicted proteins | sample 1577171 | NCBI WGS metagenome assembly OHAP01 (sample SAMEA3541489, study PRJEB24748) | human gut metagenome | biome: human gut; feature: human-associated habitat; material: faeces | place: China | collected 2012 | reverse complement strand
AAACATTTCAAATAGCAATACCAGATGAATATAAGGAAAAGTAAAATTTCAGTTTTGTGTTGAATCTCTAAGCAAAATAGCTTATAATTTGACATGCTACATATAGTTATTATCCACAGTTATCGAGTAGGTGTTATCAATGCCGATAACAAAATGATAACATTAGCTCGTATAGGCAGGATAATATGGATATATCAAATAATCAAAAGAACGAGAAACATTACAGAGAATAATTCCTAAACAAAAAGCGTTAGTCTTTGTAGAGTTTGAATAATACACAAGAGCCAAGAAACGTTGAATTTACGGCGTTTCTTGGCTCTTTTTTTGTCTGGTGACAATAGAATGACAATAAAATTATTTAAACATTGAACAACTTAATGTTAGATGTAAGTGTTTTGAAATTGTATTTTTTTATAAAGTCTTTGATGCGTTTTTTGTCTTCGTCAGAATAATATGAAATATTCCATTCAGCATCAGGAAATATTTCTGTTACTTTAATAAAATATGGAACATCAATGTTGCTAAATGAACAGCCCAATACATTGATTATGATTTCCTCGTCATCATTAATTTCAATATTTTCTAGAAAATTGGAAGTATCCCATAGATAATCTTCAACATTTTTTTGTGTTTCTGATACATATTGTGAAATCCAGTCTATAATGTAATGAGAATCGTCATCATATGTTTCTAAAGCTTCGATTTGCTCTGATGCAGAACTATCTCCATGACCAAATTTTGGATACTCTTTTGGATTTCCTGCTTCGCCATGGGGATAAAAGATATGGCTGTTATCAATATTATACATTTTTTGTAATGTATGAGTGTAATTAAATACAACAAAGAATGAATTATTGTTTGGTATTGGATAAAATGGTTTTGGCTGTTTATCTGGTTTAGTTGGAAAAATATTTTTTTCGATGGATTCGATCCAACTAATAAATGCTTTTTGTAAGGGTTTATATAATTCATAAAGATTCATGTTTTCTACATAAACGTCATTATACCATGCTGGATCAGGGTCAAAAATCCCTTCAAATTCACTCTTCGTTAAGTCTCTGGTTTCTTGTATGGTTCCAAGTTTATTATATATAAAACTTGAGTCTATTTTTGATAAAGTGTTTTCAAAGTCCATCCATAATTCAATTATTTCTTCACTTTCTGAATCATCGTAGTATGGTCCATTATAGTCTGAGTGTATTTCTCCTAAACCATACATTTCTATAAAACGATAATAATATTCAGGATAATTTGTTTTAAAGTATTCTTTAAAATCAAGATATCTAGTTGGTAAATTATGTGCTAAATCAAAACCATTTCCTATATAGTATAATTTCATAGTTGGTCTCCTTTGTAAAGTTTTACTCCTTCTTCGGTTTCCTCTTCCTCTTCACATAAGAGAAATCAGGAAACAAGTCTTTTAGTGCTTCTGCAACTTCTTCATTTTCAATCATTTCCTGAACCATTAACTGGTCATCGTCATCTAAATCAAGAGATACGGAATAAGATTTATCATTATCAATAGGATTTGCCGGGAAGCGGATTTCCTTCTTGTAATAATCACTTTCGGTTATCTCTCCATCCTCTAACTTATCTCTTAATCTTGCCCAGTATTCAATCATCTTTTTGAATGCATCTAAATCTTCCTGTGGACGAGGTCCGGTACAAGGTGGTCGGTCTTCAAACTTTAATATTACCTCGCCGTCTTTAATGGTAGGGCGTAGTCCATATGCCCACTCTATATCGAACAACACATGGAGTGCACTAAATATATTTGCTACATCTGGGTCAGACAATGCGAAGAAGCTGACACCCAGATGGTTTGCGATATTCAGCAAGGTGGCTTCGTCGGGATAACGGTTTCCTAATTCATAGTTTCTTATGGTGGATTCATTTAGTCCACATTTTTCAGCTAATTCCTTTTGCGTCATATCGGCTGCAATGCGGAAATTTCTAATTAATGTGCCTACGCGGCTAGTGAATTTTTCGCCCATTACAAAAGCTCCTTTTTTTAAAAGCTATATACAGTATATCACTAACAGTGCAAAAATGAAATGCTTTTTGGCAGAAAGTATTGACAGTACAAAAACGAACTGTTATTATAAAACACAACACAACCGTTCAGAAATGAACTGAATAATAAAAATGCAACGGAGAGGAGGAAACAGCTTATGACGAACAAACGATTTATTACAGCAAAAGATGTAGTGGAAGAGCTTGGAGTCTCGACATCATATGCATATAAGCTCATACGCGAATTAAACGCAGAGCGAGCAGCAGATGGATTTGTGACAATCAAGGGACGAGTCAGCAGACAGTATTTTGATGAACGAATCTATGGAACAACAGATAAGAAAGAGGTGGTTTGATGGCAGTTATTAAAAACCAAAAGACCGGAATGTGGGAGGTCAGGACTTATTACAAGGACTGGACCGGCACACGAAGGCAAAAAACCAAGAGGGGCTTCGCTAAGAAGAGCGAGGCCCAGGAATGGGAACGTGCTTTTAAGCTGAAGGATGAAATGAATATCAATATGAAATTCAAGGATTTCGCAGAATTGTATCTTTCGGATATTCAGCCAAGAATTAAGTACAACTCGTTTCTGACAAAGAAGCACATTATTGAAACAAAGATTTTGCCATACTTTGGGCACAGGAAGTTGAATGAGATTCGTCCGGCGGATGTGATTCAATGGCAGAATGAGATTATGAAACTCAAAAAGGACAACGGAGAAGCATATTCGCCGACGTATTTAAAAACCATACACAATCAGTTGAGTGCTATCTTAAATCATGCAGTTAATATGTATGATTTGAAGGATAATGTGGCTCGAAAAGCAGGTTCTATGGGGAAGGAAGAGTCGAAGGAAATTATGTTTTGGACGCAGGAGGAGTATCAGGCATTTATTGAGCAGGTGGCGGACAAGCCTATCTCATATTATGCATTTGAAATTCTATATTGGACAGGAATTCGTGAAGGAGAACTGCTGGCACTGACACCCGCTGATTTTGATTTTGTGAAGAAAACACTTTGTATCAATAAATCGTATCAAAGGCTGGAGGGGAAGGATGTGATTACAGATCCGAAGACACCGAAGAGTAATCGAGTAATTGTTATGCCGGATTTTCTTGCTGTTGAGATTGAAGATTTTATCAGTAGACTGGATGGCATTAGAAATGATGATAGGATTTTCACCATTTCAAAGAGTTATTTGCATCATGAGATGGACAGAGGCGCAAAGCTGGCAGGAGTCAAGAGAATCAAGATTCATGGACTCAGGCATTCACACATTTCACTGCTGATTCATATGGTCTATTCGGCACTTGCGATTGCTGAAAGAGTAGGACATGAGGCAGTTGATATCACTTATCATTATGCACATTTATTTCCAACGGTACAGTCAGATATGGCAGTGCATCTGGATTCAGAAAGGGAGGAACTTATCAATGTCAGAAAAAAATAGAGATGTAAAAAACAGATGGAGAACGGTGACAGTGGCATTTCGCTTGTCACCGGAAGAAAATGAGGAACTTACTAACCGCGTAAAGATGTGCGGGTGCAGGACAAGACAGGAGTATATCATACAAAGTATTCTGCATCAGAAGGTAGTGGCTACAGGCAATCCGCTAATGCTGGTATCATTTCGGCAGAATTTACAGCATATTGAAGCAGAACTGGAACGGTTACAAAAAGTGGACGAAATGGATTCGGAGCTACTGACACCAATACGGACAATGCTGGAGATATTGGAGGCGTTTCGCGAAACGCCTCGTACTCTGGCAGGTATGGAGAGGCTGACAGTTAATGAGGAAGATTAAAAATGTGTTGAATATCGAAAGGAAGCGATTGCCATGAAACAGAAAACATTATTTGAAAAAATAGGTGTTCAGTATGAGGAAAGAGACGGATTGCTTTATCCGTTAATTGCATTAGATATTAAGGAAGATGATGCAAATGTTGGAAAATATGGACGCATGTGGATGCAATATTTGAAGTCAGAATATCCACAGCGGTATCGAAGTTTATTGCGATTCGGGGAACTGAACCAAAAGGCGGCAGAGGTAAATGAAGTGGCTTATGAATTGCTTGAGGATATTGAAACGGAATGGCTGCAAAAGCATAAGCCGAGGAATAAAAATTCTTTTACGGAAATGTATAAGTTGAGAACGGAAGCAAGGCTGATAGCAGAGGAAGTTGTATTACATGATGTGGTGAACTGCTTTCACTAGATGCAAAGGATGGCACGATACATAGCTCATTTATTCCTGCTGGAGTATAGAGATTTTTGGTGTGCTTTGGCAGGATAGGGAGAAAGATGTAGACTTCATATGAAGTGGAGTCGCAGTTGGTAAACAATATGTCGCGTATCCGCGACTATAGCCTCTCCGGCGAGGAGCGCAAAACCCGCTTGCGGGTCTGCATTTTTGATGCCGCAGGTGTCAAAAGTGCTTTTGCGTTACTTTTGACAAAAGTAACAAAACCTTCCCTGGGAAATTTGCTGATATGTGCCGTATCCGGCACGATTACGGATAAGAAGGAGGTGTACGCATACATAGGAAAAGGAGGTTGATTTCGGATGGAAAGAACGATTAGTTTTATGAATGGGGAAGGTTCACTTGGTCACAATACAAGAGCATTTATTGCGGCAAATGTGGATGCTGACAGAACAAAAAATAATATCACTCTTGTGCATGAAGATTTGAAAACGGTATATCACAAATTGTTTGATGATTCCCTTAAAAAGTATAATGCCAAGCAGAAACGCAAAGACAGGCAGATTAAGAATTATTATGACAAGATTTCAAGAAGCAAGCAGGAGAAACTTTTTTATGAAGTCATTGTGCAGATAGGGAACAGAGACGATACCGGAGTAGGAAGTGATATGGCTAATATTGCTGTTAAGGCATTACAAGATTATGTGGAGCTATTTATTCGTAGGAATCCGCAGCTATATGTATTTGGGGCTTATATCCATATGGATGAAGAGACGCCACATGTGCATATAGATTTTGTACCATTTTCAACAGGTAATAAGAGAGGATTAGAAACAAAGAATTCGCTTAAGGGTGCGCTTGCCTCTAGAGGCTTTGAAAGTGAGGGCAAGGGTAATACTGAATGGCAGCAGTGGTCGGAGGCAGAGAAAGAAGATATTGCCATGATAATGCAGAAATATGGTATCGGTTGGAAGAAACTTGATACACATAATCCGCATTTGTCAGTTCTGGATTATAAGAAGCAGGAGCGTAGCCGGGAAGTCAAAGAATTGGAGCAGGAGCTTGAAGATATCGGTGTCGTAATAGAATTAAAAGAAGAACGAGAAGCCCAGTTGAATGATGAGATTCATAAACAACAAATGTGCCTGAAAACAGAACGAGAGGAAGCGGAAAAGACCTTAGCGATAGTAACATCCCTGAAAGATAGAATCATTGAAGAAGGGGTTGCACAAGAAAAATATAATAAAGCTTTGGCTGCTGATAGTCAGGAATTGGAAGATATTATTGCAGATAAAAAGAAACAGTTGGCAGATGTGCAGGTAGCACTTAATAAGGCTCTTGCAGTATTTGAGAATGCAAATGAAAAACTGGCTCAGGCAGAGGAAGAATTGTCAGAGGTTAAAAAACTTAGGGATGACCTGATAAAGCAGGGTGATGGGGATTATTATCTAAAGGAAGAGGTTATCCGGCTGAGGTATGAAAACCAAAATCTGAAAGAGGAAAACAAGGGACTTAGGGAAAAACTGGATAAAGCATACGAATTTATGAAAAAGTTTGTGATTGAAGGAAGGTCGATGCTGGATAAGTTTCTGGAGTGGATTGGCGAGAAGATTAGAGAGGGGAGAGGAAGGTGAAAATTTATCAAGGTGGAGTTGTTGCTCCACCTTGTTTCCTAATATTCAAGAGAAACAATATATTTCATAAAATCTTTTTTGAAATAAAATGCTCTATTTTTGTCGGATATTTCTCTATCATATATATTAGAGAAAATTGGATGATATGGTTTTGAATCCTTCGTTCTGATTTGAATAAATTCACCGCTTGCGGTATGTAAGGTGGCTTTGCTTGATTCTGACAATTGCATATTAAACTGGTCACATATATTGTAATAATCAACCTCTAATTGCTCTGCAAGCTCAGCATATTTTGGTAGAGATAAATCTACTTGGATAGGTTGCAAATACATCCAATCTGCGGGAGAACCATCTTTACTGATAGGTACATATAACAATCGCTGAATTTTTTGATACAGCTTTGTATCTTCAAAGGTACGCTTTGCAAGCAATTCATCGATAATAGATGCAGTTTGGGTGATGAACATAGTTTCAAGTGGTTTTCCGGTTCGGTCACACTTATTTGTTTTTAATTCACCATCTTCAAAATCAAGAGTTGTATTTGAAAGATTCAATCCGATAGTGAGTTCTAATAATTGTCCTGTTCTGCCTTTATTGATTTTCATCATTGCGTCTTGAACTTGCGAAGGAGATAAGTATTCGCTAAATGGGATGTAAGCTAATTTCTCAATTCGTTTTTGTGCTTCGATTAATTTCATCAGTATCAGACCTCCTTAAAAATTCTGTTATTTCAACACCAAGTACATTTGCAATCTGATTGAGTACAGATATAGAAAGGCTCTTATCACATCCGGCAGCTTCAATTTTAGATAGATAGCTGATGCTGATTTTAGCCTGCTCTGCAAGTTGTACCTGTGTTAATTTTACTTGTTCTCTGTAATGTTTTATATTTGCACCTATAACACGGTATAGGTCTGCATCATTGTTGAAATACATATAAAAACCTCTTTCACTATTTGTGAATATTATCGCATGAGAGTAAATAGATATAAATTCACCTATAGTGAAAGAAAATAGCTATGGATTTTTATGAGATTATGCGTTACAATGATAAAATCAAGAAAGTAAAGGAGGCGTGACTTATAAGTTTACAACCAAATAATTTTCAGCTTGAACCAACAACGGTCTGGTCATTTCCGGACAGAGGCAGTTGGGCAACGCACTCAGGAAAGTATCGAGGTAATTGGTCGCCATATGTGCCAAGAAATCTGATACTTCGTTATTCAAATCCGGGAGACTGGGTCTTAGATCAATTTATGGGTAGTGGAACAACCTTAGTAGAAGCAAAGCTGCTCAATCGTAACGCGGTAGGTGTTGACATCAATCCGCAGTCAGTTTCAATTTCTGAAACAAATTTACAATTCCAATGTGAAACAAATTCAAAGATATTTACGCGAAATGGAAATGCTACAGATTTGCATTTTATCAAAGATAGTCGTATTGACTTTATCTGTACACATCCCCCATACGCAAATATCATCAAGTATAGTAAAGGTATCGAAGGAGATATTTCGTTACTTGGTGTGGATGATTTTTTAGATGAAATACAGAAGGTGGCAAAGGAGGCTTTTCGGGTATTAAAGAAGGGCAAAATGTGTGCTGTAATGATTGGGGATGTAAGAAGGTATGGGAAAGTAATACCATTGGGCTTTCGTATGATGGAGTGTTTTCTTCAGGCTGGATTTACAAATAAAGAGATTATCATTAAGGAGCAGCATAATTGCCGTTCTACAGAATATTGGGAGAAACAGAATAATAATTTTCTATTGCTTGCCCATGAGTATATTTTTGTATTTCAAAAGTGATTTGCTTCACAAAGAGTGAAAGTTTTGGTTGTTATTTAGTATGTTTACAAGTATAATAAATGTGTGAAAGTTTGTTCTAAGTTGAACATAGAGAAGAGGAATCAAAATGAGTAATTCGAGTATCGCTCCATTTGTGAAATGGGCTGGTGGAAAGCGTCAACTTTTACCACAGATAAAAGAGCGTATGCCAGAACAATATAATAATTATTTCGAGCCATTTGTAGGTGGTGGAGCAGTAACATTTGAATTACTACCTGCAAATGCTCTGATAAATGACATTAACAAGGCATTGATTAACACATATAAGCAGATTCAAAATGTTCCGGAAGCATTTTTAAAAGCGGTAAACAAACTGGATGAGGAAATGTGGGAGGATGGTAAGGAATACTATTATTCCCTTAGAGAGCATTACAATGATAAGCTGATGAAAGCAGAATATGATGTAGAACTGGCGGCGTTGTTTGTGTTTATCAATAAGCATTGCTTTAATGGTTTGTATCGGGTTAATGGCAAAGGGCTTTTTAATGTGCCATATAACAATAGTCGTAGGGCATCTGTGGATGAAAAGGCTATTATGGAGACTTCGGAATATCTTCAGAAGGTAAACATCATTGATGGCGATTTTGAGGCAGCTTGCACGGATGCAAAAAAGGGCGATTTTGTATTTATTGACAGTCCGTATGCACCGTTAAATCCGACGTCCTTTGAATCCTATACAAAAGAGGGATTTGATATTGAAAGCCACAAGAGATTGGCAAGGTTGTTTGACGAATTAACTGCCAGAGGATGTTACTGTATGCTTACGAATCACAATACTGATTTGATAAAGGAGTTGTATGGGAAAAAAGGCTACAAGATAGACGTAGTAAGTGTAAAACGTATGATTAATTCGGATGCGTCCAACAGGGTTGGAGAAGAAGTGATTATATGCAATTATTAGAGGAGTCGAGATGATGGAGAACTTATTTATAAAGAAAGTGCCATTATATTTCGAGACAGAAGAATCGCAATTGGTGTTGGGTGATTCATTTAAAATTCTGACAAAAATGAAACCGGAATCTGTGGATATGATATTTGCGGATCCACCATATTTTTTAAGTAATGATGGTATTACCTGCCATGGTGGGAAAATGGTATCAGTAAATAAAGGCTCATGGGATAAACTTTCGGAGAGTGGAACCAGCGTCGAAGAAAAACACAAGTTTAACAGAAAGTGGATTAAGTTATGTAAGAAAGTACTAAAGCCGAACGGCACAATTTGGATATCAGGAACATTACACAATATATATTCGATTGGTATGGCATTGGAGCAGGAAGGTTTCAAGATAATCAACAACATAACTTGGCAAAAAACAAATCCACCGCCAAACTTAGCATGTCGATGCTTCACACATTCTACGGAAACCATTTTATGGGCAAAGAAGAATGATAAGAAGTCTCGGCATTTTTTTAATTATGAAAAAATGAAAGAAGAAAATGGTGGCAAACAGATGAAGGATGTCTGGACGGGTGCGTTGACAAAGCCATCTGAAAAGACGGAAGGCAAGCATCCGACACAGAAACCGGAATATTTGCTTGAGAGAATCGTATTAGCTTCTACTGAAGAAGGACAAGTTATCTTGGATCCTTTCTGTGGTTCGGGAACAACAGGAGTCGAGGCTTTGCGGTTAGGTAGAAAATTTATTGGAGTAGATGTAAGTGAAGAATACTTACAGATAAGCAAGAGAAGATTGGAGAAGACAGCAAATGACAAATAGAGATTTTGATAAATGGCTGAGTAAGTTTAGACCGAGCATTTCGACATATGACTATTATGTGGATTTTGGGAAGGTGTATAGGAATGTGGACGAAGTGAAAATTGAATTAAATATATTGAATTCTCTTATTGGTAGTAAGGATATAAAAACGGATTTTGTTAATTTGTTAAAAAGATATCCGGAAATATTAAAGGCTGTACCAATATTGTTGGCTAAAAGAGAAAATGAGATATATTGTCAGGATGAAAAGGGCGGATTTTTATATAAATTTGATTATGGGAAATATCCTCCAAATAGTCATAGATACTATGAAATGTATACCTATTTTATGGAAAAGACAGGATTGTTTGATTTGTTGCAAAATCATATTATAAAAGATTTAGTTGACTACGTAACAGGCGTTGAAACGGGACTTGACTCCAATGGCCGTAAAAATCGTGGTGGACATTTAATGGAAGATTTAGTTGAGAAATACATACAGGAAGCGGGATTTGTAAGGGATATTAGTTATTATAAAGAAATGTACCTTGTTGATATAGAGAATAAATGGAATATTGATTTGTCAGCATTGTCTAATGACGGAAAGGCGGCAAAGAGATTTGACTTTGTTGTTAAGACGGAGAAAATGATATATGCAATTGAAACAAACTTTTATACCGGCGGTGGGTCAAAGTTAAATGAAACTTCCAGAAGTTATAAGATGCTTTCACAGGAGGCTAATACCATAGAAGGATTTTCTTTTGTATGGTTTACAGATGGAATTGGTTGGAAGAGTGCAAGAGGTAATCTGAGAGAAACATTCGAGGTTATGGATACAATTTATAGTATTGATGATATGGAGAATGGGGTAATGAGCAAGTTGTTTAGGTAAGCAATTTGTAATAGTTGAACATAAAATATAGAACTTTAAATGTTATATTCTTGTGAGAAGAGGTTAGGCAATTGGCTGAAGAACAAAAATCTAGATTGAATGAAGGAATAGTTAAAATTGTTAAAGAAATATATGATGAAATATATTGTAAATTTAGAGAACAATATATAGTTATATTTTTATGTGGTGGTGCTAGTACAAGCAAACATAAATCATTACGAGACAGGGTAAGAGTTTTACTTGAAAATGAAAGAAAGACAATTTGGAATAAACCATATAAAATATTCTATCCAGAGGACTTGCTGATAGAAGTTTTAAATAAGACAAAAGAAGCTGACTTATTAAGTTATGAGCAATTTTTAGCAAATAATTCGCACATGATTGTGATTATTTGTGAGAGTGCAGGTTCATTGGTCGAATTAGGAGCTTTTACGAATAATGATTATACTGTTGATAAAGTGGTAGCAGCTGTTGATAAAAGGCGAGTGAAGGATAAAAGTTTTATTATGCTTGGTCTGATAAAGTATCTAAAGAAAAGAAGTAAACTTAATGTTGTTGAATATGGACAAGATGATGTGGAGTTTGCTAAAAGCCTTTCAAAGGATATTAGGGAAAAGTATAGAGTGAGTGGAAACAAAAGTAGTATGATTGAGTTAACAACTATTGTTGGAATGCATTATTTTATACAACTGATACTTTACTATTTCAAATCGTTGAATTCTAAAGAACTTGTACAAATAATAGAGTGTATTTCGAAAAAAGAAGGTATAGTATATGATGACTTTAAAGTCCTTTTTAATGCTGCATTAAAATTACTTTTTCAAGATAAAAAAATCGTTAAAATGACAGGAAATCAATATTCATCATATAAATTAACTGAAACTGGCTTTTTTACGATGAAATCAATGATAACAGATTGCACAAGAGCTGGATTATGTGATAAAATAAGAGTTGAGTTGATGCATAATGAATTCTATAAATCGCCTCATTCTTAGAATTGTTGTTAAGATGCATACATAGCAACTGGGGGTTGTTTCGACCTCGAGAGAATGATAATTACATGAAATCAGCTAAAACAACGGTGAACTTCCACAATAGTGAAACTCCCCCGTTGTTTTACCCGAAAATATACTGAGTAAGAATGAGGTGATTTATTTGAATATAGGAAATAGTGTAGTTTTAAATACATTAGGAGTTCCAATAATTAATTCTTTTGAGCACTTATGTGAACAGCTTTCGATAACAGAGCAATTATTGTATTTTTTGACATATAAAAAAGAGTATTGTTATGATGAGGTAGTAATACCTAAAAAAGATAAAACTGAAAGAAAATTACATGTTCCTAATCTGTCTTTGAAAGTGGTACAAAGGTGGATTCTAAAGGAAATTTTAGAGAAAATTTTTGTGTCTGAGCAGACGATGGCATTTGTTCCGCATAAAAATGGTCTAAAGGAAAATGCTGAAAGACATAAAAAGAACATTTTCTTGCTGGAAATGGACATTACAAATTTCTTCGGGACAATAACAGAGCAACAAGTGTATAGATTATTTTGTAATATAGGTTATAATAGCAAAGTTGCGGGTGTTTTAGCTAACCTATGTACATATAATGATTATTTACCACAAGGAGCAGTTACTTCTCCGTATATTGCAAATTTGGTCTGTTATCATATGGATGCAAGAATTAATGGGTATTGTAGTAGAAAAGATATAGTATATACACGTTACGCAGATGATTTGACTTTTTCATCAAATAATAGAATGCTTTTAAACAAAGTTGAGAAATTTATTAAGTATATAGTTAAAGATGAAGGGTTCGTAATTAATGAAAAAAAGACGAGATACCTTTCTAATGATGTTAAGAAAACAGTAACTGGTATCACTATAAACGGTGATAGTATTCATGTGGATAAAAAGTTCAAAAGAAATTTACGAGCACAAATATATCAATCAATAAAATCTAAAGATTATGGAAATAATAGTCAGATATTGGGTAAGATTGCATATGTAAATTCTATAGAAGATGGTTTTCGGAATAAAATGGTAAAGTATATTACAGATATTATTACAAAACCAGAACTTGCAGGAGACCAAAACATAGTTGATGCGTTCAATCGTAATAAATTGTTTTCAGAGTTACCAGATATGGTGTTGGTACAAGTAGATGATAATCCTTTTTTTAGTGAGAAAGATTATTGGTAGGCAATTTATAATATGAATTTGAGGATTGGCAATAGGGGGGATGACAATAAAATGACAATACAATCCTCATAAAATCCATGCAACAGGTAGAATTCAGACAAAACCCTCGGTGTTCTGCAGCAAAAAGCAATCTTAAACACTACAGAACAACTTTAACATTAAGAGTTTGAATAACGGACAGAAATGCCGAAAACCTGTATTTATGCGGGTTTCCGGCATTTGTTTTATCAAATGGCTCTAGTTTGGCTCTATTTGTGGGGAGAGTAATAGCAGGATTAAGGAGAAATTATGAAAAAGATAATTATATTAAGAGGTAACTCTGGAAGTGGAAAAACAACAGTAGCTAGAGCGTTGCAAAAAAAATTTGGATACAATACAATGATGATTTCACAAGATGAGATTAGGAGAAATATCTTGTGGGTTAAAGATGGCGTTGATACTAAGGCATTACCACTTATGATAGAACTTATGAAATATGGGTATGAGCATTGTGATGTGGTAATTTTAGAGGGCATCATGTATGATGAGTGGTATAGTCCTTTGTTCAAAACGGCAAATGAATTGTATGGAATGGATATATATGCGTACTATTTTGATATACCATTTGAAGAGACGGTCAGGCGGCATAATACACGAGATAAAAAACAGGAATTTGGTGAAGAAGATATGCGTAGATGGTGGAGAGAAAAGGATTTTTCATCAGTTTTTGAAGAAAAAATTATTACATCTGACATTGATGCAGACAGTATTGTTGAAATGATATATATAGATTCAGCAAATGAAGGATAAGGGTATTACGTATGGCAAGAACAGAAAAAGTGATAATGACAAATATGTGTATGGTGTTTAGTGAAAATAGGGTACTTGTCCAAGATAAGATTGATGACGATTACTCTGGAATAACATTTCCGGGAGGACATGTGGAAAGAGGAGAATCATTTACAGATGCTGTGATACGCGAAGTGTGGGAAGAAACTGGATTGAAAATTTCAGAACCAAAACTTTGTGGGATAAAAGACTGGATGAAGGATGAGGAAACAAGATATATAGTGTTATTATATAAGACAGATAAGTTTGAAGGAATAGTTACTTCGTCTGAAGAAGGGAATCCGAACTTGTATGTATTCTCGGCACATTTGCATATGGATTAAGAAACACCGCATCTGCATATTGATTTTGTACCATATATTACTGCTAGTAAGCGAGGACTTGATACAAGGGTATCATTAAAATCTGCATTGGCGGCAGAAGGCTTCACTGGTGGTACCAGAGGTGCTACCAAATTAAATCAGTGGATTGCATCAGAAAAGTAGGAACTTGCTACAGTCATGGAGCGATATGGTGTGGAATGGCTGCAAAAGGGTACACATGAGAAGCATTTGTCAGTGCTTGAATTTGAAAAGAAAGAGCGAGCAAGGGAAGTGGCTGAATTGGATAGCCGGAAGCGGGAAATATATTCGGTGGTTGCACAGCTTGGAGAAGAGGTTTCTGTAAAGAAACAGGAATTAAAGAATGCTACTGCTGAAAAAGAACTGGCAGAAGAGGCTACGCAAAGGGCAAAAGAAGAAGGGGCTGTGGCACAACAGGAGAAGGAAGTATTGCTTGCAAGTAATCAAGATTTGAGGATGGAAAATGCAAGGATTGAGAGTCGCAAAGATGGACTTCGTATGGATAATCATGATTTGAAGCAGAAGCAGTTACAGTTGCAGTCCGATAATGAAGAACTGGAACAAATGCATGAAGATTTACAATATACGAATAGTAAATTGGAGAATGTGAATGATCAGTTATCTGCTGACAATCACACTCTGGAGCAAAGGAATGATTCATTGAAATCTGATAATCAGGTATTAAGACAGAAATACAATGATTTGCAACAGAATAATGTTCAACTTGAAAAGCAACAGAATGAGCTTAAGAGCCATATAGAGCAGATGGTGCAGTCGGAGCAGTTATTGCAGCGTGATGTAAGGAAGTATGATGAAGCACCGGAATGGCAGTTGCCGGAACCTGGAGCATTTGCAAGTGCTAAGTCATTTCGGGATAAGGTGGTAATGCCATTTGTGAATAAACTTAAGACCTTGATAAAGAACCTGACAATCCAATGCGTAAGGCTAAAAGAGGAAGTATTACAGCTTCGGAAGAAAAAGAAGAGACTGTCAGATGATGTGGGGTTTTACAAGGGTAAGATTAAGGATATGAGTGATAGGACAGAGCTGTTGCAGGAAACGGCTGATGATCTGGAGCGTGTGAAGAGATATGCTGGTGCAGAGCAGATTGATACGATTATTCGTAAGGTGAAGGAACAGGGGCATACAGAGCAGCAGATAAGGCGGTATGACAGATCTTATGGGACAAGATAATGGGAAGGATGGATTGAGAATAATAGTAGAATGTGGTAAAATATCTATTGTATTAGGGTCTATAACGTAAGTTATGATTTCCACTTAGGAGATAACGTAATTAACAATCTGTAAAGATTTTATAGGCTTTCGCATGAAGGTATCGCACTTAGTATATAGAGACCCTAATACATTTTTTAGGAGGGTACAACTTGGAAAAATATAAAGATTTATCAGATCAAATATGGACAACAAGAATTTCAAGAGTTAATGCTGAAAAAAGATTGATAAACAAAGAAGCTTTTTTTCAGGGAATTAACATTTATTATTCATGTGTTACGATTATATTTTCGATACTTACATTACTTAATAAAAATGAAAAATTAAGTTTGATGACAGTGTTTATGACAATATCATTGCTTATTGTTATTTTATATTTGAATGGACAAAAATATCTGGAGCATGCAAGAGAATATAGAAAGAATTATACAGAGTTGCAAAAACTTGAATTTGAATTAAAGAATATTGAGAGTGATGATGTAGAGTTGTTTAAGAACATATATAATAGATATTGTGATTTACTAGATTCAAGTAGTAATCATATATCATTTGATTATTATGAGACAGTTCATGGTAGCTCAGGTGAATATAGAAATAGGAAATGGAAAAATGTAAGGTGCAAATATTATTATAATGTTATTTGGCGTGTGCTTTTAAAAATATGTGTTATATTATTGCCAGTGGTTTTATATTGGATATGTGGGGTTTTATAGATGCAGGCATCGTATTTATGGAAAAAGTTGTTCACAAAAAAACATCTTATTGAACATTATGAAGAAAAAGTAAAAGATAAGCCGTCCGTTGGATTGGATAAAGTGTCGCCTCGAAAATTTGAACAAAATTTGGATGAGAATATTGAAATTATTATTCGAAAATCTATGAATGGCTCTTATCATTTTACAAGATATAAGCAACTACTATTTACGAAAGGACCTACAAAACCGCCTAGAGTGATTTGTGTGCCGACGCTAAGAGATAAGTTAACAGCGTCAGCGTTGAATGAGTTGTTGGTTGGGGTATATGGGGATAAATGTAAGACCATAATGCCACAACTTGTTATAGATGATATTACAAAAAAAATTCCAATGTACACACATTTTATAAAATTGGATGTGAAATCATTTTATGGTTCAATAAATCAAGACAAGTTGATTAAAATAATAAAAAGAAAGATACACAAACCAGAAATTATATCAATTATATGGAATGCAATTAGAACAGAGGCACTTCTTTATCCGATAAAGGAAAAGACTGTAAAAAAGGAAAGAATATTGGGAGTTCCAGAGGGATTACCTATTTCAAACACTTTAGCTAACATATATATGCAGGATATTGACATAAAATATAGAGAACTTGACTACATATCATATTACAGATATGTTGATGACATATTGATATTGGTTAATGAAGATAAATTTTTTGATGTAAAGAAAAATATATGTGATGACATAAAAAAGCTTGGATTGGAATTAAATGACAAGAAAGATGAGGGACTTGTAACAAAATCATTTGAATATTTAGGTTATGTTTTAAATGATAGTAAAGTAACAGTAAGAAAAAGCAGTGTTTTAAAAATCGAGCAATCTATCGAGGAATTATTTAGAACGATAAAGAAAGATAATATTGGATATTTGCAATGGAAATTAAATTTAAAAATTACAGGTTTTATTCTTGAAAGCCATAAGTACGGTTGGTTATTTTTCTATTCTCAAATAACTGATTTGAGTTTACTTTTCCACTTAGATGATGTTGTGCAAAAATTGATTAAGCGTTATAAATTAGAAGGTAAGATTAAAATAAAGAGATTTGTTCGGACATATGCGGAAATTCATATGGCATTGCATGAGACTAAGTATATTCCGAATTTAGATGATTTGAAATTAGAAGATAAGAAAGCTATTTTATCGGACATATATCAGATGGATTTGACTGACAAAGATGAACGCTTTGTTGAAATACAGTTTCATAAAATAATGAAGCGTGAAATAAGAGACATTGAAAAGGATATTGAAAATATATCTTAATGTTTGGAATATGCAAATATTACTGTATGATTATGCAATGAATTTGAAGTGGCTCCATTTTGGCTCTAAAAATTTTAGACGAGGTACACAAAAATGCACAATAGGATGAATATGAAGAATAAAACACACAAATGTGTACCTGAAAACAGCCAGATAAATCTCTCAGCCCAAGAGTTTGAATAATTTTCAAAAGCTCGCAAAGCCTAGTAAAATGGGCATTTGCGAGCTTTTTGTTTTTATGTTTGGTTACTAATTATATTTTTAATTTCGAGAACTCAAAAGTTAAAATTGCATAAGTGAAAAACAAATGATATAATAAGACTAAAATAAAAGACTATTTGACGTGATAATCGGAGGAAATAACATGTCAGAAAATCAAGTAAAAATAACTTATAAACCCTTATGGAAGTTGTTAATTGATAAGGATATGACGAAAACTGAATTGAGAAAGAAAACACAGATAGCACCAAGTACATTTACCAAAATGAACAACGACCAACAAGTATCGTTAAATATACTGGCTAGGATATGTGTTGAATTGAAATGTGGCTTTGATGATATTGTGGAGATAGAACGATAGTGATATTGCAAAATGAAGAAGTATGTGCAGATAAATATAGCAAATTACGAATAGAAAGGAATTTATAAATGGCAGTTCAAAATAACGCTAACATTGGTTTTGAAAAACAAATTTGGGATGCGGCTTGTGTTCTTTGGGGACACATTCCAGCAGCAGAATACAGAAAGGTTATCGTAGGACTTATTTTTCTGCGTTATATATCAAGTGCATTTGAAAAACGATATCAACAGCTTGTTGATGAGGGTGATGGTTTTGAAGATGATAAGGATGCGTACGCAGAAGATAATATTTTCTTTGTACCAGAGGATGCCCGTTGGAGTAAGATTGCATCTGCAGCGCATACTCCGGAAATTGGCACTGTTATCGACGATGCAATGAGAGCTATTGAAAAGGAAAATACAACTCTTAAAAATGTGCTTCCAAAGAATTATGCAAGTCCAGATTTGGATAAGCGAGTATTAGGCGAGGTTGTTGATCTTTTCACTAATATGGATATGGGAGATACAGAAGAAAGCAAAGACCTTCTTGGCAGAACATACGAGTATTGTATTCAGCAGTTTGCAGCATACGAAGGAGTTAAAGGTGGCGAGTTCTATACTCCTGCAAGTATCGTTAAAACAATTGTTGCTATTTTGAAACCATTTAAAAATTGTCGTGTATATGACCCATGTTGTGGTTCAGGTGGTATGTTTGTTCAGAGTGCAAAGTTTATTCAGGCACATAGTGGCAAGCGTGGCGAAATTGCCGTTTATGGTCAGGAGTCTAATGCTGATACTTGGAAGATGGCAAAAATGAATATGGCTATTCGTGGTATTGATGCAGACTTTGGACCTTATCAGGCAGATACATTTTTCAATGATTTACATAAAACGCTGAAAGCTGATTTTATTATGGCAAATCCGCCATTCAATCTTTCAAACTGGGGACAAGACAAGTTAAAAGATGATGTTAGATGGAAATATGGAACGCCGCCAGCAGGAAATGCCAACTATGCGTGGATTCAGCATATGATACATCATCTTGCATCAAACGGAAAAATAGGTCTTGTGCTTGCTAATGGAGCTTTATCATCTCAGTCTAGTGGTGAGGGAGAAATCAGAAAGAACATTATTCAGGATGACCTTGTAGAAGGTATTGTTGCACTACCTACGCAGTTATTTTACAGTGTTACAATTCCGGTTACGCTTTGGTTTATTTCTAAGAACAAAAAGCAGAAAGGAAAAACTTTATTTATAGATGCCCGCAAGATGGGTTATATGGTTGACCGCAAGCACAGAGACTTTACAGATGAAGATATTCAGAAGTTGTCAGATACATTTACAGCATTTCAAGATGGTACGCTTGAAGATGTGAAGGGCTTCTGTGCTGTAGCAGACCTTCAAGAAATCGAAAAGCAGGACTTTATTCTGACACCGGGTAGATATGTTGGTATTGAAGAAGCACCGGACGATGGAGAACCATTTGAAGAAAAGATGACACGCCTTACATCAGAACTTTCAGATATGTTTGCAAAGTCTCATGAGTTGGAAGAAGAAATACGTAAGAAACTGGGGGCAATTGGGTATGAAGTTTAATTGGACTACGAAAAAGCTATCAGAAATCGCCGATATCAATCCAAGAGAGAGTATTGGTAAGGGTGTTGTTGCAAAGAAAGTGCCAATGGATAAATTGCAGCCTTTTTGTAGAGATGTTCCAGAATTTGTGCTTGAAGAATATAAGGGTGGCACAAAATTTAAAAACAATGATACGATTATGGCAAGAATTACTCCTTGTCTTGAAAATGGAAAAATTGCAAAAGTTTCGATTTTGAATAATGATGAAATAGGTTTTGGATCAACGGAATACATTGTCTTTCGAGCTATTGATGGTGTAAGTGATGCTGATTTCTTGTACTATTTGATATGTAGTCCATTGGTTCGCAATCCGGCGATTAAATCTATGGTTGGTTCATCTGGTCGCCAAAGAGTTCAGACTGATGTTGTTGCCAATTTAGATATTGAATTGCCACCTATTGAGGAACAAAGAAAGATAGGAGGGGTGCTAAAGACTTTTGATGATAAGATAAAGCTTAATAATGAGATAAACAATAATTTAGCGGCTTAAAGATCAATGTCGGACACATCAAGTTCCCCGGACATCAGTTTTGGAAGTAGTGAATCCCTAAGTGCAGAAAGACGTTGATTCTCTGCTTCAAGAATCTCTTGTTCCTTGAATACAGGTTCGCAAAAACTACTAAAAAGCTGAATGGTATCAGCATCAGGCATAACAGTAGGTACAGATTTCATTGTTGATCCAGATATTTCCTTGAAAGTTGACCCAGAAGCCATACCTTCAATTGTAGGAAGAAGATTCTTCAGCAAGAAATACAGATAAGCTGTACCGATATTCTCATTCGGAATAACAGATTTAAATCCCTGATTAGTAGTGACCTCGTTTTGAGCTATAGCAATATACCCTATTGGAGCCCTTGAACTGAAAAGTATGGCTCCAGCAGGCATCTTTGCGGCACTACTCTTGGAAAATCCCAACTCAGAGATATCATTCTCTCCATGAGAGATAAATTTTGACTTATTAACCGATAGATCCTTAGGCGTTATCCATGCAATACCTTGGTCTGCATAATACTCCGGCTTCGATTTTGAAGGCGTACCACCTGCAACAACAGAGCCGATATCGGATAGAGTACATTCCGACCAATTTGAATCAGCATTGACAACGAAAAGTTCATCGAAATACGCCTGAGCTTGTTGCTCTAAATTATTGTTTAGCATATAACATACCAATAATTTCCGTGGGTGGCGGAAGTTAATATCGGGGGACTTCCGCCCCATAGTCGTTCTCTAAGAATAAAAAGGAGAATTGATTGTGAAACAATATTTAATCAAAGATGTTGTTCAAGGAATGTTGCCGTACTTGAACAATGCACAATGCGAAAAGTTGCAAGAGGTGCTGCAATACAGCCTTGCAGGGTACGAGGTAACGGAAAACAAGCAACAAGAGAATAACTCAGAGCAGAACTATGTGGAGCTGTTTCTGTCGGCAAAGCGAATTGAGGGCTGTTCCGAGAAATCTCTTAAATACTACAAAGCAACTATCGAAATGATGATTGCGACCGTCGGCAAAAGCATCAAGCACATTGAAACCGACGACATAAGGCGATACCTGACCGAGTATCAGGAAAAGAAAAAATCAAGCAAGGTTACGATTGACAATATCCGCCGCATTCTTTCAAGCTTCTTTTCGTGGCTTGAGGACGAGAACTATATACTGAAAAGTCCTGTCAGGCGAATACATAAGGTCAAAACCGGTACAAACATCAAAGAAACATACTCCGATGAAGCGTTGGAGCTTATGAGAGATAACTGCACCGAGCCGAGAGATTTGGCGATGATAGATATGTTGGCTTCGACAGGTATGCGTGTCGGTGAAATGGTATTGCTTAACAGAAACGATATTGATTTTAACGAGCGAGAATGTATCGTGTTCGGTAAGGGGAACAAGGAACGAGTGGTCTATTTTGACGCAAGGACAAAGATACATTTGCAAAATTACTTAAACAGCAGAACCGACGATAACTCGGCACTTTTTGTATCGCTGAAAGCACCGCACGAAAGGCTGAAAATCGGCGGTATAGAAACAAGGCTCAGAGAATTTGGAAAACAATTAGAACTGCATAAGGTACACCCTCACAAGTTTAGGCGTACCCTTGCAACTATGGCAATAGACAAAGGAATGCCCATTGAGCAATTGCAACAACTCTTGGGGCATAGAAAGATAGACACGACCTTGCAGTATGCAATGGTAAAACAAAGCAATGTTAAAATTGCTCATCGAAAATATATCGGATAGAGAGGAAAAAGAATATGGCTGAATGGATTGAAAAGAGCCTTGGAGAAATTGCTGAAGTGACGAAACTGGCTGGTTTTGAGTTTACGAAATACATAAAATACATTGATAATGGTGAGATAATTGCTTTGAGAGCCTTAAATCTTAGAAACGGAGAACTTGATTTGTCTGATATTAAAAGAATATCAAGAAAAGTTTCAGAGGGTTTGACTCGAAGCAAAATCTATAAAGATGACATCTTGCTGACATATACAGGAAATGGTTATGGCGATTGCGCAATAATTGAAGAAAACGACAAATATCATTTAGCACCTAATATTTGCAAAATTGTGCCTAATCAGGATGTGATTTTTCCATATTATTTATATTGCTACATTAGCTCCAACGCCTTTTATAACCAAATGTCTAACAATATGACTGGTTCAGGTCAACCGACTATTCCAATGAAAACAATCAGGTTGCTAAAAATACCTGTGCCAGATATGAGTGTGCAAATTAAAATTGCTAATATTATACAGTCCCTTAATCATAAAATACGCAACAACAAAGTGATAAACAATAATTTACTTGAACAAGCTCTCACAGTGTTTTCTACGCAATTTGCAGCACTTGATAGAAATGGTTGCATAGGTGATTACTGTTCTGTAAAGTCTGGATTTGCTTTCAAAAGTTCTTGGTGGACAACAAATGGCGTAAAAGTCATTAAAATTGGTTCTATAAATCAGGACAATTTGAACCTTTCAGAGTGCTCATATGTTGATGAAGATAAAGTTGATAAAGCAAAAGATTTTAAAGTAATTGCTGGCGATTTACTGATTGCAATGACTGGTGCAACAATTGGAAAATTTGCTATGGTTCCATATTCTTCAGATACTTTGCTTGTAAATCAACGAGTTGGCAAATTTTTTCTTGGAAATAATCCGGTAGAAAAATTGCCGTTCATATATTGCACATTAAAGCAGCCCGATGTGTATTACGAAATAGTAAATCGTGGTCAAGGAAGTGCTCAACCTAATATTAGTGCTTCGGATATTATGAGTATTTCTTGTGTTATTCCTTCAAAAGAAGCGATAAATAAATTTAATAAGACTCTTCAACCACTATTTGACCTTATAATTAGTAACCAGCGAGAGAATCAACAGTTATCAACATTAAGAGACTCATTATTGCCTAAGCTGATGTCCGGGGAACTTGATGTGTCCGACATTGACCTTTAAGCCGCTAAATTATTGTTTACAACATTAACTATACCATATTTTAAAAGAAAGGATGAGCCTATGAAACAACCAATTTTAGCAATTTGTTATGATTTTGACAAAACCTTATCTCCAGATGATATGCAAGCACAGGGATATATACAATCAATTGATTATGAAGTGGCGGATTTTTGGAAGGAATCAAATAAGTTAGCATCTGATAATGATATGGATCAAAATCTTGCATATATGTATATGATGCGTGATAAATCAAGAGGAAAAGTTTTATTTACTAAAGAAACATTGCGTAAAGATGGTAGTAAAGTACAATTATTTCCAGGTGTTAGAACATGGTTTGATAGAATTAATGAATATGGTAAAAGTAAAGGCGTTATGGTGGAACATTATATTATTTCCTCCGGTTTAAAAGAGATGATTGAAGGAACTGAAGTGGCTGACAAGTTTAAAAAAATTTATGCTAGTTCATTTTATTATAATGACGTCGGAGAAGCAGTATGGCCAGCACAGGTAGTAAATTATACAAATAAAACTCAGTTTTTGTTTAGAATAGAGAAGGGAGTTCTTGATGTAAATGATCAAGAAGTCAATTCGTTTTTTGAACCCAATCAGTACAGAGTACCATTTAGAAATATGGTATACATTGGTGATAGTGATACAGATATTCCTTGTATGAAACTTGTAAACATAAATGGAGGACATTCTATTGGAGTATATAATTCTGAAACAAAGGATAAATCAAAAGTTTTCAGAATGCTTGATGAGAACAGGATAAAATATTATGCTCCAGCGAATTATGAAAAAGGTTCTATACTTGAACAATTAGTACAGAAAATAATTGATAGAACTATTTCTAATGAGGTTCTTGAAGAATTTCATTTTGACTGTTTATTAGAAAAGGAAGATGAAACAAGAGGGCAAAGTGAAGAAGAACTTAAGAAAGAAGAATTAATAGATAAACTTGAAGATAGCGGTAATTTTGCTAATACGCATGCTGTTATAAAACAGCTTTCTGAGATTAATGAGTGGTCTCTAAATCAAAGAAATAAGTTATATAAAATTGCATTAGAAAATACACAGGTTATGTATATTTTGAAGGATACTGATGTTAAAGAATTTTATAGTATGATTTGTAATGAAGATGATAATGAAGATGCTATGAAGGTAAAAGAAATTATATATGAAGAATAGCGAGGTGATTAAATGTCCACTAATTATACAGAAGCTGATTATGAAAATTCTGTTATAGAATTGTTTAGAAATGACTTAGGTTATGAGTATGCTTATGGTCCGGATATTGAAAGGAATTTTCATAGTCCTTTATATGAGGAAGTGTTAGAGGATTCTCTGTATCGTTTGAATAGAGATTTACCTTCTGATGCCATTCAGGATGCCATGTTTAAGTTGAAAAATTTTGAAAATGGTGAACTTGTGCAGAAGAATGCTGTTTTTATGGATTATCTACAAAATGGTATTCCGGTAAGATTTTTTGTTAATGGAGAAGAACGTTCTTCTATTGTATATCTTGTAGACTATAAGAAGCCGGATAACAACTCTTTCATTGTAGCTAATCAGTGGACATTTATTGAAAACAGTAATAAACGCGCGGATATAATTCTATTTTTAAATGGATTACCAGTTGTTTTAGTTGAACTAAAATCACCATCTCGTGAAGAAACAGATGCTTCTGAGGCATACAGACAGCTTCGTAATTACATGATGGAAATTCCGTCTATGTTTATTTATAACGCTATTTGTGTTATGAGTGACCAGCTTACCTCTAAAGCAGGAACTATTACTTCTGGTGAAGATCGCTTTATGAAATGGAAGACAAAGGATGGAAAATATGAAGATACACAATTCGCAAAGTTTGATACTTTCTTTGAAGGAATGTTCCAGAAAGAAAGATTGCTTGATATCATAAAAAACTTTATATGCTTCTCAAATGAGGGAATAAACAGTTTTAAGATACTTGCAGGGTATCATCAATATTTTGCGGTTCGTAAGGCTATTGTATCAACACAAAAAGCTACTGTTACAGATGGTAAAGGTGGTGTGTTTTGGCATACACAGGGAAGTGGAAAGTCGTTATCTATGGTCTTCTATGCACATTTATTACAAGAAGTATTGGACAGTCCTACTATTGTTGTACTTACGGATAGAAATGATCTTGATGATCAGTTATATGGACAGTTTGTTAAATGTAAGGAATTTTTAAGACAGGAACCGGTTCATGCTGAAAGTAGAGAACATTTGAAAAGCTGGCTTGCTGGCAGACAGGCAAATGGAATTATCTTTACAACAATGCAGAAGTTTGAGGAGTCCTTTGATGCACTTTCTGAAAGAAGGAATATTGTTGTTATGGCAGATGAAGCACATCGAGGACAATATGGGCTTGCTGAGAAAATTAAGATAACGAAAAATGAAGATGGAGAAGAAGTTGCCAAAAGAGTTGTTGGTATAGCTCGTATTATCCGTAATAGTCTTCCTAATGCTACATATATAGGTTTTACCGGTACTCCTATATCTTCAGCAGATCGCAGTACCCGTGAGGTTTTTGGAGATTACATTGATATATATGATATGACACAGGCTGTTGAGGATGGGGCAACAAGGCCTGTTTATTATGAGAGTCGAGTTATCAAATTAAACCTTGACGAAAATACATTGATATTGATGGATACAGAATATGATGCAATGGCCGCTAATGCAGATGCAGAAGTTATTGAAAAGAGTAAGCATCAACTTGGACAAATGGAAGCTATTCTAGGAAATGATCGAACTATTAATTCTCTTGTGTGTGATATCCTAGATCATTACGAAAACAATCGTCAGAATTTGCTTACAGGTAAAGCAATGATTGTTGCTTATTCCAGACCTATAGCAATGAAGATTTATAAAAGAATATTAGAACTTCGTCCTACATGGAAAGAAAAAGTCGGTGTTGTTATGACATCTGGTAATAATGATCCTGAAGAATGGCGTGAAATTATCGGTAACAAACAGCATAAAGACGATTTGGCAAAGAAATTTAAGGATAACAACAGTTCTATGAAAATAGCTATTGTTGTAGATATGTGGCTTACCGGATTTGATGTTCCATCATTGGCTACAATGTATGTTTATAAGCCAATGTCTGGTCATAATCTTATGCAGGCTATCGCTCGTGTAAATCGAGTATTCAGAGATAAAGAAGGTGGACTGGTTGTTGATTATGTTGGTATAGCTTTTGCTTTGAAGCAGGCGATGAATGATTATACAACTCGTGATAAAAAGAATTATGGAGACACAGATGTTGCCAAGGTTGCTTATCCTAAATTTCTTGAAAAACTTTCTATATGCAGAGATTTATTTCACGGTTATGATTATTCTAAGTTTACAACTGGTACAGACCTTGAACGGGCAAAAACAATTAGTGGAGCTGTAAACTTTATAATAGCAATAGATAAGGAAGAAGAAAAGACCGCTTTTATTAAAGAGTCACTAATGCTCCACCAGGCACTTTCACTCTGTTCTTCTCTTGTTGATGAAGAAATGAGATTTGAGGCAGCTTTTTTTGAATCTGTCAGGGTTCTTGTAGGCAGATTGATGAATACAGGAACAGGTAAAAAGATTTCATTGCCTGAAATGAATGCACGAATAAATGAGCTTTTGAAGCAGAGCATAAAGAGTGATGGTGTAATAAACTTGTTCTCAGATGTCAAAGAAGAATTTTCACTCTTTGATCCAAAGTTTCTTGAAGAAATTGCAAAGATGAAAGAGAAAAATCTTGCAGTAGAACTTCTTAAAAAGCTGATTGCTGAGCAAGTGCATATTTACAAAAGAACTAATGTTGTTAAATCTGAAAAATTCAGTGAAATTATTCATGAGGTAATGAATCGCTATCTTAATGGTATGCTTACAAATGAGCAGGTTATTGAAGAACTTCTCAATCTTGCAAAACAGATTGCAGCAGCACAAAAAGAGGGTGAACAATTAGGACTTACTGCTGATGAACTAGCTTTTTATGATGCACTTACAAAGCCACAGGCAATTAAAGATTTTTATGAAAATGAAGAGCTGATTGCTATTACAAAAGAACTGGCTGAAACACTCAGAAAGAATAAAACCATTGATTGGCAAAAGAGAGAGTCGGCTAGAGCTAAAATGCGTATGCTTATAAAGAAACTGCTCAAGAAACATAAATATCCACCTGAAGGTATGGAAGACGCTGTTCAGACTGTTATGACTCAATGTGAACTTTGGACAGATAATAATGATATGGGTGAGGAGAAGGTTATTAACCTTCGCAGGGAATCAACATCATATGCTGAGACAAATTATGCAAAGCCCATGATGGTTGCTGAAAGTGAGGCAACTTATGAAGCGAGAAAATAGAAATTTAAGTTATAGACATTGGTTAAATTAAAGAATGTAATTTGTGTTAGTAGAGGTGGTGAGGTTATACAATGAATACAGGTAAAATTTCAGTAGAGACCTTAAATGAGATATTGGAAATACTACAAGAAAATGAACATGTCACATTAGATAAAATTGAATTAGATAGTACACATAATAGTATATATTATAAGGATATGATTACTATGCCTGTTATTGATATTCAATATAATGATATCAAATGGATATTGAATTATTTTTGCGAAGAAGAAATTGTAGATAAAATAATGACTAGTTGCAAAAAAATTAACGTTCCAGTTTTTGATTATGTCGGTAATGTTATACAATGTGAAAAATATGAAAAAAGGGATAAAATAGTACTTATTTTGGCTCATATGGAAGCATGTATATTTCATTGTTTGAAAATTGTTCGTAATAATTCCGGTATAGTCAAAAATATTAACAATGTTGTATTAAAAAATGATGATATGAAGATTACAAATGCGAATTATGCAAGAATATTCTTAATGGGAATTGTAAAAGTATTATACGCTAATACAGACAATTTTAAATTTAAGATTGACAAAAGAATTCCTTTTCAAAACCATATTTTACATCAAGGTATTGTGAAATATACAGATGAGGAAATTGAAACCATGTATTTCGTTTTGATAACTTTTTTTGCAAAAATAGCAGAATGTGAATTGATATTTTCATTTGAACGGAAAATGAAAAATATTTATAAAGAAAAATTGGTGAAATAAAAGTGTAATTATAGAGATGTTTTGATAGAATCTGCTAGAACTTTTTCTAGAAGAATTCAATAAATCATGACATGACCGATATCGAACCAAGAAATTGGAAGTATTATATATTGTATATCAGTCGTGTGATTCATGGTGTGATGTAGCAGATGGGATATTCTGAAAGTCAGATAGATCAATATTTTCAAATGTTTGGTGATATATCTGTAACAAAGACTCATGGTAAAAAATCAGTCGGTGGTATTAATAGAATGGTAATGGATGCGCAGTATTTTGATAAGAAACTGGAGAAAGCCTGCAAAGATAATCGATTTTACCAGGTACATATATGCTAATCGCAGTACTAACCATTAGCACAAAAGAATTATTAAAGCAATTGTTTTGGCATAAGAAGTTAGTTTGCAATGACAAAAAGCAAGATATATAAAATAATTCGTCGCTAAAAAGGCGACGAAAAAAGCGACAGAAAAGGAGAACATTCATGAGCATAACATTTGAAATAGTCAAATTTAAAAAGCCAACAAAAGATGATTTGTCTAATTTACATATGTTTAATCCTTATGGTTCTATTCCAATATTAGATGATGATGGCGATAGCACGGGATGGAATATTTATATGTTCAGGGTTGATGATAAGGATATACAGAATATTATAAATAGCAGTTATGCAGTCAAAATGGAACTCCCAGAATGCATTACAGATTATGATAGTTTTTTTGAAGATTTGGGATTCACTAAAGAGGCAGTAAGTAATGGAGATGTTCGCATTATAAAATCCAACTTCAGATATATTACTATTTCTTATGACGACAAATCAAAGGAGATAGAAAAAAGCAGGCTTGAAAAATATAAGGTGATGGTTCAAACAAAATGTGTTGTTTTGAAGATCAAGGCTTTATGGAACAGCAGTGAAAATAATTTATATGGTATAGATAAAAAGAGAGCAATAAAGTGTATACCAGATATTGAAAATTATGAATATGTTCCAGTTAATAATAGTATGCTGGCAAAAGCAGAAATCCCTTTCTTGATATTTGAAAGAAACAGGGGAAAATGTTTTATAGAGATGTATTGATGAAATCTAGGGGAAGGAACACTTTTATGAGCAAAGAATTACAGATAAGAAATAGCACAGTTGATTTCTTGGTTTTCACACGAGATGCAGGAGAAGACGGAATAGAAGTCAGGGCTCAGAATGGCGATGTATGGCTTACGCAGAAAGCAATTTCGCAGTTTTTTGATGTAGATTGAAGTGTGGTTACAAAGCATCTGAGCAATATTTTTAAAGAGGGCGAATTAGATGAAAATTCAACTTGTGCAAATTTTGCACAAGTTGCCGATAATGGAAAAACATACAACTACAAATTTTATTCATTAGCTGCAATTATTGCAGTGGGCTATCGCATTAATTCAGAGCGGGCAATGCAGTTTAGAACATGGGCAACAAAGGTATTGGATACATTTACAAAGCAGGGTTATGTTCTTGATAAAAGCAGATTGATTAATGGACAGATTTTCGACGAAGATTATTTTGAGCATCTTATTGCTGAGATTCAGGAAATCAGAGCAAGTGAGAGAAGATTTTACCAGAAAATTACAGATATATATGCAACAGCAGTTGATTATGATAAGAATTCACAGGTGACAAGAGAGTTTTATGCAACAGTACAGAATAAGATGCATTATGCAGTTCATGGTAATACAGCGGCAGAAGTGATAGTGGCAAGAACTGATCATAATAAGGAACATATGGGACTTAAATCATGGAAAAATGCGCCGGATGGTAAAATAGTAAAAACAGATGTGTCAATTGCAAAAAACTACTTAGAAAAAGAAGAACTTGCAGAATTAAATGAGATTGTGACAATGTATCTTGATTATGCAACAAGACAGGCACGAAGACATATTCCTATGACTATGGAAGATTGGAAAACAAAGCTTGACGCATTTCTTAGATTTAATGATGCAGAAGTACTTCAGGATAAAGGGAAAGTTACTGCAGCTATTGCGAAAGAATTTGCGGAAAGTGAATTTGAGAAATACAGAGTTATACAGGATTCACTGTATGAAAGTGACTTTGATAAATTGATGAATGATATGGAGAAGGATGGTACTACCCATTAGTACCTCAAAATTTCTAGTTGCAGAAACATCGTCCGGAGATTATAATTTTCATAGGTGGACTTGCAAACTATCAGCTGATTATTCACTGAATAGTAACCATACCTGCAAGCCACCTGAACTACACACAATAATGAAAAAATGCAATGGTACTGGATTGGTACTAAAAATATGTGAAACGAAAAATAATGTGTGGAAAAGGTATGAGTTATCAATACAAAATAGTATAGATAACCACATTGAAATAATCTAAATCAAACTAGATTCTGCGAGTTTGAGTAGTAAACGGTGTTAAAGGGCAATAAGGGTTATCATCATTAGGGCAAAAGACTGTATCGTCAACAATAAAATAAAAAGTATCAGAGACCATAAGATGAGACCAAGTTTTCCTCATCTTACGGTCTCTTTTATTTCATAGTAGCCGAAAGAAGCCTTGTAGAATCAATGTTTTATGAATTATGAGAAATAATTTAAGCAAGAGTAGCATATATTGCTTTTGATTGTTAAAGGGCAATAACCTTTATCTTTAAGAGGATAGAAGAATGTTTGCTCCTGATGAAATAAAGGGAGTGCCCTTGGACAAACAGAGCTTCATAAATGGCGTAAACAAGCCATTTATGGAGCTTTTTCTTTTATCGTGATACCTATATAATACATGTATTATTGATAATAAGAGGAAACTAATATCATAATTAGAATTATTATGCTTTATTTAAATTTATAATAAGTCTTTGAAATAATATATGTTGATATATATTGAAGAGGAAATATTTTTACTAATATGTTATTATATAATATATTAGTAATAGATTGATTAATTTTTTAAAAATGTATACAGATAAGTTAATCTTAACTATAAATGATATTATAAATTAGAGAATGAATTATTATAAATTACTTTGTTAATAAAAGGGGATGGAATATTGAGTAATATTAATTATATTCAAAGTGCGATTATGCAATTAGAGGGAGGAGCATTTCAAAAATTATTTGATCAATATCTTTATAAAAAATATAAATTTACTAATATTCAAACATTAGGAGTTCAAGCAGGTACAAATAAACCAACAAAAGGTATACCAGACTCATATGTTATGACTGATGATGGAAAATATATCCTAATTAACTATGGAAGTGTAAATTCACGCCCTAAAGAGAAAATAAAAGAAGATATTATAGCATGCTTTGATAAAGCAAAACTTTCATTGCCTAAAGATAAAATAAAAAAAATTATCTGTGGACATAGTTCCACAAATATTCATATTGAGCAGTTATCTCTTAATAAGGAAATTATTCAAGGAGTGAATATAGAGCTTATTGGAATTGATACACTTTCACATGATTTGGCATTAATATACCCACACATTGCAAAGGATATGCTTGGTATTGCAATAGATACAAATCAATTTTTTGATATTGAGGATTTTGTAAAGGCATATGATGCGAATGGTATTAATGCACCTATAGATTGTAAAATTCTTCATCGGGATTCTGAAATTAACGAAATATTTAAAAGTATTAATGAAAATATAGTTACCATATTAATTGGACCATCAGGAATTGGAAAAACGAGATTGGCTTTGGAAGTTTGCAGAAGGCAAGATAAAAAAGATATAAAGATATACTGCATTAAAAGCAATGGGAATTTATTGTATGAAGATATTAAGTACTATATTGATGAACCAGGGAATTATCTGCTTTTTTTTGATGATGCTAATATGGTTACAAGTTTTGATAATGTGCTTAATACAATTTTGACTTTACCAAATGATTATAAGATTAATGTCCTTATTACGGTAAGAGATTATGCTCGAGAAAGAGTAATTAAAAAAGTGTCAAGATATTCAAAACCTAGTATTATTAAAATTAGGAGCTTTAAAGATGATGAAATAACTGATATTTTAAAAAATAATCTGGGAATTATAAATACGAATTATCTTAAAAAGATAACATCCATAGCTAATGGTAATATAAGACTAGCATTTCTTGCGGGAATAAGATCAATCAATGATGGATATAAAGCGATACATAATGCAGAAGATATTTTCGAAAACTATTATGGATATATTATTGATGATGTAAAACTGACCAAAAATGATGTTATTATGCTTTTTTTTATTGCAGTGGCGGGACCAGTAAAAAGTAATGGTAATCAATTGTATAATGATTTGAAAAATACTTATGGTAATGAAATTGATGAAAAGAATATAATAGAAAATTTGTATTATTTGGAATTAATAGATTGGTTTAAAAATGAGATAACAAAGATATCGGATCAGAGTTTTGGAAATTACATATTATATTATGTTTTATTTAAGAAAAAATGGGTAAGTGTGGAGAGTTTAATTAATATTGGATTTCCTAATTACAGAAATAAAGTTATTTATATTCTTAATACTTTGATGGAAATATTTGGTTCAAAGGAACTACAAAAATATCTGAAAGAATCTATAATTTCAGCATGGAATAATGCTCCAATTGATCAGAACATGCAATATTTAGAATCTTTTTATCAGATTGAACCAGATAAGGCTTTATATATTATAAAGAAACATATAGATCAAGAAAATGTTGTGATTTTTGATTTGGATGGGTTTGATATTAATGATAAGAAAAAATATCATAAAATATCATCAAAAGAAATAGAAATTTTGGGTGGCTATAAATATACAGATAATTTTGAAGATGCATTAGATTTACTTATATTTTATTATGCTAAAAGACCTGATTTAATAATGGATTTTTATTTTGTTTTAACCGAAAATTTCTTATATGACCGATATTCTAACGCAACTAAATATAATCATGAATTGTGTATGTTGGATAAGTTGTGGGCTGTAACAGAGAAAGGGGAAAACTATAATAATAGTATTTTGTATTTACATATTTCAGAATATGCATTGAAAACAGAAATATCATTTACTGAATCAATTAGAAATAGTCATTCAGTAAATTTTGTAAGAATGCCCATTGAATTCACAGAGGAAATTGCTGTTATTCGTGCGAATATATTGAAAAATTTAGGTTGTTTACGAAAATATGCTCAATATAAAGATCTTGTTAATGAAATTCTATTGAATAATAATATTAATGGATTAAGTGATGAAGAATCTAGCAAATACTTAAAAGCGGACTTTGATATTATTTATACAAATCTTATAGATAAGGATAAGCCAGATTTTTATGACGCAAAAATAGTCGCTAGATATAAGAAAATAGCTGAGCAAATTGGAATAACGACTGATGAACATTTTCAGATATTTGAGAAGAATATAGAATATAGAATTTATGATATACTGAATTGTAACCACAAGTTAGGACAAACTATAGATGATGCTGAAAAAATACATAGAGAGCGTATCTTAAAGGAAGTAAAATCGTATAAATTATGCAATTATCGAAAATTATTTGCTATATGTAATTCTTTAGAAAGGAAATTGAGTGAGCGAGAAAAATGGACATTAAATACAGGCTTGGATTACATTTTTGAAAATTTGGAAGAGGATAGTATCTTATACATAGATGTAATCAAAGAATATTTTAATGAAAATGCACCTTTAAGAATTAATGGATATCGTCAGATAAAATATTTGATTGATAATCTTGGATATCAAGCAACTTATGATTTGGTTATCAATAAAATGTTTGATAAAAAAGATGAGTGGTTATCACTTATTTGGGAGTGCCTTCCGGAAGAGAGTATCAGCGAAAAGGCTGTTAATGATTATAAAGAATTTGTACTAAATAATCTTAACGAAGATAGGCATATCATTCCGGAGATTCAAATAATAAATCGGTATGGGGAGAAAGATAATGAACTTAAAGCAAAGGTAATTGAGAAGGTTGTTAATCATCCTGAATTTTCAAATGCATTTTTGGGAAGTGCATATAAAGAAGAGGATATCAAATAAATTTTCTATTTTTTCAGAGACAATATTGAGACATTAGCAACAATATACATGAATGCTATTAGGAATAATATTGATATGGATTATAATGGAAAGTTATTTATAAAAATATTTGAACAACAACCTGCAATATGGAATGAGTATGTTGATTTTGTTAAAGACAATATCTATTTGGATGGTTATGAGAATAAAATGTTTGACTTGATATGGAATGTTGATAAATGGCGAGAATGCATTGATTATGCATATATGGTATTAATTGATGACGATACGGTAGATAGGCCAGCAAGATTACTGTTTAGAAAAACACAAGATTGTAATGTATTTAAACGAAAGAAAGACTGGTTAATTGATAAGCTTCATAAATATAGTTTGAATTTTGATAAATGTAGAAAACTTATTTTGGTAGTAGTAACCGTTTTGCCAGAATGTAAACTAGAATTTATTATAGAATTCCTAAAAGATAATAAAAATATTGAGGATTTTAAGAAAATTTATTTATTTCCTATGTCTTGTTCATGGTCTGGAAGTGAAGTACCTCTTATTCTTAAGAAAATTGAATTCCTAAAATTGTTGAAAGATAGCCTAAAAGGCATTGATTACATAGAACATAGAAAATATCTTGAGGAACTATGTATGAAATATGAAAAATATAAGGAGGAAGTTGAATTAAGAGAGTATATTGAAGATGCCGATTACGCATAAAACATATGTACAAGAAGAAATAATTATTCAAATGACAACTTTGAAATAAGAAAAATACAGTTGTTAAGATGTTACAGAAAATGTAAGTGGGAAGAAACAGTGAGGCCTAAATGGATACAAGATACTATATGATTATTATCAAGGGTGAGATAAAGACAACCGAAGTAATGTCATGTGTGTACGATACCAATGTACATAAATGGAACGTGAAATTTAATAATGGGAAAAGCTATCTCTATGCATATATGAATGTTGAGAAATTAACTAAGCCGGATGTTTTAAATCCTAAGTCGTATCGTATTAGCAGAGAGGGACGGGAGTTTTTTGATATAGATGCAATATCTGTGTTCAGAGGCAGACAGGAGTCTTATTGGCATATTTGTTTTAAAGACGGCAGTGAACGGGATTACCATGAGAGCGATTTGCATATTGCAGAGTCATGCCTGAATGATAAAAGGTCTGCCGATGTATTCCAATATATAAAGCAGATTGCTGAATTGAGTAATATTAGAAATGAAGAGACGGGGGAAAAATTATTACCTAAAAGATTTGATAAAATTACTTATGTTGGTAATGAGGTTGCATTAGCGAAATATTTGAATCCTCCTTTATTGAATACTGGTAAAAAAGGGGGAGAATATGTTCCGATATTTCCATTTGGCTGTAATAACAGTCAGTATAATGCTGTAAAAAATGCGATGGAGAATCAGATAAGTGTAATACAAGGACCGCCGGGAACAGGTAAAACACAGACGATATTAAATATTATCGCTAATATATTGATGCAGGACAAAACGGTACAGATTGTATCTAATAATAATTCTGCAACTGAAAATGTATATGACAAACTGTCTTCACCACAGTATAATCTGGGATTTGTTGCTGCAACATTGGGAAGTTCTAAAAATAAGAAAACATTTGTTGAACATCAGGATTCATCTTATCCTGATTTTTCAACTTGGAAAATGTCTGAAGAATTTGGTGAAATGCGTAAGAAAATATCAGAGCAATCCGTTAGGTTAAAAGAATTTTTTGATAAACAGGAAAAACTTGCTTATTTAAGGCAGGAATTATCTCAATTAGTTACAGAACAGCAATATTTTAACCAGTATGTTGAAGAATCCGATGTTAATACAGATAATATAAAGTGCAAGAAAATGTTATCATCAAAACAATGGATGATGTTATGGCAGGAGTGTCAGGCAATATCAGAGGAGAAAAAGACAATAGGATTCTGGTTTAAAATAAAGACATTTTTCAAGTATGGCATAACACACTGGAGTTTTTATAAGCAGGAATTTTCAAAGATAATTACAACATTTCAGGCTATGTATTATAAGGCAAAAGAAAAAGAATTATCTAAGCAGATTTCAGATATTGAGGGATATTTAAACGGTGTTGATAAGCATTTGCTTAACGATTTATGTGACAATTCAATGATTTTACTAAAAGACAAGCTGGCAAGAAGATATGAAGGGAACGACAGCCGGAGAGTATTTAGTGAGGATAATCTGTGGAAGGAATCCAATGATGTATTGAAGGAGTATCCGGTTATATTAAGTACCACATTTTCATCAAGAAATAGTCTGAATTCAGATGTGGTATATGATTATCTTATTATGGACGAGGCATCACAGGTAGATATTGCAACAGGGGCTTTAGCACTTTCTTGTGCGAGAAATGTGGTTATTGTGGGAGATACTAAGCAGCTTCCAAATGTTGTTACAGAAGATATGAGGGTCAGAGCAAAAGCTATATTTGATACATATAATCTGAAAGAAGGATATCAGTTTACAAAGAGCTTTTTGCAGTCAATTCTGGATATTATGCCTGATGTAACACAGACATTATTGCGAGAGCATTATAGGTGTCATCCTAAAATAATTAATTTCTGTAATCAGAAATTTTATCGTGGTGAACTGATTATTATGACAAAGGATAATGGTGAAGATGATGTTTTGTCAGTTGTGAAAACAGTTGCCGGAAATCATGAACGAAATCATTACAGTCAGCGTCAGATAGATGTTATAAAAAATGAAATTATGCCTAAATATAACTTCAACCCGGAAGAAACAGGGATTATTACTCCGTACAGGAATCAGGTTGAAGCATTGAACAGGGAGATAACAGATATTGATGCAGCTACCGTACATAAGTTTCAGGGCAAGGAGAAAGACAATATTATTATATCCACTGTAGATGATGAAATATCAGATTTTGCGGATGATCCGTATTTGATTAATGTTGCAGTTTCAAGGGCAAAAAAGAAACTGATGTTGGTTGTGACTGGAAATGAGCAGTCAAAAGAACACAATATAACAGATTTAATAGATTACATTCAGTATAATAATTTTGAAGTTGTTGAGAGTAAGATTTATTCAATCTTTGATTATCTTTACAAGCAGTATACTGAGGAAAGAATAGCATATTTGCAGAAATATAAAAAGATATCAGAATATGACTCTGAGAATCTTATGTATTCATTGATACAGGAAATAATTGCTGATAATAAATATTTAAGTTTAGATGTTGTTTGTCATTTTCCATTGAATATGCTGATTAAAAATCCTCAACTATTAAATGACAGGGAGTGCCAGTATGCAATGAATCCAGCAACACATCTGGATTTTCTGATTTACAACAGAATCAGTAAAAAGCCGGTTTTAGCGATTGAAGTTGATGGATATGAATTTCATAAAAAGGATACCGTACAGGCTTCAAGAGATTTATTAAAGGATCGCATAATGGATTTGTATGAAATTCCATTATTAAGATTTAAGACTAATGGCTGTGGTGAAAGAGAAAAGATTGTAGGAATGTTAGATAAGCTGGTTGGATAGTCGAGAGGAAATAATCCTATTATAGTGGAGATATCGTACTAAACTTTGAAAGTTTGGTACGATTTTTATATTTATAAGAAAGAGAATGCTCAAAAAGGATTAAAATATTATTGTAGGGAACTTCTTGTAGATTAACAGAAAAATAGGTAAAATATTTTAGTTAAGTTAAATATAAAAATAAATGAGAGTCACCTTAGAGTGGCTCTTATTTTGTATATTTTTAATAAACAGTATATAACAGTTGACAACACACATCAACTGTTATATACTGTTTATCACAAAGGAGAAAACAAAAATATGCATATTATATTAAATCATTCTTCCATGGTTCCGATTTACGAACAGCTTATGGAGCAGATAAAGTCAGAGATTATCCAGTCTGTATTAAAAGAGGGAGAGGTGCTTCCGTCTGTGAGGACGCTTGCAGGGGAGCTTCGCATCAGCGCACTGACCGTAAAGAAAGCCTATGACAAGTTAGAAGAGGAAGGTTTTGTTACGACTGTTCACGGAAAGGGAACGTATGTGACCGCTTCGGATAAACAGCTTGCATCGGAGGCGAGGAGACTCGCAGTGGAGGAAGACTTTGACAAAGCCATTGACCGGGCAGTGGCAATTGGCATGAATAAAGAAGAAATCTTAGAGGTTGTAAAGCTTATACTTGATGAGAAATAGAAAGGCGAATTATGATAACAATGCAGAATGTCCGAAAGAAATATAAGGACTTTGAACTGGAACTATCTTTGGAAATACCAGAGGGGAGAATTACAGGGTTTGTAGGAAAAAACGGCGCAGGAAAAAGTACGGCAATTAAACTGATACTTGGACTGGTAAAGCCGGATGCTGGAAAGATTTGTGTGTTTGGTAACGAAGGTGGAGAGCTTCCGGCTGCGGTAAAGCAGAAAATCGGAGTATCTTTGACGGAGTCGGGCTTTAGTTCACAGTTTACGGTGGAAGATGTCTGGCATATCCTTGCTAAAATGTATCCTGATTTCCAGAAGGATTTTTTTGACCAAAAATGTGATGTGTTAAAGCTTCCTCGGAAGAAGAAATTAAAAGAATTTTCCACCGGTATGAAAGCAAAACTGAGGGTGTTGACGGCAATCAGTCATAAAGCCGATTTGTTGATTTTAGATGAGCCGACAGCAGGACTTGATGTGGAAGCACGAAATGAAATACTTGATTTGCTGCGTGAATATATAGCGCAGGATGAGAAGCGCACAATATTGATTACATCGCACATTTCCACAGATTTGGAGTCACTTTGTGACGACATTTATCTCATTCATGACGGAAAAATTATTTTGCATGAGGATACAGATGTTATTTTAGAGCAGTATGGCATTTTAAAGGTGGATGAGGAGCAATATAGGACATTAGACAAGACAGCAGTCATAAGAGCGCAGAAAGAAACCTATGGTTACGCCTGCTTTACTAATGACAGAAGATTTTATCAGGAAAATTATCCGCAGATTGTGGTGGAGCATGGTGGAATTGATGAATTAATTCTTATGATGACGGGAGGGTACAGATAATGGCAGGTTTAATAGAAAAAGATATCCGGTTAATGAGGTGTAATAAACAGGCAGTAATTCTCCTTCTTATCATTGGAGTGGTGATAGGATTACAGAATGAAGCGGTTATCCTGGGGTGGTTGCCGTTTGCAATCAGTATTCTTCTGATAAATACAGTTACCTATGACGAGCTTGATAAAGGATATGGATTTTTGATGACTTTGCCGATTGATGCAGAAACGTATGTGAGGGAAAAATATTTTTTCTGTCTTACAGGAGGAACGGTTTCATGGCTTGTGGCAGCGTGACTTTACATGATACTAGAAATGAAACAGCAGATGCCGGTAGACATGGCTTCCCAGATTCCTGTGGTATTGGTGTTTCTGCCGGTTACGGCATTGTTGATTGCATTGCTGATTCCGCTGCAGCTAGTATCCGGAGTAGAAAAGAGCAGAGTAGTCATTTCGGGGGCATGTGGTGTAATGGGAGCGTCTGTCATTGCATTTGCGAAGCTGGTAAAGACAAATGTATTAAGTGCCTTTTCATTTTTAAACCAAATGAATGGCTGGATACTTGCAGGAATTGCAGTGGTAGTGATAGTACTTCTCATACTGCTCTCTTATGCAATTAGTGTCCGGATTATGGAAAAGAAAGAATTTTAGAAAAAATATTTAAGCGGGACATTCATAAATAAATGAGTGCCCCGCTTATTAACGCATATTAGAAATTATCCCCATTCCATCCCCAGTTAGAAACAGCCTGATATTTTATATAGACATGATCTGGTGCGATGCCAAGAACATCTTTAAAAATGTCACATATCTGGCCGGTGAGTTTAGAAAAGGCAGATGGATTCTCATTGCCGTAAACGCTGACCTCGACCATAGCCATAGGCTCGGCATTGCTTCCTCTGAAGTAGAGCTTGTAGTCAGGTTCGAAGCCGACCATGAGCCAGCTTTCTGACTTGCCGGGAATTGTTTGGATAGCCTGACCTAAACGTGTTTTGATTTCAGATTCCTGTGCTTCTGTAAGAGAAGTGCTTATCTTTGAATTGATAAATGGCATATGTTACCTCATTTCTGCGCCGCAGGCGCGTGTATTCATGTGATGATTATAGCACTTTACATATGTCAAAGAAATATATTAATTGTCAGCGCCTTCTTTGATGCCGTGGCGCTCTGCATATCCAGTCAGGATAAGTGTGAGCGCACCGTCGCCTGTTACATTGCAGGCTGTTCCGAAGCTGTCCTGAAGTGCAAATATTGTAAGCATAAGGGCAGTTCCAGTGTCGTTAAATCCAAGCACGCCGGTAATAAGTCCGAGCGAAGCCATAACTGTTCCGCCAGGTACGCCAGGTGCACCGATTGCAAATATTCCGAGAAGCACGCAGAACAGAATCATAGTTCCGGCTGATGGAATAGTGCCATACAAAATCTTTGATACAGTCATGCAGAAAAATACCTCTGTCAGCACTGAACCGCATAAATGTATATTTGCAAACAAAGGAATTCCAAAAGAGACCATGTCCTTTCTCAAAACCTTTGATTTGCCGGCACACTGAAGTGCAACTGCGAGTGTGGCAGCAGATGACATTGTTCCAATTGATGTAAGGTATGCAGGACCGTAATGTCTGATTGCTTCAATCGGGTTCTTTTTAGAATACAATCCTGCGATTGTGTAAAGCAGAGTCATCCAAATGTAATGTCCGATTAATACAATAATTATAATTTTCAGGAACACAGGAACCTGCTTTGTTATTGAACCTTCGTATGAGAGTCCGCAGAAAGTGAGTCCGATGAAAAATGGAAGAATCGGTATCATGATTCTTGAAACTATCGCAAGCACAATTTTCTGGAATTCTTCAAGAATATTTGAAATCAATTCTGCTTTTGTCCAAGCGGCAGCAAGTCCGACCATAATTGAGAACACAAGTGCGCTCATAACAGGCATTATCTGTGGAATTGATAATTCGAAAACCGCAGCCGGAAGCTCTTTCAATCCATCAGCAGTAGAGGATATTGACAAATGTGGTATCAAAATATATCCGGATGCTGTAGAGAAAAGTGCAGCACCAACTGATGATGTATATGCGATTGTAACTGCAATCAGAAGAAGCTTAGATGCATTTTTGCCCATCTGAGTAATCGAAGGTGCAATAAATGCAATGATTATCAGCGGTATGCAGAAATTAATTATCTGATTGAGAATATATTTCAGAGTTACAACGATATTCAAAATGGCGCGTGAAAATGAATTGCCATCAGTTGAACTTAACAGTAGTCCCACCATGACGCCGGCAATAACACCCACCAGCAATTTGAACGGCAGGCTGCGAAAAAAACTATTTTTCTTCATTTAATAAATCTCCTTCATTGGTGTAGTTAATAAAAATTATAATATAGGCCGGAGAAAATAACAATGGAAAGGTTTGGGGGATTAATATAGATGAGTTTTGTTAATTAGATTATGCAAGTATTTACCAGGTGATATATAAGGGGATTCTCTAAAAAACCAGTAAATACCTGAAGTTAGAGGCTTATTTGTCTCGTGGTAATAAATAAATTAATTGGCTGGTATTTTTGGGGAAAATGGACTAAAATAGGCAATGAGAGATTTAAGCATGATTGAAAAGGCTTAAATTCGTTGGATTAACATTAACATGAGATGTATTGAAATTACATGGAAAAATTTACATGCGCCTTTAACAACAAGAGATTAACATTAACATGAGATGTATTGAAATGTCTGAAAAGCATGGTGATTATGCAGCATATCATGATTAACATTAACATGAGATGTATTGAAATTATCTGAATATGTGACGGATTCCGTCACGGTGCAGAGATTAACATTAACATGAGATGTATTGAAATATTAGCACCACTGGTTGTTAATGAATATGTTCGTAGGATTAACATTAACATGAGATGTATTGAAATATAATTTTATTTCTAAAAATAAATGCCACTACTTAGATTAACATTAACATGAGATGTATTGAAATTTATCAAAACGAGCAAAGTATATACCGCCCCGCCAGGATTAACATTAACATGAGATGTATTGAAATGAACATTGGAACACTTGACGTATATGGGCGACCAACGATTAACATTAACATGAGATGTATTGAAATTTATCTATTTTAACAATACATGCACACCCAAATCGATTAACATTAACATGAGATGTATTGAAATTGCTAAAACTATCATATCCTTGTAGTTCTTCAATTGGATTAACATTAACATGAGATGTATTGAAATTCTCTTAAATACATATTGTATGTGCTACTACTACGGATTAACATTAACATGAGATGTATTGAAATTATATGGCGACACTGACAGCGTCAAAGGCATTAATGATTAACATTAACATGAGATGTATTGAAATATATTAATCAAGGGGCAGGCATGTAAAATTGTTTGGATTAACATTAACATGAGATGTATTGAAATACCAATGCAAACTACTGGTAAAATGGCACAGCAGAGATTAACATTAACATGAGATGTATTGAAATTGTTTTAGTGAATGATAACGCTTGTCAAAAACATGATTAACATTAACATGAGATGTATTGAAATGATTCCAATTGAAGTTCTTTCCATCAGCGCCTTTAGATTAACATTAACATGAGATGTATTGAAATGTGCCGGGCTGGATAATAACAGTATTGACTGTACTGATTAACATTAACATGAGATGTATTGAAATAAAAATAACAAATCAAGAATTGTTCTGATTCCTGAGATTAACATTAACATGAGATGTATTGAAATGTTATAACCGGGATTGTAAACTTAGGAGCAACCGGAGATTAACATTAACATGAGATGTATTGAAATATTCCAAAAACAAGATTTATATATGGACTTACTGCCGATTAACATTAACATGAGATGTATTGAAATGACTTCGGATGAGATTAAGAGAGGAATAAGAGAAGGATTAACATTAACATGAGATGTATTGAAATTGTTATTACAACTTTAGCGCTTATCATCTTCGTATCTGATTAACATTAACATGAGATGTATTGAAATATATTTATTACAGAAGTTTGAGCAGAAAGAGTTTACGATTAACATTAACATGAGATGTATTGAAATATTTCTACTCTGTGATTATATGGCGCATTAAACAGATTAACATTAACATGAGATGTATTGAAATGAATGAAGTGCTTCACTATACAACTGATTCAGATAGGATTAACATTAACATGAGATGTATTGAAATTCTGGTACATCTGTTATAGATAAGCAAATTAGTAATCGATTAACATTAACATGAGATGTATTGAAATTAATAACCAGCTCCGCCCTGACAATTACCGATTGATGATTAACATTAACATGAGATGTATTGAAATTGTGTGGAAAACAACAGCTTAACTGACATATATATGATTAACATTAACATGAGATGTATTGAAATGTATATAGTTAGCGACTGGCGTTTCGGTAAAACGGATTAACATTAACATGAGATGTATTGAAATATATCCTAAATTACTGGGAGACGCAGTAACGGCGACGATTAACATTAACATGAGATGTATTGAAATTCGACAAAGCTGGCTACAACTCCATTTCTGAAAAGAGATTAACATTAACATGAGATGTATTGAAATGCTATATGACTGGGTACAGGACGAACAGATGATGTGATTAACATTAACATGAGATGTATTGAAATTCTGTAATCAACCGCTCCTTTTTCTGGATATTCAAGATTAACATTAACATGAGATGTATTGAAATTGGCTGTTGCTGTTGTTACACCAATATTACCATGTAGATTAACATTAACATGAGATGTATTGAAATAGCTTCCACAAATTATTGATAGAAGTCGTGCATGCCGATTAACATTAACATGAGATGTATTGAAATCCAAAAACACGATTAAATTCCGCAATACCTTTTTGATTAACATTAACATGAGATGTATTGAAATTTGTGTATTTTAGTAACCAAGTCAAGGAGCATGCTGATTAACATTAACATGAGATGTATTGAAATTCATCAATACTTAACAACTCAAGCCTAACATTAAGGATTAACATTAACATGAGATGTATTGAAATCTTCGCCAAATTGCTATTTCGCAAAGTGCTTTTAGATTAACATTAACATGAGATGTATTGAAATAATATATCCATGGTATGGTTCTCCTTTGTGTGTATGATTAACATTAACATGAGATGTATTGAAATTTACATGCCGTTTCTTTCGTAGTGCGCACTACAGTGATTAACATTAACATGAGATGTATTGAAATGCAACGGAAAAATTAAAGTCTGCTCCGTCCTGCGTTGATTAACATTAACATGAGATGTATTGAAATGACGAAACAACATCAAAGTTAGCTTTGTAAGAATCAGATTAACATTAACATGAGATGTATTGAAATGAAATGGTACATTCCTTTTTTAATGCCTTGAAAGGATTAACATTAACATGAGATGTATTGAAATTACACGGCAATATAGGTGTAACAACAGCAACAGCAAGATTAACATTAACATGAGATGTATTGAAATGCGTTACCACTGTACTCTGTTGTAGATGTGTCAACGATTAACATTAACATGAGATGTATTGAAATGCTTCTCCAGTGTATTCGGTTGTTGTTGTGTCTAGATTAACATTAACATGAGATGTATTGAAATTTTAGCGGTGGCAAGGATAGCACAGTTTTAGGACGATTAACATTAACATGAGATGTATTGAAATTAATCTGCTTTATGTGTTAAAGAACAACGGTGTTACGATTAACATTAACATGAGATGTATTGAAATACTGGTAGTGTCCAAGCATATAACCATAATGCATGATTAACATTAACATGAGATGTATTGAAATATCAAGTGCTGTGTCATCTCGCTTGGTTGATTCTGATTAACATTAACATGAGATGTATTGAAATGACAATTTACGACCCATATGATTTAGAATGTAGTTTGATTAACATTAACATGAGATGTATTGAAATGACCATGTGAACGGTAGTAAGAATTGTTTATCTGCGATTAACATTAACATGAGATGTATTGAAATAAAATTTAATGGACCTATTGAAACCCAACAAGATTGATTAACATTAACATGAGATGTATTGAAATGCTTATTAGATATGCTTGTAACCTCGTCTTGGTTAGCGATTAACATTAACATGAGATGTATTGAAATATGGAAACAGAAAAGAAGGTACAGTAACCATCACAGATTAACATTAACATGAGATGTATTGAAATTTAGATGAAGCCACAGACAAAGCACTTGAAATGAGATTAACATTAACATGAGATGTATTGAAATTAAACGGACTTATTTGTCTTACATTTTGTTGTTAGATTAACATTAACATGAGATGTATTGAAATTAATTATTCCTCCTTGTTATCTGTATCAGTTTCAGATTAACATTAACATGAGATGTATTGAAATTTATTAGTATTTACTTGATTATCAGTGCTTACTTGGATTAACATTAACATGAGATGTATTGAAATATTAATCCCATAAGATAATTGATGAGATATTTTAACGATTAACATTAACATGAGATGTATTGAAATACATCCAAGAAAGAAACAGATGAATAGTTTTGCTCGATTAACATTAACATGAGATGTATTGAAATTAACATGTTGAGAAAAAGAACTATTAAGAATACTTAGATTAACATTAACATGAGATGTATTGAAATTAGCACTGCTTTGTTGTATTTAAGTCTGCCGTAGCAGATTAACATTAACATGAGATGTATTGAAATTTAAAAGAGTTGATGAGGAAAATAATCTGCCAGAAAGGATTAACATTAACATGAGATGTATTGAAATTAATATTTAGTTGTAGACATATTAAACACCCCCTAGGATTAACATTAACATGAGATGTATTGAAATAACTTCATGAGCAAATATTGCTGATGATGCAGATTAGATTAACATTAACATGAGATGTATTGAAATTCAACAAAGCTGGCTACAACTCCATTACGAAACAAAGATTAACATTAACATGAGATGTATTGAAATGCACGACAATTAATATTGATGTATAACTCCCAGAAGATTAACATTAACATGAGATGTATTGAAATAAAATATTTTTAACTACATTAAAAAGTGTGTTAAAGATTAACATTAACATGAGATGTATTGAAATCTTGTAAACGGAACGTACTGTTCTCCAAGAACCTGATTAACATTAACATGAGATGTATTGAAATTTGTACATTGTGTACTTTACGCGTAATGCCTTTAACTGATTAACATTAACATGAGATGTATTGAAATCGCGCTTATGTCTAATCTTGGTGACATTCAACTTGATTAACATTAACATGAGATGTATTGAAATCTTTGACAGCTTTTAATAAGTTCTTAGGCATTAATGATTAACATTAACATGAGATGTATTGAAATCCACTCCTGACAAGATAATCAAGTTTTGCTTTTAAAGATTAACATTAACATGAGATGTATTGAAATTCAAGAAGAGACTGTTCACATGCTATAACCTGTATAGATTAACATTAACATGAGATGTATTGAAATTATGTATATTCTCCTTTCTTTTGTGATAACTGTATGATTAACATTAACATGAGATGTATTGAAATTAGTTTTCGATAGGTGAAAAATTAACGCTTTCCAACGATTAACATTAACATGAGATGTATTGAAATCAGTATGGGCGATTATGAAGCTCTGGCGCTTTGTGATTAACATTAACGTGAGATGTATTGAAATATGTATTTTTGACAAGCATTTACACATTCTTCTTGGATTAACATTAACATGAGATGTATTGAAATATCAGAACAGCAATTAAATCAGCTGACCATGACTTGATTAACATTAACATGAGATGTATTGAAATAACGGTATATGACCCTTATGATTTAGAGTGCAGTTTGATTAACATTAACATGAGATGTATTGAAATCCTCTTATTGTACTTATGTGGAGTGTTGCACTGGGATTAACATTAACATGAGATGTATTGAAATTCTGTAATCACATAATGCATTGCACAGCCGGATACGATTAACATTAACATGAGATGTATTGAAATGTATGATTAGATTGATTTTTATAATAATCTGTTTTAGATTAACATTAACATGAGATGTATTGAAATGCTCTTGAAAAACCGAAGCCACGACCAGTAAAGAGATTAACATTAACATGAGATGTATTGAAATGGAGCTGCAAAGGCTTCTAAGTAGTTATCACATTGATTAACATTAACATGAGATGTATTGAAATATTTCTTGTTCTTGCTCTTTATATTTCCGCATTTCGATTAACATTAACATGAGATGTATTGAAATATGAATCTGTATATAAGATAAAGTAGAGCGACAATGATTAACATTAACATGGGATGTATTGAAATCATTTTCCTGTCTGCTTTGTATGCTCGTTAATCTTAGATTAACATTAACATGAGATGTATTGAAATGCCCAATCTACCGGGCAATTATCAGGTCCCCAGAGATTAACATTAACATGAGATGTATTGAAATATTACATTTTCTATGTGAACTTTTATTTATACATCTTAAGATTATTAATATTTAAAGAAAAAACCAGAAAGTTTGTTAAGCTGTATAATATTTGGTTTGTATACATCATTAATATATGATAAACAAATTTTAAATTGGTAAAAGTTTTTATGATTAAAATACAAGTTATATATATTTAATAGTAATAATTACATATTTGTCGAATTTTGTCGAAATATTTTGATTGAGCTATACCAAATGTTGTATTAAAATAAATACATAAAGTTCGTTAAAAAGTTAATTAATATAATTTACATCATATGTTATGGTTAATTCTTAATTGAACACATCAGAAAACATGTTTCAATACATCTTATGTTAAAGCTAATCAGATATAATAGAATAATACCATATTATGATAAAAAAAAGAATAAAAAGCATTGTATTCTTATTAAGATAGTGATATATTAAACACATAAGATAACATTGAGATGAAAAGAAAGGAGGCATAGATGGAAATACATGTTTTTGAACTTAGAGTGAAGGTTTATACATTAACTGATTTAAAATTAGAAGAAGTCCTTTCGACAGAAGCAGAATATATAGATTCTGCTTTTGCGCTGGATGACGAATGGCTTAGATTCCACGAGAATAATGAATACAAGAATTATACATTCAGTGGACTTTATCCCTTAGCAAAGGACGGCATATACAAGAAGGATAATGTATATACAATTACAATCAGGACGGTGGATTCTCGCTTGGAACAGTATATGAGAAAGACGCTTGCTAATCATTATACCGATAAGATGAAAGGTCTCACGATAACATCAAGAATTATACCTAAGAAGTTTATCAATCAGTTGTATACGCTTACACCGGTTATCCAGAAATATGATGGAGGTTATTGGAAGAAGGCAGTATCGATTGATGAATACGAGAAAAGGCTATTTGCAAATGCGGTTAAGAAATACAATGCATTTACAGGGGAGAAGATAGACGAGGACTTTCAGCTATATAATGAGATAAGTTTTATTAATAAGAAGCCAGTGAAATTCCCATGCAAAGGAATTGTGTTACTTGGGGATAAAATTAATCTAAAGATTGCGGATAACAAGTTAGCTCAGGAACTGGCTTATTTTCTGACGGGAACAGGCCTGGGAGAAACTAACTCAAGAGGAGCAGGGTTCTGCAATTACAGATGGCTGTAGGGGGTGATTGATTGTTAAAGGATTGCATTGAGATTTTCCAGAAAAAGATAGAACATATGGGGAATGAATGTGGGAATGCAGATGCACTTATATTAGATAATTACATACCGGCTGATGGGGATTACATAGTAGTAAAGAAAGATGGAAGCGTAGTCAGATGTTCAATTAAGATGGACAAGAAGGCTGGCAGACCTGTAAAGGACTTATCTGATGGAGACAGCCAGTATGAAGATATTGTTTTTTACGATTATCATAGCAGGCTGGTAAGTATGGATAAACCACAGGATCCGAAAAAGGTTATTCATTCTAATAATTATCTGTCATTCTGGATCAAGAAAGAAAGTTTAACTAATGGAAAGCTTAATATGGAAGGAATCGACCGGTATTTTGATATATTATCCAATCCAAGGGTTAAATATAAGAATGCCAAGGATTCCAAGATGTACGATTACATTTTTCCAGTAGTAGGTGAGGTTAATCAGGAAAAACTGGAACAATGCAGAAACTGGATTAAACAGCATATTTTTAATATGCAGGATTTTGGCATAGATATTTCAGGCAAGAATTACCTTAAGGTTTTCTTTGAGGATGATAGAGATTTATATATTAATGAAGAAAAGCGATATCTGATGACCAAGATTTATAACAAGAATGATTACAATATAGATATTGATGAGCAGATATACGGACTTCCTAATGATAATCTGGCATTGAATTCGAAGAAGCCATATATGGAGCATAAGACAAGGAAAAATGTTGTGCCTTATCTTATAACACCAGAAGAGGCTGCAACACAGAGAAAGTTTTTTGATTATCTCATGAATGAAGCCAACCGCGGATATACTAACATATTTTTTGACAGTGATGAAGATGAGATTATTCCAAAGAAGCCGGGAGAATTTATCACAGATGATTTCTCAGGATTTTTTATTCAGATTCAGAAAGGAAAAGAACTGTCTATCCAGCATCAGGATGCAATTGTTGATTATAAGTACAATCTTTATAAGCATTTTCAGTACAGAGATGTGATTGGAAGTGCAAAAGATGAAGAGATTTTCAAAGAGTATGTTAATAAGAAACAGATGCTTGCTGTGTTAGATGAGGTTATATTTTCTAAATGTCTTTCAAGAAATTTCTTTACAGACGATATTAATGTGAATCCTGAGTTGAAAAGAAATATTATTATGTCAAGAGATGCAATATTTGCATGGCTTTATAAGGGACAGGAACAAGGAATAGACGCAGTACTTCATAATGTATGTATTAATACTGTCAGGGATTCAATCAATAATGGCTATATGAATAAAGTTATTATGCAGTTTAATTTTATGAAGTCGCTAGAAGAATATTTTGGAGGGGTAAATATGGCGGACAGATATAGTGATATTAGAAAAAATCTTAGTGATAAGATTAATAAAAAAGGATATAGTCAGATAGAAAGTGATGAAGAATACTTCTATGCTGTAGGACAGCTCGTGTATTATTTCATATCTTTGAATAAATCAAAAGACAAGAAACATTCTCTAGCCAATCCATTTTTCAATGCACGAAATAATGAACTATTACAGAAGAAGATTACGCAGTTCTTTAAGAAGTACAATTACATAATAGGAACTACTAACCGAAGATTTAATAATCTGTATTCAATGGTTTCATCATATGAATTGACAGGAAGAGTTAAGAGCGAAGAGATTATAGCAGGTTATATAAGCAGTAATTTAATATACGATTCAACTAATAAAGAGGAGGATTAATATGGATAAGAGAGTATACGGTGTATTAGGAATTTCATCTATAATGGCAAACTGGAATGCAGATTTTACAGGCTATCCAAAGAGTACACAGAATGGTGATGTGTACGGAAGTGACAAGGCGTTAAAGTATCCTATGAAGAAAATGTGGAATGATGAGGGCAAGAAAGTCCTTTATATCAAATCTATGAAGTTTTCAGCAGATGGGTCACTTGTCCCAAAGACATTAAAAGAAAGATATGAAGAAATATTTGCAGTTAAGGATCTGAAGGATACTAAGGAGTCTAAAGAAGTACTTAGTAATCTTATGACAGCAGTTGATGTTAAGAATTTTGGAGCTACATTTGCAGAATCAAAGAATAATTTCTCTATAACCGGAGCTGTACAGTTTGGACAGGGCTTTAACAAATATGAAGACACAACTGCAGAGGAACAGCAGATTTTATCACCATTTAGAGATGGCAGCAAGGATAGTGAGAAGGATTCAGAGGCTAAGAATTCAACACTTGGAACTAAGATAACAAGTGACGAAGCACACTATTTTTATCCATTCGTAATCAATTCAATGGCATATAAAGAGTTCGTGCAGTTAGGTGTAACTGATGGATACACTGAGGAAGATTATCAGAATTTTAAGAGAACAGCACTTGTTTCAGCAACATCATATGCAACTAATGCGAAGGAAGGCTGCGAGAATGAATTTGCATTATTCGTTGAGACTGAGTCGGATATGTATCTTCCTAATCTTACAGAATACATCACATTTGAAAAAGGAGACAAGCTTAATACTATTGATATAAGCGAGGTTGCAAGCATTATTAATGCAGTTAAAGATAGAGTTAAGAGTGTGGAGGTATATTATAATCCATATACAACTAATCTTGTATCTGGAATTGAAGACGAGAAGGTCTTTAATATAATTACTTTAAAAGAGGTGTAATATATGGAGGCTGTTAGATTTACACTGAGTGGCAGGACAGCTTTTTTCAAGAAGCCAGAGGTTAATGCATATTATTATTTTACATACAGCCAGATTCATAAGATTGCACTGATGGGAATGTTTGGTGCAATATTAGGATATGGTGGATATGCACAGAAAAACTGGCAGATAATGAAAAAAGGACAGGAAATAGCTGTCGAATATCCTGAGTTTTACGAAAAACTGCATGAATTAAAGATTTCTATTGTTCCAAAAAATGAGAGGGGATATATTCCAAAGAAAGTTCAGATATTTAACAATTCTGTTGGATATGCAAGTGAGGAACAGGGAGGAAATCTTATAATAAAAGAGCAGTGGCTTGAAAATCCTGAGTGGGATATTTATGTACTGATTGATTGTGACGAGGCAGAAAAACTGGCTGGGTTTTTAGAACAGAGCAGATGTATTTATTATCCTTATCTTGGAAAGAATGACCACCCGGCTGACATTACTAATGTGAGCAGGGTAAATGTGCAAGAGGCTGATATTAATGAGGTAGCTATAACCAGCATGTTTCCTAAGAATATTGGCAGCGTTCTTATGCCAGATGAAGAAGATGAGATAGAGATTTTTAAATATACAGAAAAACTGCCGGTTGCATTAAATGGCTATACTAATCTTTATGAATATAAAGATTTCTGTTATACGAACATGACAGTAAGTATAGAGAATGGAAATGTATATAAACAGGGAAATAATATATTGTCATTTTATTAAATTATTATAAGCCGCATCAGGCAGTCTGAATGTTTTAAAATGCAGAGTTTTAAGGCAGGCAGATTATTTGGTGCGGCTTTTTTAAGTAAGGGGATATTAAGTATGGATATCAGCAGATATATGATACCGGTTGAACAATTAATTAATTGCAGCGAACAGTGTTTTGCACATTTATCAGAAGATGGAACACAAAAAGAGACTTTGAAAGAGCATACCCAGCGAAGTCAGAAATATTGGCTGTTAATAGCTAAGAATAAATGTATTGACGAAATTATGGAAAGATTCGAAGAAGAATATTTTGAAAATCTGTCTCAGGATAGCAGAAATATATTTGAAGAAATGACTATTAATATAGTTACAATGCATGATTTGGGCAAGGTCAATCCTGCTTTCCAGAAGAAAAAGATGGGTAATATCTGGTATAAGGATATGACGCCGGATAACAATATCGGCAGTAAACATTCGATTGTTTCATCTATATTTTACCTTGATTATTATCTTGATTTTATTAAGAGAATGATTGATGAAGAAAAAATTACCAAAGCGGAATCTGAGAATATCAAGGATTTTGCTTATATGTATTCGTATATTATTTCAAGACATCATGGTGGACTTACTGAATTTGAGAAGTATTTAGATGAACTTTCTGGAAAGAGTGATGATAGCGATAATTTAGGAAAGCGTACTTATGACTGGTACACTGAATCTGGTATAAATGCTGTGCTTAGTTATGACAGATATTCAGAAAATGTATTTAAGCTGCGAAGAACATATAAGGAGATGAATAAGAGACTCACATCTGACAGTGACAGAAAATCAGTAATTTTATATGCATGGATAAGGCTGTTATATTCTATGCTTGTTGCGGCAGATTATTATGCAACATCTGAGTATATGACAGGCTGGGAGCAGAACACATTTGGTAATATTAATAACATAGACGAAATAATGAGCGAATATGAGAAAGGCTTGATTCCAAAGTGCATAAGAGAATATGAGAAAACATCATATCCAATAGCGTATGAATTGTTTGGCGGTATAGACAGGAACACTGACATTAATGGAATGAAGGGGATAAATATACTGAGAACAGAGATGTTTTTAGATAGTGAAAATGTTTTGATGAATAATACTGATAAGAATATTTTCTATCTTGAAGCACCTACAGGAAGTGGAAAGAGTAATATGGCTATGAATCTCAGCTTTAAGCTTATGAAAAATTCGCAGGATATTAACAAGATTTTCTACATTTATCCATTTAATACACTTGTTGAGCAGAATATGAATTCACTTGCAAATGTATTTGGCAATAATGAGTCAGTTATGTCGCAGATTGCCGTTGTTAATTCTATTACTCCATATAAAGACATCTCAGATGATGAGCTTGATAAGAATTATCAGAGAATATTGCTCGACAGACAGTTTATGAATTATCCGACTGTATTATCTACTCATGTGATGTTGTTTAATACAATGTTCGGAGATAGAAAAGAGGACGCATTTGGATTTCATCAGTTGTGTAATTCAGTAATTGTGCTTGATGAAATCCAGAGCTATGACAACAGAATATGGGGTAAAATGATTACATTTTTAAAAGGATTTGCAGAGCTTTTAAATATAAAGATTATTATTATGTCTGCAACGCTTCCGAATCTCGAATTGCTGACTGATAACACGGCAGGGGCAGTAAAACTCATTGCTGACAGGGATAAATATTTCAGACACAATATGTTTGCTAAGAGAGTTGAGGTGGACTACAGTCTTTTGGACGAAGATATTACTATAGAAGAACTTGCACAGTATATTGTTGATAATGATGAAAATACTGGCAAAAAGGTTCTGATTGAGTTTATAAAAAAGAAAAGTGCAGAAGATTTTTACAGACTGCTGGAGGATGTGACTGACAGGCAGATACTTTTAATGACAGGAGACAGCAGTATTCAGGAGCGAAAAGATATGATTGATAAGATCAATAATATGTCTGATGTTGTACTTGTTGCTACACAGGTTATTGAAGCCGGAGTCGATATTGACATGGACATTGGATATAAGGATATATCAAGGCTGGACAGTGAAGAACAGTTTATGGGACGAATTAACAGGTCTGGTAAAAAGACAGGAAAAGTGTATTTCTATAATCTTGATAAAGCTAAGAATATTTACAGAAATGATACAAGAGTTGATACTGACAAGACATTGGAAAGCAGTGATATCCGCGAATATCTTAATACCAAAGATTTCTTTAAGTATTATGAAAATGTGATTCTGCCGGTACTGTTAAAATCACAGAAGAAAATAACAGATGATAATATTAAACATTTTTTCAAAGAGAAGGTTGGAAAACTTAACTATCCTTATGTCTGTGAGAAAATGAAACTTATAGAAGATGGAAGAAAGCTGATATCTGTATATTTTGCAAGAAGTATTCAGGCTGGTGATAATGTTATAGACGGTGCAGATGTATGGAACGAATATAAGGAGCTTATAGAAAATCCGGATTTATCATACTCTGAAAGAACTGTAAGAATACATGATGTAAGAAGCAAAATGAACATGTTCATATATCAGTTTAAAGAGGATATTAAGAGTAATATTGAGTGGAATGAGCAGATAGGAGATATATATTACATAGAAGACGGTGAAGATTACTTTGATGATAATGGTGTGCTTAAGAAAGAAATGATAGTAACTGCTGATGAGTTGTTTATATAGGGGGATATATGCAGGTAAATGGAACTTTAATTAATTATTATTTTCATTGCAGACGGCAGTGTTATTTACATGGAAACCGGCTGAATCTTGAAGATAACAGTGAGCAGGTAAAGATTGGAAAGGCTATCCATGAGGAAAAAGCAGGGGATTCAAAGAATTCAGAGATTGCAATAGATAATATAAGGCTGGACAGGCTTACGAAAGAGTATCTTACCGAGGTTAAGAAATCAGACGCTGATGTGGAGGCTGCCAAATGGCAGTTGCTTTTTTATCTAAAAGTTCTTAAAAGCAAAGGTATTGAAAGAAAAGGAAGACTGGAATTTGTTGAAAAGAATAAGAAGGATAAGAAAGTAATAATTGTGGAACTAACTGAAGAGTTTGAAAAGGAACTTGATAATTATATCAGCAGTATTGAACAGCTTTTAGAACAGGAGAAGCCACCAGAATGTATACAGACAAATACCTGTAAGAAATGTGCATATTATGAGTATTGTTATATCTGATGAAAGCATTTGAAAAACAATTTGCATGATTAAGAGGAGGAACTGAATGGGGAGTACAAAATATATAATGTCAATGGGGGAACTGACAAGAAAAGATAATTCTTTATGTTTCAGGAGGGACGGTAAAAATGTATATATTCCAGTAGAGAATACTAAGGAGATATTCTGTTTTAATGAGGTAAGTATCAATACTAAATTACTGGATTTTCTGTCACAGAATAATATAATAATACATTTTTATAACTATTATGGCGGGTATAGTGGTACATATTATCCGAAAGACCATTACTTGAGCGGGAAATTACTGGTAAAGCAGGTGTTAAAATATGAGAATGACCGGATGAGTGTTGCAAGGGCGATTGTGAAGGGAATTGGGCTTAACATTTATGAGGTGCTTTATCATTATTACAAGCACGGAAAGAAAGAAGTAAAAGAAACTACTGACTGGATTAAATCAGATTTTATCAGACTTGTCGAACAGTCACAAGATGTTAAAGAACTAATGGCCTATGAGGGTGAAGCATGGAGGCGTTTTTATGCAGATTTCAAGTATTTTCTGCCTGAGGATTTTGTGATGAATAAAAGAGTAAAAAGACCACCTGATAATCCTATAAATGCATTGGTGTCATTTGGAAATACTTTGCTGTATACCAAGACAATTTCGGCAATTTATCAGACACATCTGGATCAGCGAATAAGTTTTCTACATGAGCCGTCTGTGGGTCGGTTTTCACTGAGCCTTGATATGAGTGAGGTATTTAAGCCGGTTATAGTATTCAGAACAATATTTGACTTGGTTAATAATCACCGCATTCAGGTAGAAAAACATTTTGAGAAAAATGTTAATTACTGCATACTGAATGAAGAGGGACGGAAGATATTTGTTAAGGCTTTTGAGGAGAGAATGGAAAGCGTTTTTGAACATTCACGATTAAAAAGGAAAGTGACATATAGGACAGCATTGAAGCTAGACTGTTATAAGCTTATAAAAAACATTCTGGAAGACAAAGAGTTTGTTCCGTTTTCGTTGAAAGAAGGTATGTAATGAAGAGAGAACGCAATTATAATTATGCATTTTTATTCTATGATGTAGGAGAGAAAAGAGTGCAGAAGGTATTTAAGGTGTGTAAAAAATATTTGACGCATTATCAGAAATCTGTTTTCAGGGGAGACATGACACCATCAAAATTCATATCTCTGCGAAGCGAATTAAACAAGGTTATAGATAAAGATGAGGATTTCGTGTGCATAATCAAACTTATGAATGATAATGTATTTGGTGAGGAAGTGCTTGGAAATGCAGGAAAGGAGACTGGGGAAGAGTTGATGATATGATAGATTTATATAGAGTTTAAATAAAAGAAAAATATTTATAACAAAGGAGATATATATGACAGAATTTATTAATCAGATAAACGAAGATATAAAAGAGTATCAGGAAAGATATCCACATATGGCAAATATGAATAAAAACGAGTGGGCATTTAATTTCTGGGTATTAGATAAATTGTATAAAGAAGATGAACAATTAATAGAGGATAAAATAATTGACTATAATGATAAAGGAATTGATTGTTATGTATGGCATGAAGATACATTAGATTTGTATCTGATTCAAAATAAATATTATACAGATGCAAGTACATTAACAAATGATTATGTACAAAATGATTTTTTGACAAGGGCAATTGGTGCATTAGAAAAAGGAACTTATACAAGGAGTGAAGAACTTCAGAAAATATATAACAAATATAATGAAGAACAGGATTTTTCAGTACATTTTGTTTTGTATGTTACTAATACAACAGTAAAAACAAAGCAGATAATTGATGGAATTGCAAAATATAATGCAGATAATGTTAATAGAGATGCCGTAATATATGACTTGAATGACATAGAGAGTTTATATTATGATAAACCAATAGTTAATAAGAAGAAAATGTCATTTGAAATAAGAACGATTAATAAAGGAACTATACTCAATATTGATCCAGAAGCATATAAAATGACTGTTCCATTGGATGCAAAGTATGTGCTTGTTCCGGTAATTAATATGTATGAAATATATAAGGTTGCTAAAGAAAAAGAGTATCCTATTTTTGATGCTAATATCAGAGAATATTTGGGGGCAACAGGTGCAATTAATAAAAAGATAATGGAAACACTGAAAAATCCAGGTGAAAGAGTTAATTTTTTCTATTATAATAATGGAATTACAATTATTGCAGAAAATATCTCTAATGAGAACACAAGTGGTGGTTTTAAGAAATTAAGTATAGATAATCCACAGATTGTTAATGGATGTCAGACAGTTAGCACAATATATGAAACATTATCAAGTTTGCCCGAACAGACATTAGAAAAAGAATTTAAAGATACTTATGTAATGTTAAAAATTCTAAAAATACCATCAAATGATGTTAAATTGCAAACTTTATCAAATAATATAGTTACATATAACAACTCTCAGAACGCAATTAACCAAAAGGCCTTTGCTGCAAATACACAGGCATTTATAAGAGTCCAGACAGAATTTAGAAAAAAAGGATTTTTATTATGCATAAAGCAGAGTGATAAAAATACATTTTCAAAAGAATTTAAGAAACCAACAAAGCTTTTAGAATTAAATAGTGCTATTCTTGAGAAATTTGGATTAAGTGACATTTCTAAAACTAAGGATTTAGAAATTGATTTAGAAAAATTATTACAAGTAATATTAGCGTTTATCTCTTCTGCCCATGAAGCTATTACTAAGAAGTCACAATTATTAAAACCAGGAACTATTCAAAATAAGACTGTTACAGAATTTATTATGGGTGATGGAACAATTAATGATTTGTTAAATCTGTATTTATTATATTTGAGAGCAGAGAAAGAAAAGAAACTAAGTAGAGATGGAAGAATGCCTATTCCGCTGTATCTGATTGATTGCTTTGGAAGATATGATTGTGATAGAAAATGTAATAGAATATCTGAGATATTAAAAGATAAAGAAACTATTGATGGATTTTTAAGATTATATAAGGCAACTATACAGGGATATACAAATCAATGGGATAAGATTAATGAAGGAAGAGGATATAATGTTATGATAAAGTCAGATATAGATACGAATCTTATGGATAGTGCGAAATCTATGGCAGAAAGTATGATGTAATTACATTTATTAAAATCACACCGCCAAAGGCAAGCCACAGAATAAAAATAGAAGCCTGCATTCTGCATATGTAAGAATTGCAGAATAACATAATGTGAGTATCAGAAATAAAGGAGCAAGCAAATGAACACCCAACCATTTACCATATCACCAATTCCAGACGAAATATTTGCAAAGATGCAGGGGAAATCATTTAAGGACAACTGCACCGTTCCAAGAGAAGATTTGCGGTATCTTAAAGTTTTGCATGTCGGATTTGATGGGAAAACGCACAAAGGTGAGCTGGTTGTGAACAGGCTGATTGCTGATGATGTGCTTGATATATTTAAGCAGCTTTACGAGGCTGGCTATGAGATTGAAAAAATCAGACTTATTGATGAATATGATGCTGATGACGAGAAGTCGATGAGTGATAATAATTCTTCAGCGTTTAATTTCAGATACATTTCCTATTCAACGAAGCTGTCAAAGCATGCGTTAGGGCTGGCGGTTGACATCAACACGCTTTATAATCCTTATGTGAAATATGTTGATAGCAGAAGAAATGTAGAGCCTGCCAATGCTGAAAAGTATACAGACAGAAGCGTTGAATTTCTACATAAAATCGACCATGGCGATTTGTGCTATAAGGTGTTTGCAGAACATGGATTTGAGTGGGGCGGCGACTGGGAACATGCAAAAGATTACCAGCATTTTGAGATGCCAGATGAGTGGATTGAGAAAAGTTCATGCAGAAAAATGTAATGCAACACAAAAATTCGTACATAAAAGTGTGGTAAAACACAATTTTACGTCCATAAAAATGTTGAACATATCCTCTTAAAGGAACCAAATATTATACATAGGATAACCGCTTTCACATCAAGGTAAGTGACAATAAATCAGTTTTTAAGTAAAAATGTATCAAGAAAACGGTATATTTCAGAGTGTACTATACAAAATGCACAAACACTTGCGTAAATCTTTGTAATTTTAAGCCATTTTATTTTTATCCTTATTATGGTATTTTTAGCAACAGAGGCGATTTATTTTGCATGATATAGGACACTGCCAGCAAAATAACGCCTCTTTTGCTATTTAATCTATAATGTTTGGGAGGTTAATCATGATTAAGAAGGCAAGAAGGGTTTTTGCAGCTGTTGTTGCGGTATTATTAGTATGTTTTACAGCAGCACCAGTGTTGTCAGCTAATGCGGCAACACAGAATTCATGGAATTTCAAGAATTCTAATTTTAAGAAGTTAGGAACTATTAAATCAAGTACTACAGTAGACGGACTTGGTCTTATGGCAACAAGCAGTAAGACTATGAATGTCAAGGCTGAATCTGTAACGGTAGATGGCACAGCATATACATATTGTCTGGCTCTTTCTGGTACAGGCACTACATCATATCGTTCAGTTAAAGTACCAGTGTCAGGTTCTGATACAATTAAGGTAGTGTTAAGAAGCAGTGGAAGCTCTACCCGTAATTTAATCGTAGCTGATTCTAATGGAAAGAAGCTTGGAACTATTGCAGCTAATAAGACAGCTTCTTTAGGAATATATTCATATTCAGGTTCTAAGGGATACATATATCTGTATTCAGAGAACAGCGGAATCAACATTTACAAAGTACAGGTTGATTCTAATGGCAGCTCATCATCTGGTTCTTCATCAGGAAGTTCATCAGGTTCAGGCAGCTCTTCATCAGGAAGCAGCTCATCTTCAGGTTCATCAACAGGTTCATCTGTATCAGGTAATTATGTGGTTAAGGCAGGTGGTATGTCTTTAGCAGATGCACTTAAGAAGGCTAAGTCAGGACAGACAGTAGTTATTGATGGAACAGTTAAGTCTGGATCTGTTTCACTTCCAGCAGGTGTTAATCTTGCAGGAAAGAATAATGCGACAATAGATTTCTCACAGACAAGCGGAAGTTCAGGAAGAGGAATTACATTATCAGGTAATGGAAGTACACTTTCTAACATTACAGTTAAGAATGCTTCTGATAATGGAATCTTTATTTCAGGTTCTAATAATACATTAAAGTATGTAACATGCTGCTATAATGAAGATGCAGGTTTTCAGGTAAGCAACGGAGGAGCTAATAACAAGTTTTATAATTGCAAGTCTCATCATAATGCAGATGCCAAGGGTGAGAATGCTGATGGTTTTGCAGTGAAACTTCATTCAGGTGAAGGCAATTATTTTGAAAACTGTGTAGCTGAATACAATAGTGATGATGGCTGGGATTGTTATGCAGCTCATGGAGCAGTAACACTTGTAAACTGCCAGGCTAACTACAATGGATACTGTGATGGAATTTATGGTGATGGTAACGGATTTAAGATGGGTGGAGTAGATAACAAAACACCAGGAAAGGCAGCTCACCTTGATCCTCTTAACCATAAGCTTATTGGATGTACAGCTAAGGGAAACTATGCTAATGGTTTCGATAGAAACAACCAGAGTGGTGTTGTAACAATGAAGAATTGTATTTCAGATTCTAATAAGGGTAATAATTATCACTGGCCACTTACAGGAAAACCATCTGCACTTGGTTATAAAGTAACATTTGGCAAGGCTATTATTGAAGATTGTACTAATATTAATGGAAAAGTTAATATTACAGGAGCAACTCTTAAGGGTAACTGTAAGGGATTCTAGGTTAATGGCTGATTGTAATAATATGGTTTACAATACAGTATTATAATTTATAATAAAATAATAAAACGCATGTCCGATTTTTTCAATCTGGCATGCGTTTTTTATCGTTAATCCAATTTATTAATATTAATCAATTATATGGTGGTTAAGCCATCTGCGTGAATGAAAGCGAATGGTGAATATTATACCGCGGACAGTCCAGTCGGCAAACATTCCAATCCATACAGCAATAGGACCAAAACCATATACACGGCATAAGAATATAGTGAAGCTTACACGACATAACCACATGCTTGCACATGATGTTATCATTGAAAATTTCACGTCTCCGGCAGCACGCATTCCATAAGCCGGAATGAACGACAATACCCATGATATTGGCTTGGTTATTGTTATGAAAAGAGTCATCTCAAAACACATTCTTGCACTTTCTGCTTCCATTCCACCGAGTATGGTAATCGGCCGGCACAATGCAAATACAACAAGACAGCTTATAATAATAGCAGCTTCAGCCATTTTACTGAGCTTCTTTATATAGTATATGGCTTCATCTTTTCTTCCGGCACCAATACACTGGCCAACTATAGTCATAAGTCCGATTCCTACACCCTGTGCAGCAACGCCGTTAAGGTTTTCCAGAATATTGGTCACAGCATTTGCAGCAATAGCAGCAGTTCCGAGCGTTGAAACTGTTGACTGGATTGCCAGCTTTCCAAACTGGAACATACTGTTTTCAATACCTGAAGGAATACCAATATATAGGACTTTCTTAATTAAATCCCAGTCGGGACGGATTGTGTAATATCTGTTAACGCATATGGTCTGTGACGGATTTCTTAATTTAATAATTACAACAACTGCACAGAAAACTCTTGATACAAGTGTTGATATTGCAGCTCCCGCAACGCCCATTCCAAGTCCGAATATAAGAATTGCATTACCACCTATATTAAGAAAGTTGGATATTATGGATATTGTCATAGGGCTTTTGCTGTCCTTCTGTGCTCTCATAATGGACGCACCAGCGTCATACAGGCCAATGAATGGAAATGACAACAGGGTAAAAAGGAAGTATGCCTGTGAATCAGCCATAACCTCAGCTTCTACCGAACCAAAGATGAACTTAAGCATTGGTACACGAAGAACGAGGCATATTGCAGATATCAATACTGACAGCACTGTCATGACAAGAAATACCTGTCTTGCAGCGCGGTTGGCACCTTTAGGGTTGCTGCTTCCTATGTACTGGGAACACAGAATTGCACCTCCTGCAGCAAGTGCTGACAAAGCCTGTATTACAAGAATATTGATGGAATCAACAAGCGATACGGCCGAGACGGCAGATGCACCGACATTACTTACCATCATAGTATCAACAGTTCCCATAAGTGAAGCTAAGAGATTTTCCAGCATGATAGGAATTAGAAGCTTCCTTATATCTATATTAGAAAAAATGTGGTCTGAATTGTTAGTCATTGAAATTACTCCATAATATTTTACAAACTAAAATGCAACTAACATAATTTATTCCTAAGAACAGATAATGTCAAGTATATGTGTCGATAAAACATGTCGCAAAGAACATATTGGCATAAAATGCTTGACTTTATAATATAATTATGATATCTTAACAAAGCACTGAGATATCAGTGGTTATGCGGGTGTAGTTCAATGGTAGAACACTAGCCTTCCAAGCTAGATACGTGGGTTCGATTCCCATCACCCGCTCTATTTTTTTGTCTAAGTGAACTATTGCTTCATTATATTTGCAGGTCGGGTAAATAAGTGTTATAACAGAAGTGCCAGATATATAAGGGGCAGAAAAGGTGAGTTTATGAAATTAAAGAAAGCAGCGATATGGGGGATTGCAGTGGTTTTGCTTGCAGGAGGTATTGCCGCAGGGGCTGTGGTATTGAATGGCAGACCGGAAACTAAAGATAATCTTATTAATATGGCTAAGATCATAAAACCACGGGGAGATAAAACACATGTAATTGTGAAGGTCTCACAGAATATCGGTACAGATGATTATACAGAACCTTATGAAGATGATAAGGATTATTCAAATGATACTGTATCAATTGCCTGCTGGGGTGACAGCATGATGGAAGGCTTTGGCTCAGATGATGCTTATATACTTACTAAAGCAGGAAGAGTTGATATAAGTTATTACACCGCACCATATACTTTAGGAAAGCTTACTGGTCTTAATACATTTAATTTTGGTGTATCAGGGGAGACATCAGAGGAGATAGCGATAAGAGCTGGTGGCCTTAAGATGCATACTGACCGTAATCTTAATCTTAATAAGAATACATATCAGGATGTATGCCTTATGGATGATAAGGGAAATCCTGTTTATATGTATGATTTCAGCGGATATGGCATTGAATATAATGATTATCCTGATACTGTATATATAGATGGCGTATTATGTCAGATTGATAAGAAACGAGATATTGAAGATTACTGGGAAGATATGGAGGATGATGACTATAATATAGAGGATTATATGGTCAGCATCAGAATATGTGATGATACAGGTCTTGAACAGCCTGATTATATGTTTATTCCACAAGGTACTGCTGTTACAACTAAAGCAGCATATGATCATAAGGATGATATTCTTGTGCTTGAGATGGGAAGTAATGGTGGATGGGATGACTATGATGAGCTTATTTCCCAGTATCAGGCGGTGATTGATTATACAGGCTGTGAGAATTATATTATAGTTGGCGATACTGATGATCCGGGGACATCTCTTGCAGACAGCAGCCAGTCATATCTGGAGGATGAAGATGACTATGTAGGAGTTGATGACACTGCGTGGGAAGCAGCCTTAAGAGAAGCATTTGGAGAACATTTCTTTAATACAAGAGTTTACATGATTCAGAACGGGCTGGATGATTGTGGTTTGAAAAAGGAAAAGATAGACGAGTTATATGGAGCGTTTGGATATATATCTGTGAAACTCCGTTCAGACTGGACACATTTTAATGCGTATGGATATTATTCTAAGGGCGTAGGAATCTATAAAAAAGGTGTTGAACTTGGATATTGGGAATAGTCTGTCCAATACTATATAAAGGAAATTTACAATGAGTAAGAATAAATACGAAATAGATATGTGCAATGGCACAATAATGGATAAGTTAATATCATTTTCAGTGCCATTGATGCTTTCAGGAATATTACAGCTAATGTTTAATGCTGTAGATATAATTGTTGTTGGAAGATTTGCAGGAAGCCAGTCGTTAGCAGCAGTAGGTTCAACGACAGCGCTTATTAATATGTTTGTTAATCTTTTCATAGGAGTTTCGTTGGGAGCAAATGTACTGGCTGCCAGATTCTATGCGTCAGGCAAACATAAAGAGATGTCAGAGACAGTGCATACTGCGATAACATTTGCGGCAATAAGCGGAGTTGTGATGGCGCTGATAGGCCTGCTGATGGCTAAGCCGGCACTTGAGCTTATGGGAACGCCAGATGATGTAATTAACCTTTCAACACTGTATATGAGGATATATTTTCTTGGTATGCCATTTTTTATGCTTTATAACTATGGTGCGGCTGTTCTTAGAGCAGTTGGTGATACCAAGAGACCGCTGATGTTTCTTATAGCAGCGGGAATTATAAATGCATGCCTTAATATGGTACTTGTTATTGTGTTTAACTTAGGGGTTGCAGGAGTAGCAATCGCAACAATATTTTCACAGTTCATATCGTGTGTGCTTGTATTAAGATGTCTGAATAAGACAGATGCAAGTTACCAGTTGAGATTCTCAAAATTAAGGATAAAGGGATACTATCTTAAACAGATATTTCAGGTTGGAATTCCGGCAGGAATACAGAGTACAGTTATTAATTTCTCAAATGCTTTGCTGCAGTCGTCAGTTAATTCATTCGGTTCAACAGCAATGGCAGGATATACAGCAGCCAACAATATTCTTGGTTTTCTATATGCATCAATTAATTCAGTAACACAGGCCTGCATGAGTTTTACAAGTCAGAATTATGGTGTAAGAAAGTTCAAGAGAATGGACAAGGTGCTTATAGATTGTGCAATACTTTCAGTAGGAGTGTCACTTGTATTTGGCTGCGGTGCATATATATTTGGTGATAAAGTGCTTATGATATACACTAACAGTGAAGATGTTATCAAATGTGGTGTTGAGATATTATCAATTACAACAGTGCCATATTTCTTATGTGGGATAATGGATCTGTTTCCGGGCGCGCTTCGTGGAATGGGATATTCGCTAGTGCCGATGATATTATCAGTTATTGGTACAGTAGGAATGAGAATATTCTGGATATTCGTGATATTCCCAAGCCACAGAACACTGTATGACCTGTTCATATCATATCCGGCATCATGGACGGCAACGATAATTATGCAGGTTATATGTTTCCTTATAGTACGTCGAAAAGTGCATTCACAGATTAATAAATGATTATAAAATATTTAAGCCATTCCGGAAGGAGTGGCTTATTAACTATAAAGTTCTTCAAGAGTTCTGGCTATCTCGCCAGCATCACAGTCACATCCGTTTTCTTCCCATTTTAAAAATGCATTAAGCAATCCGCCAGAGTAACAGTATAGTCTGTACTCAGAGTAATTCTTAGGATTCGTAAAATGTTCAGACATAAAATTATTAATGCTGTTAATCAGAATAGAATAAAGTCCACATCTCGAAAGAGTAAGAAAATAATCCTTATACCGGTTAAAGAATTCAAGTGCAAAAAGGATGTGTGAATAATCAAGAAAGCTCCCGCTTTCAGGGTTGCTGGCACATTCTTCCAGATATTCAATTATAATAATATTAAGATAGTCGCATAGTGCATCATGGATTGATTGATAATATTTGTAAAAAGTTATGCGTGATACACCGGCACATTTCGCTACACTGGTAATGCGTATCTTATCAAAATCAGTATCTTTAAGAAGCTTGATTACTGCTTCACCTATGCACATTCGTGTAAATGTATTCTTAGAATCTTTGTTAACTATATTCATAATGTACTCCTGAAATATACAAAAACGCTATTTTTGTATATTGTAACACTATAAGTTATAAAATACAATATGACATAGTATTTAAAACTACATTAAAATGGAGTATATCTGGTAAACAGGAGGATTAATAATGAGATTAGTAGCAGATTCAGCATGTGATATAAAAGAACTTGAGGGAATGGTCTTTAAGGCAGTTCCACTTACAATATCTACAGATAACGAGGAGTTTTGTGATGATGGACAGCTTGATATTCATAGAATGCTTGATATTCTTGAAAAACATAAGGGACGTTCATACACTGCGTGTCCTGGAATAGATGCGTGGCTTGAAGCTTTTGGCGATGATAATGAGATATTTGTTGTAACAATAACTGCAGGAATGTCAGGAACATATAATTCTGCAATGGCAGCGAGAGCAGTGTATCTGGAGGAACATCCACAGGCTAAAGTCAGGGTAATAGATTCTAAAAGCACTGGTCCACAGATGCGTATTATACTGGAGCAATTGCAGCAAATGATTGAAGAAGGAAAGAAATTTGAAGAGATAGATGGAGCAATAGATGCATATATGCAGAAAACAAGACTGTTCTGTTCATTAAAATCATTGCATAATCTTGCACAGAATGGTCGTGTAAGCAAGGTTGTAGCATCGGCTGCGGAGGTTCTTGGCATAAGTGTAATAGGAACAGCAAGCAGTCATGGAACATTGGAAGCAATCGGTAAATGCAGAGGTGATAAAAAACTTCTTGTAAAACTCCAGGCATTACTTGACGATGCAGGATATGAAGGCGGAAAACTCAGAATATGTCATGTTGAGAATGAAGCTCTTGCAGATAAGATAGCAGATATGATAAAGCAGGCATATGGTGCTACGGATGTGTGTGTATATAAAGCAGGAGGATTATGCAGTTATTATGCTGAGCGAGGCGGAATAATACTCAGCTGTGAAACAAAATAAATACTTTGAATATCAAAATAGTGTTGACAAACCTGATTTGTGCTCTTATAATTAGCTCAAATATATTAGTTAAATATATTTAGATAAAATTATTTAAGGAGAACAAAACAATGACATTTGAAAAGGTAAAAGAAATTATTATGGATACTATTAACTGCTCAGAGGATAAGATTACATTAGAAGCGAATTTAAAGGATGATCTTGGAATTGATTCACTTGATTCTATGGAACTTATGATGGCAGTTGAAGATGCTTATGGAATTACTGTTCCAGAAGAAGAACTTCCTAATCTTACATCAGTTAAAGCAATTGTTGAGTATGTTGACAAGAATGCAGCTTAACATAAAGATTTTAAGGAAGATAGTTTGTTATGGATATTAATGATATTTATGGGATTATAGATAAGTTTGATGCAAGTGGATGCAGCGAACTGAATCTGGAGATGAATGGCGTATGCCTTGGACTGAAGAAAACAATGCACGAAGCCATATGTGATGTGCCTGTAAAGAAAGATATTGTTCGCATTAGTACAGAACAGGAACAGAACGTTACAGCTATTCAGGATGTACAGCCACAGTCAGATGAGCATATTAAAGAAATTAAGGCGCCATTGGTTGGAACTTTTTATACAGCAGCAGGTCCTGATGAGGAACCTTTTGTAAAACCAGGACAGAGCGTTCATGCTGGTGATGTTATTGGCATAATTGAAGCAATGAAGCTGATGAACGAAGTTACAGCAGATTGTGACGGTACGGTTAAGGAAGTGGCAGCAGAGAATGGCGCTATGGTTGAGTATGGACAGCCGCTTGTAATCCTTAATTAACGGAGGTAGCAGAAGTGTTTAAGAGAATACTGATAGCAAACCGTGGTGAAATAGCGTTAAGGATAATAAGATGCTGCCGTGAGATGGATATAGAAACCGTAATTGTATATTCAACGGCAGATAAGAATTCACTTGCTGTTATGGCAGCAGACAAGGCGGTTTGCATTGGACCGGCAAAGGCGGCTGAAAGTTATCTTAATCAGGATGCGATAATAGAAACAGCAATACTGACAGGGTGTGAGGCAGTCCACCCTGGTTATGGTTTTCTGTCCGAAAATGCTGCTTTTGCAAGAAAATGTGAGGAGAACAACCTTATATTTATAGGACCATCGGCGGACATAATAAGCAGCATGGGAGATAAACAGTCGGCAAGGCAGCTTATGATTGAATGCGGGGTTCCGGTTGTACCCGGCTCTGATGGTCTGGTTGCAACAGCAGAGGAAGCAGCACATATTGCAGAAAGAATTGGTTATCCTGTACTTATTAAAGCGTCAGCTGGAGGCGGTGGAAAAGGAATGCGCAAGGCATTCAGCAGAGAAGATATAGAAAATGCATTTGAAACCGCTAAGAGTGAAGCTAAAGCTGCATTTGGCAATGATGATATGTACATAGAGAAGCTGATAATCAATCCACGGCATATTGAGATACAGATTCTTGCGGATAAATATGGCAATACAATATATCTTGGAGAACGTGACTGTTCAATCCAGCGTAATAATCAGAAGCTTTTAGAGGAAGCTCCGAGTGCAAGATTATGTAAAGATAAGCGGACAGTCATGGGAGAGACTGCGGTAAGAGCTGCCAGAGCAGCAGGATATTATAGTGCAGGAACTGTTGAATTCGTTGTGAATGAACAGGGCGACTACTATTTTATAGAGATGAATACGAGAATACAGGTTGAACATCCGGTAACTGAGCAGGTTACAGGAATTGACCTTATAAGAGAACAGATAAGAATAGCTGCCGGAATGAAGCTTAATATCACTCAGGAAGATGCATGTGTCAATGGACACGCAATTGAGTGCAGAATAAATGCGGCTACACCGGGAGTTATTAAATTCTTACATTTTCCAGATGGTTATGGAGTAAGAGTTGAGAGCCATCTTTTTGAAGGTTATGAAGTGAGTCCGTATTATGATTCAATGATTGCCAAGATTATAGTGACTGGAAGCAGCAGACTTGAGGCGGTAAGACGATTAAGAAGAGCTCTTGAGGAACTGATAATTGAAGGAGTTAAGACTAACAGAGAGTTCATGCACCTTCTTACATATCATAAGGATTTTATAAGAGGAAATTATAATACAGGTTTCTGGGAGAAGAATCATACCGAAATTGAAAAGTGGCTTAAGGAAGGAATTACAGTTAAATGAATATCAATGACATTTTCTTAAAGCGTAAGAAAAGGTGGGGTACTATCAACAGATTAAGGGATAGTGAGGAACAGGCAGACGGAAGCCTTACACCATCAAGAAGAATTGCACTTATAAGTGATGACAAAAGTTTCAGGGAATTGTATGCACAGGTTAAGACAGGCAATCCAAACAGCTTTCCGGGATATGAGAAAAAGGTTGAAGCAAACAGATTAAAGACAGGCCAGCAGGATGCAGTAGTTACTGGAACATGTCGTATTGGCGGAGTCAAAACAGCTGTTGCAGTTATGGATAAAAGATTTCTTATGGGAAGCATGGGAATTGCGGTAGGTGAAAAGATTACAAGACTCACAGAATATGCAATGAAAAGAAAACTGCCGCTTATAATATTTGCTGCAAGTGGTGGAGCGAGAATGCAGGAAGGCCTTTTCTCGCTTATGCAGATGGCAAAGACAACAGCGGCAATTGAAAAGTTCAAGGATGCTGGTGGATTATTTATATCATATCTCACTAATCCTACAACAGGTGGTGTGAGCGCAAGCTTTGCAAGTCTTGGTGACATTATAATTGCTGAACCAGGAGCACTTATATGCTTTGCCGGGCCAAGAGTTATTGAACAGACTATCGGACAGAAGCTGCCGGAGGGCTTCCAGCACTCAGAGTTTCTGTTAGAACATGGCATGATAGATATGATAGTTGACAGAAAAGATATGAAGCAGACTTTATCAAAGATATTGAAAATGCATGTGAATACCGGAGGAGAAGCATGAGCAGTGAAAATGTTTTAACACCATATGAGAAAGTCCTTGCAGCCAGAAAAAGTGACCGTCCGGATATTATGAAATACATAGAAGTGCTTTTCGATGATTTTATAGAAATGCATGGTGACAGATACTATAAAGATGATAAAAGCCTTGTTGCAGGAATTGCTTCATTTAATGGAAAAACGGTAACTGTTATTGGAAACCGTAAAGGAAAGAATATAGAAGAGAATATAAGATATAACTTCGGAATGGCGTCACCTGAAGGGTATAGAAAAGCAGTCCGTGTTATGAAACAGGCTGAAAAATTCAGGAGACCTGTCATAACATTTGTTGACACGCCAGGTGCATATCCAGGCATGGAAGCAGAAAGCAACGGACAGAGTAATGCGATTGCGGGAAGTATAGCAGCAATGCTTAAGCTTACAGTACCTGTTATATCAGTAATCACAGGTGAAGGTGGAAGTGGCGGTGCATTGGCACTGGCAGCAGCCGACAGGGTGTACATGCTTGAAAATGCAGTATATTCAATTCTGTCGCCGGAAGGTTTTGCGTCAATAATATATAAGGATGCTAAGAAAGCACCACAGGCAAGTGAGATTATGAAGCTTACTGCACAGGAACTTTTTACTGCCGGACTTGTTGATGGTGTAATTGCAGAAGGAGACAGATGTTTTTCAGATATAGCAAGAATGTTAGAAAAAGAACTCGGAATTCTTGGCAGGATGAAATCAAAAGAGCTTGTTAATTCAAGATATGACAAATTCAGGAATATAGACAGGGGAGAGATAAAGTGAAAGGCATTCAGATAGTGTCCACAGGGAAAGCACTCCCAGAAGAGATAATTACGAATGATGACTTAAGCCGGATTGTTGATACAAATGATGAATGGATAACAACAAGAACAGGTATTAAGAAAAGATACAGATGTACACAGGAAAATACTACATCACTTGCAGTCAGAGCAGCATATGAAGCGTTAGAAGCATCAGGTGTGAATATTGCAGAAATAGGTGCGGTTATAGTTGCAACTTCAACGGCTGATAATGCATTTCCATCTACTGCAGCAATTGTACAGAAGGAACTCGGATTGGCAGAGAATGTACTTGCATTTGATTTAAGCAGTGCATGTACAGGTTTTCTGCATGCATTAAATGTTGGACAGGCACTGTTTAACAGCACTGATTATAAATACATACTGCTTATTGGCAGCGAGCAGATGTCTAAGATTTTAGATTATACAGACCGCTCAACATGCGTGCTTTTTGGAGATGGTGCTGGTGCAGTTCTTATAAAAGCGGCTGACAATATGTATAGACAGATTAATTACACAAGAGGCGATACTGATGTACTTGTATGCAGAGGTATAGGTGCACAGGATGCATATGTAAAGATGAATGGAAATGCGGTGTTCCGTTTTGCAGTTGATGTTCTTAAACAGGGAATTGATGAGATATTGAAAAAATCGGACATGACACTTGATGACATAGATTATATTGTGTGCCATCAGGCTAATGAAAGAATTATCAATCATGTAAAGAAGAAATATCCGGGACATGAAGATAAGTTCTATATAAATATAGCGGAATATGGTAATACATCTGCGGCAAGTATCCCAATAGCACTAGATGAGTTAGCACAAAGCGGATGCTTTGACAAGGGCAGAAAGCTGATTCTTGCGGGCTTTGGGGCGGGGCTTAGCTGGAGCAGTGCTTTGATAGAGACATAATAAGGAGCAGCATAATGAGATTAGATAAGATGTTAGGAATAAAATATCCGTTTATACAGGGCGGAATGGCTAATATTGCAACAGGAGAATTTGCAGCTGCAGTTAGTAATGCAGGCGGACTGGGGCTTATTGGAGCTGGTGGAATGAACACGGATATGCTTCGTGAAAACATAAGAAAATGCAGAACACTTACGGATAAACCATTTGGTGTGAATCTTATGCTTATGAATCCGGAAGCTGATGCAATGGCAGAACTGCTTGTGGAAGAAAATGTAAAGATTGTAACAACAGGAGCAGGAAGTCCGGCTAAATATATGGAAAAATGGAAGGCTAACGGAATGATGGTTATACCAGTTGTTTCAAGTGCAGCACTTGCAATAAGAATGGAGCGCTTCGGAGCTGATGCAGTAGTTGCAGAGGGAACAGAAAGTGGTGGTCATGTCGGCGAGATGACAACTATGACGCTTGTCCCAAAGGTAGTTGACAGTGTGAATATTCCGGTTATTGCAGCTGGAGGAATTGCAGATGGCAGACAGCTTGCAGCAGCATTTGCACTTGGTGCGGCAGGTGTACAGATGGGAACTTGTCTTCTGGCAAGTACAGAGTGTCCTATACATGATAATTATAAGCAGGCAATACTTAAAGCAAAGGATAATGACACGATAGTTACAGGAAGAATTGCTGGTACTCCTGTGCGTGTTCTTAAAAATGAGATGTCACGCGAGTATGTAAAGCAGGAGAAGGCAGGTGCTGATAAGATGGAACTTGAGAAATATACATTAGGTTCTCTTCGTAAGGCAGTGTTTGACGGTGACACAATGAATGGCTCACTGATGGCAGGTCAGGTTGCAGGCCAGATTGATAAGATACAGCCAATTGAGAAAATATTTGAACAAATATATGAAGAATATGAGGCTGTGCGAAAGGAATTGTATGCAGATTAAGGACAAAGTGCTTGATGTTCCGGTAATTCAGGGCGGTATGGGTGTCGGAGTTTCTCTTTCATCCCTTGCAGGTGCAGTCGCAGCAAATGGGGCATGTGGAGTTATCAGTTCTGTTAATGCAGGTTATGATGAACAGGATTTTAAGAGCAGCCCCTTTAAGGCGAATCTAAGGGCACTTGATTACCATATTAAGAGAGCTAAGCAGATTGCAGCAGAAAGTGCAAAGAAGGGACTTGTAGCTGTAAATATTATGACTGCAGTTTCTCATTATGAGGAAAGCTGTAAGACCGCAGTTTCAGCAGGAGCAGATATTATTATCTCAGGTGCAGGACTTCCACTTAATCTGCCACAGTTTACTAAGGGAACAGATACACTGGCAGCACCCATTGTTTCAAGTGGCAGGGCTGCCAGGATAATTATGAAAACTTATAAGAAGCATTATGATGTGTATCCGGATATGTTCATTATTGAAGGAAGCATGGCAGGAGGACATTTAGGCTTTGGTGCAGATGATATTACACAGGGAAAAACACAGAGTAACGATGAAATATTGTCAGATGTACTTGCTGTAATAGAAGAGTACGGTGCGGATATCCCGGTTTTTGTCGCTGGAGGTGTGTTTGATGGCAAAGATATGGCACATTATGTAAATGAAGGTGCTGCAGGTGTACAGATTGCGACAAGATTCATTGCTACCAATGAATGTGATGCTTCAGATACATTTAAACAGGCTATTGTTAATGCAAAGAGAGAAGACATCCGTATTATTAAAAGTCCTGTTGGAATGCCGGCACGTGCAATTAACAGCCCACTGCTTGAAAGGCTTGATGCAGGAGAAACCTTCACGGCAAGAAAATGTAATGGTTGTCTTACAGCATGTAAGAAGGATGACAGTATACCATATTGCATAAGCAGGGCACTTATAGCAGCAGTTAAGGGTGACTGGGATAATGGACTGTTTTTTGCAGGAAGTAATGCAGACAGAGTTGACCGGATAATGAGCGTACAGGAACTTATTAATGAGATTATGACAGATTATAGATTGAATAAATCGGACATAAAAGCTGTGATTGAGCAAATCTGACATTGATTTGGAAAGGATATGGAATGAGTGATAGAAGAAAAGCACTTATTACAGGTGCAAGCAGGGGAATAGGAAGGGCTATATGCGTTAAGCTTGCAAGTGAAGGAACGGATATTGTATTCAGTTACCGTTCAGGTGATGAGGCTGCCAGTAAAACAGTTAATTTATGCAGAGAGTATGGAATTGAAATCCATGCAATTAAGGCAGATGTGAGTGATTCAGAGGAATGTGAGCGTTTAATTAAGGAAGCCGTGGATTTACTTGGCGGAAGAATTGATATTCTTGTTAATAATGCAGGAATTACTAAGGACAATCTTATTGGACGTATGAAGGATGAGGATTTCGATGCAGTTATAGATGTGAATCTAAAGGGTACATTTTATATGATGCGTGGGGTCTCAAGACTTATGTTAAGACAGAGAGCAGGAAGAATTATTAATATGAGTTCTGTTGTAGGCGTTATGGGCAATGCAGGGCAGGTTAATTATTCTGCAAGTAAAGCAGGTGTTATTGGCATGACGAAGTCACTTGCAAGAGAGCTTGCGTCAAGACATATTACTGTAAATGCGGTTGCACCGGGAATGATTGAAACTGATATGACCGGAGCAATGTCAGATGCTGTTAAAGAAAAAGTGGTGGAGAATATACCTTTTAAAGAGATGGGAAAGCCGGAAGATATTGCAGAAACAGTAGCATTTCTTGCGGGTGACGGAGCACGATACATAACCGGACAGGTACTTTGTGTAGACGGAGGAATGGCAATATGAGAAGAGTTGTAATAACAGGTATGGGAGCAGTTACTCCTGTCGGAAACAATGTTAATGATATGTGGGAAGCTGTAAAGACTGGTAAATGTGGTATTGGTAAGATAACACATTTTAATACAGAAAACAGTGCAGTTAAGCTTGCCGGTGAAGTAAAAGGCTTTGACCCAGAGAGTATTGTCGATAAAGCAGAATTAAGGAAGATGGACGATTTCACGATATATGCACTTGCAGCTGCAGATGAAGCAGTGAAGGATTCAGCTATAGATTTTGGCAAAGAAGACACATTAAGATGTGGTGTTATATTATCAAGTGGAATTGGTGGACTTACAACTATACAGAGAGAATGCTTAAGAGGCGAAAGTAAAGGATATGACAGAGTTTCGCCACATTTTGTGCCAATGTCGATAACTAATATGGCGGCAGGACATGTTGCAATCAGATTTGGACTACATGGAATGTGTACATGTGTTGTTACTGCATGTGCCAGTGGAACAAATGCTGTTGGAGATGCATTAAGACAGATCAGGGATGGATATCAGGATGTGATTGTGTGCGGAGGTGCAGAAAGCTGTATAACTGATTTTGGAATTGGTGGTTTTACATCAATGCATGCATTAAGCAAAGCAGAAGATGTAAACAGGGCTTCTATTCCGTTTGATAAAGAAAGAAGCGGATTTGTTATGGGAGAAGGAGCAGGTGTGCTGATTCTTGAAGAGTATGAACATGCACTGAAAAGAGGCGCTAAGATATATTGTGAAATTGCAGGATATGGTTCAACATGTGATGCAAACCACGTTACAGCCCCTCTCGAAGACGGAAGCATGGCAGCACAGGCAATGACTGAGGCTGTTAAGGATGCAGGAATAAAACCAGAGAATATTGATTATATTAATGCACATGGAACAAGTACAAAGCTTAATGATAAGGGCGAGACTAACGCGATAAAGAAGGCATTTGGAGAACATGCGTACAAGCTTGCGGTAAGCTCAACAAAGTCGATGACAGGACATATGTTAGGTGCAAGTGGTGCTGTTGAGGCAATTATATCGGCACTTGCTGTAAAGAATGATATAATTCCACCAACCATTAATTATCAGGTGCCGGATGATGACTGTGATCTTGATATCGTTCCAAATAAGGCAAGAGAGTCAAGAGTTGATTATGCTATGTCTAATTCACTTGGATTTGGTGGACATAATGCGTCCATCGTGCTTAGAAAGGTGGTGTAAAGATGCAGCTTAATTCAGATGAAATACAGCAGATTCTGCCACACAGATATCCATTTCTATTAGTAGACAGGATAACGGAGTGTGAGCCTGGAAAGAAGGCTTGTGGTATTAAATGCGTATCTGCCAATGAAATGCATTTTGTAGGACATTTTCCACAGAAGAAGGTAATGCCGGGAGTACTTATTATTGAGGCACTGGCGCAGACTGGAGCAGTTGCTTTATTGTCGGAAGAAAAGAATAAGGGGCATATAGCACTTTTTGCAGGAATTAAAAATGCTAAGTTTAAGGCTCAGGTCACACCTGGGGATGTGCTTTCCTTGTCATGCGAGATTATAGCAAGAAAAGGTCCTGTGGGCGTAGGAAAGGCAGAAGCTTATGTTGGCGGAAAACTTGCAGTGTCAGCGGAACTTACATTTGCAATAGAATAGAGCTATTGTTATAATAATAAACAATTAAAAAGCTTTGGAGGTAAAGTAAGGTGCTGCAGGATTCTTTTAGTAAGGTATATACGAAGTTTAAGATGCATTTTTATCAGAAAATGTTTGAAAAGCTACAGGAGAGGGAGACATCTCTTACAACTGTAGAAACTTTCTGCATGGAGATAATATATGCACTTGACAAACCTACTGTGGCACAGTTTGCTGATATGGCAAATATATCATCTCCTAACGCGGCGTATAAGATTAATAACCTTGTTAAGAAGGGATACTTAAAGAAAGTACAGTCTGAGGAAGACAAGAGAGAGTATCATCTCGAGGTAACACAGAAGTATATAGATTATTATAATATCAGCAATACATATCTTAAGACTGTAATGGGCAGGATTGAGGACAGATTTTCCAAAGAAGAGTTAGAGACAATGGAACGTATGCTTAATGTAATAAGTGCAGAGCTTATGCCAGAGATAAAGTATTAGATTTTTACTTGACTTTGCTATTAACATGTTATATATTTCAGAAGATGAAATATATAACATGTTTTTGCGTGTATGAAAAGGAGGATAAGAGAGCTGTGGATTTAGCGCTTATTACTGCGAAGCAGGTATTTGAATTATTCATACTTATATTGAGTGGAGTTGTTATCGGAAAGATTAAGATGGTTAATGAAGAGGGCAAGGGTATGCTTTCTAACCTTCTTATATATTTCGTTGTTCCATTCATGATTATTAATTCTTACATGTCAGGATATAATGCCGAGATTCTTAAGAATATGGGCAGAATGCTTTTTTACAGCATACTTACTATATGTATAGGAATGGCTTTATCGATTGGCATAACATTTTTGATGAAAAAGGAAGTGCGCGGCATTATAAGATTTGCAACTACATTTTCTAATGCAGCATATATGGGTTTTCCACTTATTCAGGCGATGTACGGTTCAGAAGGTGTACTGTATGCGAGCGTATATGTTACAGTGTTTAATATTCTTTTATGGACTGTCGGAATTGTGTATGTTTCAGAGAGTATGAGTTTTAAGGAACTGTTAAAGAAGATTGTTACATGCCCACCAATTATATCGGTTGCTGTGGGACTTGTGATATTCCTCGCAAGAATTCCGGTTGCGGATGTTTTGAAGGATACATTTAACGTTGTCGGAGGCATGAATACTCCATTATCTATGATAATAACAGGAATTACTATTTCACAGTTCCCATTATTGAGTATCTTAAAGGATAAAAGAGTGTATTTTACAGTAATTCTCAGAATGTTTATAATACCGGTAATCTGTACTCTGGTTATGTATCTGATACATGCCCGTGGAATGGTTGCTGTTATTACAATTATACTTGAGGCATGCCCGTGTGCAGCTATTACAACACTTTTTGCAATTAAGTTCGGTCACGACCAGAAGCTCGCAGTTGGTGCAGTTACTTTGTCTACATTGATTAGCATAATTACGCTTCCTTGTCTTGCATTGCTTGCAGGAGAGATTATAATGTAATAAAAAGCATTATCAGGGGGAATAATGAGCGGAGACAATGCAGATAAAAGAAGATTAAATAGAATAGAAGTGATAACATCAGTTGCGGCAGTTGTTGTGCTGTATGTGATACTAGAAAGCTTCGGGGTTACATGCCCTATAAAATACATAACGGGAATATCGTGTGCAGGCTGTGGAATGTCAAGGGCATGGATATCTTTGCTGCATTTTAATATTCATGATGCGTTCATGTATCATCCACTTTTTTTTCTGCCGCCAGTTGTTGTGATAGTTATGCTTCTTAAATCTAAAATAAATATTAAAATTTATAAAATTTTTATGTTTACAATGGCAGGTGCATTTGTTATAGTTTACTTGTATAGAATGTTTATTGGAACTGGAGATATTGTGGTTTTTGAACCTCAGAACAATATCCTATTCCGTATCATTCGGAAACTAAATTTATGAAGGGGAGGGAATTAATATGTTTTGTACAAAATGTGGAAAACAGATTCCAGATTCAACAAAGTTCTGCCCATATTGTGGAGCAAATTGTTCACCAGAGCAGGATATTGCAAGTCAGGCAAGTCAGGTATTCAACAAGGCTGAGCAGGAACTTGGAAGTGCTTTTAATGAGGTAAAGCAGAGCTTTACAGGCAGCAATAATCAGAATAATAATCAGGGTTACAATGCTAATCAGAATTACAGCAATGGTTATAATAATGGCACAGTTCCACCATATTCAGGTACAAGATTAAAGGATGACAGAGGTCTTGCCTCATACATAATTCTTTCAATTATAACATGTGGAATATACAGCTATTATTTCATTTACAAGATGGCACATGATGTTAATATTGCATGTGATGGAGATGGAGAGAATACATCAGGGCTTGTTGCATTTGTTCTTTTATCACTCATAACATGTGGTATATATGCATGGTTCTGGTACTATAATCTTGGTAACAGACTTGCAGCTAACGGACCTCGTTATGGACTTTCAATCCAGGAGAATGGTACAACTGTTCTTTTATGGCAGATTTTTGGTGCTTTTATCTGTGGAATTGGACCATTTGTTGCAATGCATATTCTTATCAAGAATTCTAATAAGATATGTAATGCTTACAACAGAGCACAAGGCTTAATGTAATGTGTTAATAATTAAAATGTTAATCCTGCTTTCAGGTGGTTATGGCTGCCTGAGAGCAGGATTTTTTTAAATATGCCATTAGAAATCCTTTATTTGTCTTGCAAGACTAAAAGGTATAATTTCTTTATCATTAGTCTTTTTATAAGCAATTTCTTCATGCATATATTCAACAATTTCCTGGGATTTGAAAGAATTGAATTTGTTTATTACAGCATCTAAAACATTCTGTTCTTCAGTTGACAGAATGTTTTCATCTATATTTTCATTAACAAGAAAATGGTATTTGGTTATTTCAAAGCCGTCTTCTTCCTGCATGTTGACATTCTGCAGACCAACAATTTTGTAGTGTCCTATTGGTAAAGCTCCCATTGAGTCATGACAATAAACCAAACCAGTTATAGTTCTTTGATAATTCTTGAAAGAAAGAGAGTCAGCATACCAAAGCATTTTCATTAATTTTACTTTAAATAAATTATTGACTCTTTTTGCATAATAGGATATGACAGCTTCAAGTTTATCTATATTTAAAAGTGTATTACCATTAGCATCACATTGTTTTTGAAATCTGACATATTCACTTTCAAGGGATTGACGGGAAAGAAATTCCATTCCAGAAGAACTGAGATTTTCCATGATTTTTTGCTTTATTGATATTAGTTTGGGAGCACTAAATTTATTAGCATTTTTCTGCAATAATTCAAGAACAGCTTTCGGATTTTCTTTAATGATTCTAAGCATAGTATCATATGCTTCATCTTGAATGGCTTTGCTTTCGTATCTTGAAATTGTTGCTTCTCCCCAACCAAGTAATCTTGCTAAATCAACCTGGGATAAATCATACATATTTCTTATTGCAACAATCTGGTCAGAGGTAAGTAATCCTTTGGATTTTCTATATGTGTTACGTGCGTTCAAGAGGTTGATGTTCTCTATTTTGCCAGTTGTAAATTCATTCTCTTCTTCGTCACTATCAGGACAGAAATAGTATATTTCTTCATAGGTAACTTTTTCATCTTTAATAATTGTCGTAGCAATACGTTTTCTTTCTTCAACCTCATGAATTTTACCACATAGAGGACACTCTATTTGAATTGTTCTTATAAGATTGTAATTATTCATTGCTATTGCTCCTTTCATATTACGCCATTATTTATATGGAAAATTCATATTATGTCTTGCATAATGAAATGATAGACATAGTATCTTTTTTGATGTATTTCCTTTGATTTTAAGTTTAATATAAACAAGCTTATTATCTATAGATTTGCCAAAAACAAATAATAATGGTGGATTACTGTCATCTTTATCAATAAGTGTTTCTGAATATTCAGCTAAAGTAAGTTCCTTTAATCTTTCAACAATATCGGATGTATCATAATCGAGATCTAGCATAAGATATCCGGTTGAAAATTGTATGTCATCTTTGGTGGATTTAATGATTATTAAATCATTATCTTCATTAAAATTCTGAGAATTTAAGATTGTCATTAGTTCATTTAAAAAAATTTTTACATCCTTCTTTGTTGATTGAATAGGAATTTTAATGATTATCACCTCCATATAAATTACTTGACTCACTATCAATTAATAGTATAACTATCAATTGATAGTGAGTCAAGCGAAAAATGATATGGAAGTTATAAAAAGTTATAAAAAGTTATAAAGAGTTATATAAGAAATGAAAAGTTATAAAAGGTTATATAAACTTATAAAGAGTTATAAAATTTTCCTGAATTCCCTCGGAGAAACACCATATTTTTCTTTGAATTTTCTATTAAAGTAAGATATATTATCGAAACCACAATCTGAAGCCACTAAAATTACCGGCTGGGTTGTGGTTTTTAATATTCTTGCAGCAATAATAAGCCGGTAGTCGTTTAAGTAAGTGATAAAAGATGTTCCGGTGCAGTTCTTAAAAAACTTCATAAAATGCGACTGGCTGAAATGACACCACTGTGCAATCTCTTCAATCGATATTGTATGAGCGAAGTTCTTTTCAATATAATTAAGTACCAGTTTCAGCTTATCCATCTTATCATCAGACAAGTGTGCAGACATATCTGTATGGGTGTAAAAATGTGCATTAAGTTCAAAGAAGAAATTAAAAAGACATGCACGGATTTTCAGCCTGTACCCGTCAGGGAAATATTTGCATATATTGTCAGCTTCATCAATATAATGAATTAAATCAGAATAGTGTGGCACAGTTTTACTGATAACAGGAGGGCAATACCCCTTAAAGCCGGAAATTCCGTTAAAAAAGCTCACGGTATCATAATCACACTGCCTGCTAACAAGCATATCAAGATTAAAAAGAATATTTTCGTATTCGCATGAATCACTCTCGTTCTGGATAATAGAATGGATATGTCCGGGCATGACAACAACAATATCCCCTGCATTTACAACAGAATAATCAAGGTCAACGCTTACGATCATGCATCCCTTCTTGATGTATATAAGCTCCATTTCATTATGCCAGTGCAGCGGAACTTCTGTAAAATCAAGCGGGATGGAACATGGGTAAGTATTATATAAAAAATCTGAATCGAAATGAGACTTGGTTTCTTTCAGTGGTCCGTAATCTGTTATATTCATAAGGTTCTCCTTAAATATGATAGAATAGTACAAGTTTATCCCATTATAAAGCAAGAGAATTTTTCCAGCAACCCTATAATAAAATATAAATACAAGAATGGAGGGCAACGATATGCTTAACACTATATGTTTGGAAGAATATGGAAAAGACTTGCACTTATGCAGCAACGAGGAGTGCTTTCATGCACTTATGAAGCTGGTTGCACAAAAGGGACGTGATAGAATAGTGAAAGACAATGGCAGAAAGGTATACTACATTTCTGCAGAGTTCCTTATAGGAAAGCTTTTATCCAATAATCTTATTAATTTAGGTATCTATGATGAAGTTAAGGAAGAACTTACACAGGCAGGAAAGAATCTTTCAGATATTGAAGAACTGGAAGTAGAGCCGTCACTTGGTAATGGCGGACTTGGAAGACTTGCAGCATGCTTTCTTGATTCGATTGCTAACCTTGGCCTTAATGGTGACGGAATCGGACTTAATTATCATCTTGGACTTTTTAAGCAGGTGTTTGAGAATGGAAAGCAGAAGGAAGTGCCTAATCCATGGATTGGTAAGGACAGCTGGCTTGTTCCGACAGATGTGACATACACTATCAATTTCGGTGAAATCAGTGTGGTTTCAAGAATGTATGATATCAATGTGTACGGAGAAAAGAGAACGAATAAGCTTCATCTGTTTGATGTGGAGACAGTTGATGAGAGCATCGTAAAAGGTGACAGCATAGACTTTGATAAGTCAGATATTGCCAAGAACCTTACACTGTTTCTTTATCCTGATGACAGTGACGAACAGGGAAGGCTTCTTAGAATCTATCAGCAGTATTTCATGGTAAGCAATGGAGCAAGGCTTATATTAGATGAGTGCAGGGACAAATGTATTAACACCGGAAAAACATTTAAGAATCTGCCAGACCTTGCAGTAATCCAGATTAACGATACGCATCCGACAATGGTAATCCCGGAGCTTATAAGACTTCTTACAGAAAATGGAGATATAGATGGAAGTCCAATAACAATGGATGAAGCAATTGATATTGTATCAAAAAGCTGTGCGTATACTAATCACACAATCCTTGCCGAAGCCCTTGAAAAATGGCCTGTGGATTATCTTAACAGGGTTGTGCCACAGCTTATGCCGATTATAAAAGAGCTTGACAGAAGAGTGCGTGGGAAGTACACAGATAAATCAGTGTATATAATTGACGATAATAATCTCGTTCACATGGCACACATCGATATTCATTATGGAATGAGCGTCAACGGAGTAGCAAAGCTTCATACTGAGATATTAGAGAATACAGAGCTTAATAATTTCTATAGGATATATCCAGAGAAGTTCAATAACAAAACTAACGGAATCACATTCAGAAGGTGGCTTATCCACTGTAATAACGGACTTGCGAAATACATTGAGACACTTATTGGAAGTGAATACAGACATGACGCAGAAAAGTTAAAAGACCTTTTAAAGTTTGCCGGTGATAAAAATGTTTACGATAATCTTCTTGAGATTAAGACAGACAACAAGAGAAATCTTGCAGAATACCTTAAGCACACACAGGGAATAGAGATTAATCCACAGTCAATATACGATATACAGATAAAGCGTCTGCATGAATATAAAAGACAGCAGATGAACGCACTGTATATAATATATAAATATTTTGACATCAAGGCAGGCAACATTCCAAAGACTCCTGTTACAGTGATATTTGGCGCAAAGGCTGCACCTGCATACACAATTGCGAAGGATATAATTCATCTGATACTTACATTGAGTAAGGTTATTGAGGCCGATAAAGATGTAAGTCCTTACCTTAAGGTTGTGCTTGTCCAGAACTACAATGTAACACTGGCAGAGAAGCTGATTCCTGCATGTGATATATCAGAGCAGATATCGCTTGCATCTAAAGAAGCATCAGGAACAGGCAACATGAAATTCATGCTTAACGGTGCTGTGACATTAGGAACAATGGATGGTGCTAATGTTGAGATTGCAGAGCTTGTAGGTAAAGATAATATATATACATTTGGCGCAACAAGTGATGAAGTTATTGCACATTATGAAAAATGTGACTATAACGCAAAGAAGCTTTATGAGACAGATGCTCTTATAAAAAAATGTGTGGATTTTATAATATCGGATGTTATGCTTCAGGCAGGTGATTCACATAGTCTTAACAGATTGTATAATGAGATTGTAGGAAAAGACTGGTTTATGGCATTGCTTGACTTACGAAGCTATATAGAAACCAAAGAAAAGGCTCTCGCAGATTATGATGACAGATATGCGTGGGCAGAAAAAATGCTCGTTAATATTGCAAATGCCGGATTTTTCTCATCAGACAGAACAATTCAACAGTACAATGAAGATATATGGCATCTTTAATATAACTAAATAAGTTGATAATAACTGCCCCGGAAGCTATAATCATTATAAGAGCGAAAGTTCGTGAATGAGGAAAGTTTCGGGGTAGATTTATGTATAATATACTTATAGTGGATGATGAAAAGATTGAAAGAAGCGGAATAAGAATGCTTCTTAAGAGAATGGGAATTGAACTTGGGGTATTTGAGGCGTGCAACGGAAAGCAGGCACTGGAATATCTGACATCTGACAAGAATACAGGAATGGGACATATAGATATACTGCTTACAGATGTTAAGATGCCGTTTATGGACGGAATAGAGCTTATTAAGAATGTAATGCACAACGACATCAGTTTAAAGACAATTATATTCTCAGGCTATAACGAGTTTGAATATGCCAAGCTGGCAGTTAAATTAGGCGTTAAAGATTATATATTAAAGCCGGTTGATCCGTCAGAATTCAGTTCAACAATTACAGGAGTTATAACAGAGCTTGACGAGGAACACAAGAAGGATGAGGACTATAACAGGCAGGCTAACTTTATAAAACAGTACTACATGTATACGCTGCTCAACTCCGGTGATGCATCAGGGATACTTGATAATGGGGATTTTCTGGCAGGATACAACAGACTTGCGCTTATAGAGTTCAATACTGATTTCTTTGGAAAATATGATACAGGTGAAGATATATTTAAAGAGGTAACCGGAGAACTGGATTATCAGTATCTTAATCTTAACCCGTTACAGTCAGTTATCATATTTTCTGATAAATCACTCACAGCAGATGGTAATATTGATAAGAACATTGAAGAAATGTTTACAAATATTCATGACTATATATACAGAAAGACGGGACAGTTTATGTATATTGCTGTGTCCGGTTTATTCAATGATTATCATGAGCTTCCACAGGTAATGGATGCAGTTGATACACTGATGAATAATAAGTTTTATGAGACAGGAAGATATATTTTTTCTGATAATATCAGTGAAGATACACCTGTGCTTGTACAGATTGATGATGATGCACTTATGAAGCAGATGAAGCAGGATATCAAGATGAAGGATATCACATTTTTACGGATACATTTTGATGCACTGTGTAAGAAATACAGGGGACAGTCGAACTTCTCGCATATATACATTAAATTCGTATTTTCCAATCTGTTAAAAGATTTCTATGACAATATTCCAGGCGCTGATGAGGCGGAATTTGGAAGGGAGATTGACAGACTGTATAAGTCAGAGGATTTCTCATGCATTATGGATATCGTGAATAACTATATTGATTTGTTGGAGAAGAGTTTCGGAAAAGAGCCGGCCACGTCACACCGGGAGATTGAGACCGTAAAGAATTATATACATAACCATTATGGTGAGGAGATTGGCGCACAGCAGCTTGCGGATATGGTTTATCTTGCACCAAGCTATTTAAGTTCACTTTTTAAGAAGGAAACAGGACAGAATCTGAGCAAATATATTAAACAGTACAGAATGGAGAAGGCGAAGGAACTGCTTACCGGTACGAACATGAAGATTGTGAATATAAGCGAGCAGGTGGGTTATCCAAATGTTTCATATTTTGTACAGAGCTTCAGGGAGTACTTTGGTATAAGTCCTCAGAAATTCAGGGATCAGGGAGAATTGAGTTGAAAAAGATTAAGCAGAAAATCAATGATATAAGATTGCAGAACAAGCTTGTCATCATATATGTAGTGACCGGACTTATTCCCCTGATTGTACTTTTTGTTTTTGCCTACTGTCAGATGAGAAACATTCTTATGGACAGAGACTTAAAGAGCATCAAAGGGGCATTGGAGCAGTCTGTTGCAACAGTTGATGGGCAGATAGAGGTATATGATAACCTGTCTAATTATATAACATTTAATGATACGCTGTCTGGAGTGCTCTCGTACGATTACAAAAGTACATATGAGATGTATAACCAGATTGTCACTACATTTGACCCTATGCTTTCATCATTGAAGTATTTTCACAATGATATTAACAGGGTAACAATATATGTGGATAAAGCTATTAAACATGATACTACCATAGCACCAATAGAAGAGATAAAAGACCGGCCTTTTTATAATTCTGCTACAGAAAGCACGAAGATACAGTGGTTTGTTGATGAAGACAGCAGGACACTTGTTTCAGCACGAAAAATGTCAACACTTGACCAGCTTGGGATTCTTGGAATTATGTACATAGATGTTGATTATGACAGCATGATGAGTTCATTTACAGGTGGTCTTGAGCAGAACTGCGGAATGGTGGTGCTTGATGCTGATGGAAGAGTTATATGCAGCAGTGATACATTTGAAAATAATAACACCAGATACAGATTAAACAGTAAGAAGCTGCTTTCATTAATCGACGGGGCAGAATGGGATAATGATACATGTGGAAATATAGAAGGTTACTCGGTAGTAAAGAAGGAAAGCTCTGTTACCGGATGGACAGTATATGTCTATGAACCGAGAAAACTTGTACTCAGGTCAGCTAATTCAATGATTACTATGATTGTAGTTGCATTTGTGGTAGCAGTTGCAGGTGCCGCCGCAGCGAGTATATTTACAACAGGCTTCATTACAAGAAGAATTAATAAATTAAAAAACAGTATGGCAAAGGTTGAAAATGGAGATTTTGATGCGGTAATTAATACACAGGACAAAGATGAAATAGGTGACCTTATCCATAGCTTTAACAGCATGACAACCCAGATTAAGAATCTTATTACCCAGGTATATGAAGGACGTATAAGCCAGAAAGAATCAGAGATGCGGGCATTAAGGGCACAGATTAATCCACATTTCCTCTATAATTCATTGTCACTTATCAACTGGAAAGCGATAGAATATGAGCAGGAAGATATAAGTGAGATAACACTCGCATTGTCTAACTACTACCGTACATCGCTTAATAAGGGAAAGAATATACTAAGCTTTGAGCAGGAATTAAGCAACATGCAGTCGTATCTTAAGATTCAGCAGATAATGCATGACAACTCATTTGATGTGGTGATAAATGTATCAGAGGAAGTTATGCCATGCGAATCTTTAAACCTTATACTCCAGCCATTGGTAGAAAATGCAATAGACCATGGCATAGATCTGCTGACAGACAGGAAAGGCATAATAACCGTAGAGGCTAAGATGCAGACGGATGAAGAAGGTAAAAAGCTTGTATGTGTAACCGTGTCTGATAACGGTGTAGGAATGGACAAAGAAACTGCCCAAAACTTCTTAACAGTCCAGTCAAAAGGGTATGGCGCAAGAAATGTTAACGACAGAATAAGACTTTATTACGGCGAAAGCTATCATCTGGAAGTGCAGAGCATACCTGATGAGGGAACAACAATAACAATAAAATTCCCTGCAAAACCATACAACACAAAAAACTGATATGTTTCTAAAATATCTTATATTTTAATATTAACCCCTCCTTAATATAATTAGATTATCAAAAGAGGACAGTAATCAAAGCTGTCACGGATAATTATTAAGGAGGGTTTTTTATGAAGTTTAAGAGATTAGCAGCTGCAGTGATGGCAGCAACAATGTGTGGGTCACTTTTTGTAGGTTGTGGCAATGCTAAAAAGGATGACACAGCAGCAGGTGAGGAAAAAATCACAGCTACAATCAAGGTATGGGGCTGTGCAGAAGATCAGGCAGATGAGAACGGCAAATGGCTGCAGACAATGTGTGACCAGTTCAATTCAGAGCATCCTGACTGGGATTTAACATTTGAATACGGTGTATGCTCAGAGCAGGACGCAGGAAAGATAGTTCCACAGGATCCGGAGAATTCAGGAGATGTATACTTCTTTGCTAACGACCAGCTTCAGACACTTGTTGATGCTAATGCTATTGCAAAGCTTGGTGGAGAGACAGCAGATTATGTTAAGAAAACTAACTCAGATGCAATTGTGGATTCAGTATCAGTAGATGGAGCTGTATACGGAGTACCATTCACAACTAACACATGGTTTATGTACTATGACAAGAGCAAATTCACAGACAGTGATGTAAAGAGCCTTGATAAAATGCTTCAGAAGGATAAGGTAGCTTTCAATATTACAGAGGGCTGGTATATGTCATCATTCTTCCTTGCTAATGGATGTACATATTTTGGAAAAGACGGAAAAGATAATTCAGCCGGTGTTGATATCTCAGGAGATAAGGGAACACAGGCAACACAGGCAATGGTTTCACTTGTAAATAATCCTAACTTTGTCAATGACCTTCAGGGCGTTGGTATCGCTGGTTTAAGAGATGGTTCAGTTGGAGCTTACTTCTCAGGATCATGGGATTATAAGAGTGTTAAAGAGATTCTTGGAGACAAATTTGGAGCAGTTTCACTTCCTACAGTAAAGATTGGTGGAAAAGACAAGCAGATGTTAGCATTTGCAGGTTCTAAGGCAATCGCAGTTAATCCTAACTGCAAGTATCAGCAGGTAGCAGTTGCACTTGCAAAGTATCTTGGAAGCAAGGATGCACAGAAGAAGCACTATGAATTAAGAGGTGTTATTCCTTGTAATACAGAGCTTCTTGCAACTGATGAAGTAAAGAAGGATGCACTTGTAACAGCACAGAATGATACATTTAACAAGACATCAGTAATCCAGCCAACAGTAACAGGCATGAATGATTACTGGACACCTGCACAGAACTTTGCTAAGGCAATTGTAAATGGTGAAATAACAGCAGATAATGCAGCAGCTAAGACACAGGATTTCTATAAGCAGATTAATACTTCAATTGCAAAATAATTGATAGCAATTAAATGCTGAAAGGAGTAGCGCATAATGGCAGTTAAGTTCACTGAATCATTTAGAAAAGGAAATATATTTACGAAGTTAAGCATTCTGATTCCAGGACTTGGTAATCTTGTAGGAAAGCAGATTATAAAGGGAATTATGTATATAGCTATAGAAGCAGCCTTTGTATGCTTTATGATTATGAAGGGAATTAACTGCCTTGCGATGCTTCCAGGTCTTGGAAGCAGACCGCAGCAGGAGGTCTGGAATGAGAAGCTTGGAATATATGAGTATGTTGCAGGTGATAATTCACTTCTTATACTTCTGTATGGAATAGCAACAATATTCATGATTATAGCTTACATAATAGTTGCAGCGGGTGCTGTGAAAAGCTCATATAAGCTGGAGCTGTTAAAGGAAAAAGGAAAGCATATAAACACATTTGCAGAAGATGTGAAGTCGCTGTTTAATGAGAACCTTCATAAGCTGCTGCTTACACTTCCGGTATCAGGTGTGCTTATATTCACAATACTTCCACTTATTTTCATGATAAGTATGGCATTTACTAATTATAGTAAGGTTAACAATCATCTGGTGCTTTTCGACTGGGTAGGACTTGAGAATTTCAAGCAGATATTCGATTCAGGAAGCATGATAGGACAGTCCTTCTGGTCAGTATTTGGCTGGACTATAGTGTGGGCAGTATTTGCAACATTTCTTAATTACATATTCGGAATACTTGTTGCACTGCTTATCAACAGAAAGGGTACGAAATTCAAGGCTTTCTGGAGATTTGTATTTATACTTTCAATCGCAATTCCACAGTTTGTTTCACTTCTTATTGTCAGAAGCATGCTGGCACAGGATGGAATTATAAATGTTGTTTTAAAGAATGCAGGCTGGATAACAAAATCACTGCCATTCTTTACAAATGCGACTTGGGCAAGAATCACAGTAATCGTGGTAAATCTGTGGATAGGTATTCCATATACTATTCTGCAGGTTACAGGTATATTACAGAATATACCTATGGAGTTGTATGAGGCAGCAGATGTAGATGGAGCTAATGGATTTGTCAAGTTTATTAAGATAACAATGCCATATATGTTATTTGTAACGGCACCATATCTTATCACTACATTTACTGCTAATATTAATAACTTTAATATTGTTTATCTGCTGACTAAGGGAGATCCTGTTATGGCAGGTGCAACGGCAGGAAAGACAGACCTTCTGGTAACATGGCTGTACAAGATGACAATAGATTATCAGTATTATAATCTTGGTGCTGTTATCGGTATTATGACATTCATATTCTTAGCGATTGGTTCACTGCTTGTATACAGAAGAACGAAAGCGTATAAAGATGAGGAGGGATTCCAGTGAAAAAGAAAAAGACTATTAAAAATATACTGGCACATACAGTGCTTACAATATTAGCGATAGTGTGGGTAAGTCCTCTTTTCTGGATACTCCTCACAAGCTTCAGGGCTCAGAAGGGTGCTTATACAAGCTCCTTCTTCCCAAAGCAGTATTCATTTGATAATTACTTAAAGCTTTTTACAGATACAGGAATACTTAATTTCCCACGAATGTTTACCAATACACTGATAATAGCAGTATTCTCGTGTATTATATCTACATTTTTTGTTCTGTCAGTTGCTTACTGTATGTCACGGCTTAAGTTTAAGATGAGAAAAGCAATGATGAATATTGCAATGATACTTGGACTTTTCCCTGCATTTATGGCGATGGTTGCTGTATATTATATACTTAAAGCAGTAGGACTTTCAGAAGGAGCAATGATAAGAGTTGCACTTGTGCTTGTATATTCAGCATCATCAGGAATACAGTTTTACATTGCAAAGGGATTCTTTGATACTATCCCTAAGACAATAGATGAGGCTGCTATGATAGATGGAGCAACGAAGTGGCAGGTATTTACCAAGATAACAATACCTCTCAGTAAACCAATTATAGTGTATACAATACTTACATCATTCATAGCACCTTGGGTAGATTTCATATTTGCAAGAGTAATCTGCAGGGCAAATGCGAAGTATTATACCGTAGCAATCGGCTTGTGGCAGATGCTTGAAAAGGAGTATGTTGATGTATGGTACACAAGATTTGCAGCAGGAGCAGTTCTTATATCAATTCCAATTGCAGCCTTGTTTATGATAATGCAAAGATGTTATAATGAAAGCATGACAGGTGCAGTGAAGGGTTAGATATATGAATAGATTAAAGCAAACATTAAAAAAAAGTGTGGCATTTGGTGTCACAGGAATAATGCTTATATTAGCCGGGTGTAAAAGCCCGGCTGGTTTTGCGTCTAATGATAATGAAGAATACAATGCGAGAATGGAAGAAGCGAGGACAACGCCATTCGGTGCTTACCCCGAGACTATAGAATATACACTTGGAAAGATGACAAGTGTTAATAATTCCAATATGCCGGAGAATGACACGTATACAGATAATGCGTACACACGCTATATTAAGTCTGTGATTAATGTGCAGAATGTTGATGCATTTGAAGCAAACGACAGCCAGTATGACACTAACGTTTCTATGGCAATCTCAATGGGAAGCCTGCCGGATATCATGGTTGTATCAAGTCAGGATGAGGTTGAACAGTTAGTGGGAGCAGGACTTATAGAGGACCTTACAGAAAGCTACAATAACTGTATAAGTGACAGAATAAGAAAAATGTATGAAAGCTATGGCGATTCACTTAAGGATATGGTTACATACGATGGAAAGATAATGGCACTGCCGGAGACTAATATAACAGATGGACCTAATCTTGTGTGGTTAAGAAAAGACTGGATGGATAAGCTCGGATTGTCAGAGCCACACACTATTGATGATGTTGTTAATATAGTGAAGCATTTTATATCAGAAGACCCTGGAAATAATGGCGAGGATGCGTCCGGAAAACCTAATACAGTGGGGCTTGCAGTGGATACAGATGTGACAGGTGAATGTGGTTACAGCAGTGAATTTCTGCTGGATATAATATTTGCCTGCTTTGGAGCGTATCCAAAGCAGTGGATAATGAACGATGATGGTGAGATTGTATATGGTTCGGTTACAGATGAGGCAAAAGAAGCACTTTCGTATATAAACAGTCTGTATAATCAGGGGGTTATAGATAATGATTTTCTTCTGAGAACATCAACCAATATATGTGAGCTTATAGAGAATGGTCTGTGTGGCTCGTTTTTTGGACCATGGTGGGCACCGAATAATCCGCTTGCCAATGCAGTAAGCAGGAATCCGGATGCGAACTGGCAGCCATATTTAATAGCAACGGATTCGGATGGAACAACGAGTTATCACAGCCAGAACCCGTGTTACAAATATGTTGTCGTAAGAAAGGGATATGAACATCCTGAGATTGCAGCAAAGATGATAAGCGTTATGTTTGATAAAGTAAGATTTGACTGTACAGACTCAGAAGAATTCAAGAATTACTATCAGCTTAATGTTGAACCTACGGCAAGACCTTTATCAATAAATGTTGATTATAATAATGCACTTTCAATATGTTACAGGAATATAGATGCCACAATTTCAGGAAGAAAGAATCCTGACAGTCTGGAAGTTCTTGAGCGTTCATTTTATGATGCATGCAGTGAATATATTAAGAATGCTAACAAAACAAGTACGCAATGGGCAGCGTATATGTCAAGAATTAAGGCATGCAGTCTTATTGCACAGGATAATATAAAGGTAGTTGACTCGCTTTATTTTAAGACCACAGACACAATGAAGAGCCATTGGTGGAGACTTAAGGCTAAAGAAAAAGAGGCATATTTAAAGATTATAAGCGGAGAAGAAGATATATCTTACTTCGATACATTTGTAAAAGAATGGAATGAACAGGGCGGTCAGATTATTACATCAGAAGTCAGTGAGAGTATGAAATAATTGGCTGTGAAAATATAGTAATATATGATACAATCTTAATTAATGTAAATATATTAACTATGGAGGTTTTATTTTGAAAGAGAGAGAAAAATTCGGCTCGCGACTCGGCTTTATCTTAGTGTCTGCTGGCTGTGCGGTGGGACTTGGTAATGTGTGGAAATTTCCATACATATGCGGGGAAAATGGTGGTGCGGCATTCGTGCTTATCTATCTTGTATTTCTTGCAATTCTTGGATTTCCTATTATGTGTGCGGAGTTCACAGTAGGACGAGGAAGCGGTAAAGGTGCTGCAAGGGCATTTGAAGAACTGGAGACTAAGGGAAGTAAATGGCATCATTTCAAATGGGTATCGGTAGTAGGAAGCTACGTATTAATGGCTTTCTATACTATGGTTGCAGGATGGATGCTTTATTATGCATGGCGTGAGGCAAGAGGTTCGTTAGCAGGTTTAGAGCCAGATGAGGTTTCAGGAGCATTTGGAACTATGCTTTCACAGCCTGGTACAATGACAATCTGGATGATTGTTGCAGTTTTACTTTCGTTTGGTGTATGTGTATTAGGATTACAGAAGGGCGTTGAGAAGATTACTAAGGTTATGATGTTACTTCTTCTTATCCTTATTGTGGTACTGGCAGTTCATTCACTTGTACTTCCTAATGCATCAGAAGGTGTTAAATTCTATATGGTGCCTAATCTGGATGCTATTAAATCAAGAGGTTTAGGACCGGTTATATTTGATGCCATGACACATGCATTCTTTACACTTAGTGTAGGCATTGGCGCAATGGAGATATTCGGAAGCTACTTAAAGAAAGACAGAACAATAGGTGGAGAGGCTGTTAATATCATTCTGATTGATACATTTGTTGCTCTTATGGCAGGATTCATAATTATTCCTGCATGCTTTGCATATGGTGTTGCTCCGGGTGCCGGTCCATCACTTTTATTTATAACACTGCCTAACATATTTAATCATATGGCGGGAGGAAGAATATGGGGAACAGCATTCTTTGTATTCATGTCATTTGCAGCATTATCAACTGTAATTGCTGTATTTGAGAACATTATTGCTTTTTATATTGACCTTAAGGGATTTTCAAGGAAAAAGGTTGTTGCAGGTAATGTTATATTCATGATACTGCTTTCACTTCCTGCTGTATTAGGCTTTAACAAGCTTGCAGCTTTCCAGCCTATTGGTCCGGGAAGTTCAATTATGGATCTGGAGGATTTCCTTGTTTCATATAATCTGCTTCCTCTTGGAAGCATGATATTTGTATTATTCTGTACCAAGAAGAACGGCTGGGGCTGGGAAGGCTTCAGAAAAGAAGCTAATGAAGGAAAAGGTCCTAAGCTTCCTGAATGGTTAAGATTCTATATGAGTTATATACTTCCGGCTATTATAGTGGTTGTATACCTTAAGGGTTATTATGATACATTTAAACCAAGGGGAACAGGTTATCTTGTTGGCTGGATGATATTTGCGTGTGTATTGCTTCTTGCAATATTCGGAATTGCTAATTATAAGAAGAAAGATGCGTAATCTATGACTAAGAAAGAACTTGTTTTAGAGGTTATAAGAAGATTAAAGGCAGAATATCCGGATTCGGAGTGCAGTCTTGATTACGATGATGCCTGGAAACTGCTTGTAAGCGTAAGACTTGCGGCACAATGCACTGATGCAAGAGTAAATGTTGTGGTTAAGGGGCTGTATGAAAAATATCCTGATATAGCATCACTTGCTGCAGCATCTCCAGAAGAGATTGAAAAGATTATAAGACCTTGCGGTCTTGGAAAAAGCAAGGCAAGGGATATATGTGCATGTATGCGCATGCTTCATGAACAGTATAATGATAAAGTTCCTGACAGCATGGAAGAATTATTAAAGCTTCCTGGAGTTGGAAGGAAGAGTGCCAATCTTATTATGGGTGATGTGTTCGGAAAGCCGGCAATTGTTACAGATACACACTGTATAAGGCTTTGTAACAGAATAGGTCTTGTAAAAGACGAGAAAGAGCCTAAGAAGGTTGAGATGGCATTGTGGAAGATAGTCCCGCCAGAAGAAGGAAGTGGATTATGCCACCGGTTTGTAGACCACGGAAGAGAGGTATGTACGGCGCGTACTACGCCACACTGTGAAAGATGCTGCCTTAATGATATATGTAAGAAAAATGGGATAAAAGTGTGATTGAATATGCATTTTTATTATGGTAGTATTTTATTGTGGTTCATACTAATGAACAAAATGTATGGGAGGGGAACATGGAATTAAAAGAATTAATTAAATACGCAAGAGATAACAGGTGTTCAGATCTGCATATTACTGCAGGAGAAGCGGTTGCGGTAAGAAAATATGGTGAACTTGAGCTTCTTGATATAACACCTTCGATAGAAGAAACAGAAGAGATGATATTCTCAATTCTTGGTGATGAAGATATACAGAATGTTCAGGCAGGAAAAGATATTGACGTGGCATCTACTGATGAGTCTGGTGGACGATTAAGAATTAATATATATCATCAGAGAAGAAATCTTGCAGCAAGTATCCGTCTTCTTGATTCTGTTATACCGTCGTTTGAAGAATTGGGACATTCAGGAAAACTTTTTTCTAAGCTTGTTGAGAAAAGGTCTGGTCTTATTCTTGTAACAGGTCCTACAGGAAGTGGTAAGTCTACAACACTTGCAGCTATGATTGATTATATTAACAACAATATGTCAAGACATATTATAACAGTAGAAGATCCTATAGAGTATGTATATGGGTTTAAGAAATCTATGATACATCAGAGACAGGTAGGAAGAGATGTACCTGATTTTGCGACAGCACTTCGTTCAGCACTTCGTGAAGACCCGGATGTTATTCTTGTAGGAGAGATGAGAGATTATGAGACTATCAATGCAGCAATTACAGCTGCTGAAACAGGACATCTTGTATTATCAACACTTCATACAAGAAGCGCTACACAGACAGTTGAGCGTATAATCAGTGCATGCCCTATTGAGGCGCAGTCTGCACTTATAATACAGATTGCATCTGTATTAACTGGAGTTGTAACACAGACACTTGTACCTCGTGCAGAGCAGGAAGGACGAATTGCTGCAACAGAGATTATGCTTAATAATACAGCAGTATCTAATCTTATTAAAGAGAAGAAGACTAATCAGATTCAGACCGTTCTTCAGTCAAATATGCAGACAGGTATGCACACAATGAACTATTCGCTTGCTAATCTTGTTAAGACAAGAGTTATTTCAAGGGATGTAGCTTTGAAGTTTTCAGAGAATCCAGCTGAACTTGCTAAAAGTATATAATAGTAACTTGTAGTGCTATACAGTTTTAAAACTTTGCGAATAGTGTACAAAATACAGAACAACAAAAAATCATTTGAAAATAAAGCCATTCTACTGTATTATAGGGTTAGATTTATTACGGATAACACTATAGTACGGCTGAAAGGCTTTTTTTATGAAAAGAATTAAATTAGTTAACAGGATTTTTTACTGTATATTTTTATTAGGATTTCTGCTTTTTATGGCTTCAGGATTTATATTCAGCACTGTAGATAAGGTGACACCGGCAGATAAAAGAACGAGTGTCGTAGTTAAACCAGAGGATACAAGATATATTGGAGATGACACAATTGAATATCATGTGAAGATTAGAGCAAGTGCAGGAAATAATAATGCACTGGCATTTGTAAGCAGGCATCAGGAAGTAGAAGTATATGCAGGTGGAAGACTTATATATTATATAAAAGCACATAGGTCTGTATATGGAACAACCACTGGAACTAATTATACGATTGTGAACATTCCACCATATACAACAGATATAATCGTAAGGCTTACTAATGTATATGCTGGTCATAAGATAAGAGGAACAACATTTGAATATGGTGACGAGACAAAACTTATAAAAGAGCTTATTGCGAAATCGCTGCCATCAGCAGTACTTAGTTCGTCTATAATAATAGTTGGATTTGCTATGATTATATTATGGATTTTCTGCAGAAAGAAGATTGCACAGACACAAGCACTGTTTTATTTTGGTATATTTGCAATGATTATAGGTGCATGGGCTCTTAATGAGACTGATATTGCAACAATTCTTGTGGAGAACAGGAAGATAGGTTCACTGATAGGGTATGTACTGCTAATGATGATACCTATTCCTTTTATGCAGGCAGAGAAGAATTTTTTCCAGATAGGGAAAAGTGCTGCGAATAATATCTTGTGCGCAATATATGCTGCAACAGCTGTAATACTGCTTGTATGTCATATGACAGGTGTGTGGGAGTTTAAGAACAGCGTGTACATTATACATATGATGCTTGTTATGTCACTTGTATATTTCTGTACAGTTCTTATTAAAAGAGTATGGGTTAAAGGCTTTGACAGGAAAGTAAAGTCTAATATTATAGGTGCGGCTGCACTTGGAATTTCTATGATTGTTGATCTTATTGCATATTATAAGGGAATGCAGCAGACAGATCTTATAGGAAAACTGGGTATTCTTATATTTATTATTGTGCTTGGTTATGAGAGCATATCAGAAGCATTTGAGAAGATTAAAGAAGGCCAGAAGGCAGATTTCTACAAAGAGATGGCTGTAACTGATACTATGACAGGGGTTTATAATCGCTTTGCATTTGAAGAGTGGGAACAGGAAACTTCTGATTATGAAGGGTATTCTATAGTGACATTTGACCTTAATAACCTTAAGTGGTGTAATGATAATCTGGGGCATGCAGCAGGAGATGCCTATATACAGGCATCAGCCAGAATTATTAAAGAGATATTTGGCAGACATGGTAAATGTTATCGTATAGGTGGGGATGAATTCTGTACTGTAATTAATCAGAAGCAAAAAAGCTTTGATATTGGAAGACATGTAAAGCAGCTAAGGGAACTTGAAAAGTATACTGAAGAAGAACTTGGAATCAAAGACCTTAATGTGCAGATTGCATGTGGTTATGCTGAATATGATATAAAGACAGATAAGAACTTTGAAGATACAAGAAGCAGAGCAGATAAGAGAATGTATGAGAGTAAGAGAAGATTGAAAAGAGAGTAATATATGGATAAATACGGAATTTTAAAGCATTATTTTGGGTATGATTCATTTCGTCCGGGTCAGGAAAAGTTAGTTGATGCTATTCTTGCAGGGCAGGATGTGTTAGGAATTATGCCTACAGGTGCGGGAAAATCATTATGTTATCAGGTGCCGGCATTGTTAATGTCCGGCATTACTCTTGTTGTTTCACCGCTTATATCGCTAATGAAGGATCAGGTTGGAGCACTTAATCAGGCAGGGGTACATGCTGCTTATATTAATAGTTCACTGACAGATAATCAGATAACTAAGGCACTCGCATTTGCAAAGCAGGGACGGTATAAAATTATATATGTTGCACCTGAAAGGCTGGAAACCTGGGGCTTTCTTGATTTTGCCACGCATGTAGAAATATCTATGATTACTGTAGATGAAGCTCACTGTATATCACAGTGGGGGCAGGATTTCAGACCAAGTTATCTGAATATATTGTCTTTTGTTAAGAAACTGGCAAGGCGTCCTATAATAAGCGCGTTTACAGCTACAGCGACAAGCAAAGTAAGAGATGATATATTGCAGATTCTTTCACTCGAAAGACCTGTAATACTTACGACAGGTTTTGACAGAAGCAATCTGACATTCAAGGTCAAGCATATTAAGGACAAGGATTCATATATACTTGATTACCTTGTAAGCCACAGACAGGATAGTGGGATTATATACTGTGCTACAAGAAAAAATGTTGAAAAAGTCTATGACATGCTTAATGCTAACGGACTTTCTGTGACTAAGTATCATGCGGGTCTCTCAGCAGAAGAAAGAAAAGAAAATCAGGATTCATTTATATATGATATCAAGCCAGTTGTTGTTGCAACTAATGCATTTGGAATGGGAATTGACAAGTCAAATGTAAGATTTGTAATTCATTATAATATGCCGCAGTGTATAGAGAATTATTATCAGGAGGCTGGACGTGCCGGAAGAGATGGAGAGGATTCAGAATGCGTACTGTTGTATTCTCCACAGGATATTATGATAAATAAGTTTTTCATAGAACACAGAGAGCCTAATCCTGATATGGATGCAGAAGAACAGGCACGGCTTATGATTCTTGATAAAAGAAGGCTTAATGCAATGGTCGATTACTGCAAGACATCAGGCTGTTTAAGAGAGTATATACTTAAATATTTTGGAGAAAGGCCAGACAATCCAAAGGGTGGACGATACAACTGCCATAACTGTTCTAACTGTGTTATTGATGAGGCAGAACAAGAAGCAGACGAGGCTTATATGTATCCGGGAAACCATTTCAGTGCACCTGTATCAAGGAATGCTGCAATGGTGGCAGACAGAATGAAGCGTTCTGCTGCTGCTGCAAAATCAGCATATGCAACGCCCAAGTCAAAGAAGCCGGAGGATGCACTTAATGACAGAGGTGTTATGTTGTTTAACAGACTGCGTGAGTTAAGAAAACAGATAGCTGTTTCAGTAGGTGTTCCGCCATATGTAATATTTTCAGACAGGACGCTTATAGATATGTGTCTTAAAGTTCCGTTTAATGAGGAAGAAATGCTGTCAGTAAGCGGTGTCGGTGAGAATAAATATGAGCGCTATGGCAAGGTGTTTATGGATGAAATATATGATTTTCTCGATGGTATGAAGAAGAATCTGGCAAGATGATATAAAAGTGTTTATGGACAGAAGAATGAATGGGAGATATGAATGAAGAATTATAAGATGATAATCACTTATGATGGTACAAGGTATTATGGCTGGGAACATCAGCCAACTACAGATATGACAATTCAGGGAAAGTTAGAATCAGTGCTTTCTGCCATGACAGGAACTGAGGTTGAGGTTATAGGTGCAGGAAGAACAGATGCCGGAGTGCATGCAAAGGGAATGGTAGCCAATGCACATATGGAAACAAAGATGAAGGAAGATGAGATATGCGATTATATGAACAGATATCTTCCAGAAGATATCTGTGTGCAGGAGGTTCGTGTTGCATCTGACAGATTCCACAGCCGTTACAATGCACAGGGGAAAACTTATTGCTATACATGTTATGTTGGGGATAAGAAGCCTGTATTTAACAGAAAATATGTCAATATAATTGATGGTAAGCTGGATGTTGATGCCATGAAGAGGGCAGCAGACATACTTACTGGAGAACATGATTTTGCATCATTTTGTGGTAATCCCAAGATGAAGAAATCGACAGTCCGTGAGATTTATTCAATAGATGTTTCTTTAAAGGGTTCATTCCTTAATCTTACATATCATGGAAGCGGATTCCTACAGTATATGGTAAGAATATTAAGTGGTACACTTCTTGAAGTTGGACAGGGAAAGAGAACACCAGAGAGTATGCATCAACTTTTAGAGGAGAGAAACAGAAGCCTTGCAGGTGCAACTGCACCGGCAAAGGGACTGTGTCTTCTGAAGGTTGACTACTCGAAGGAGGCTTGATAGACCGGACGCCGTACAGTAGCTGTGGGAGGGTGTGTGGTGTCCTTAGGCATCTGCCCTCAGGACACCACACACCTATCCCACAGCATACTGTACGGCTGACTTCTTCTTCACCAAGTAGTCAGCCTCCGGACGAATGCTCGCCTGCGGCATTGCATTCTGAGTGGGGATATGTTTGTTTTGATGGACTTGAACAAAATTTTTCATAACTTTTTGCATATAGTACAGGGATTTATTGAAGATAATGCAGAAGAAATATGGAATGAACATATGGGAATACCAATAGAGATGTAATGTATACTGTACTGCATGTCTGCACTTATTTTGGCTGCCTAGTAGAGGGGTGGTGGCTTTGAGATTGGGAGATGTTATGCAAGACCGATTTATGCCGAACCGTGTGTAAGTTAATGCCGTTATATACAAAAAGTGCTGTGTAAAAATCTCGTTCAAGCGAAGCGCGTTTGATTTTTACACAGCTAAAAGACATTGTATATGACGGCATTTACTTACACTAGGTGCAGGCATCCATGAGGTCTTGTATAACATCTCCCTATCTCAATGCCCACCTTTGTACTAATTAAAGCACCTTCGACAAGAAATCCTTCAATCGCTCACTCTTAGGATTGCCAAAGAATTCTTCCGGAGCCCCCTCTTCATTGATGACTCCATCATAGAAGAACATGCATCTGTTGGCAACTTCTTTTGCAAATCCCATCTCATGAGTTACGACAATCATTGTCATTCCTGATGCAGCAAGTTCCTTCATGATTGCGAGAACCTCACCAACCATTTCAGGATCAAGTGCGGATGTCGGCTCGTCGAAAAGCATTATCTCAGGATTCATTGCAAGTGCTCTTGCAATAGCAACTCGCTGCTTCTGACCACCACTTAACTGGTTAGGATAAGCATCGGCTTTGTCAGAAAGTCCCACTCTTGCAAGAAGCTCATCAGCTTTCTTATCAGCTTCTTCCTTGCTCATAAGTCCAAGCTTAGTAGGAGCAAGAGTTATGTTTCTTCTTATAGTCATATTAGGGAAAAGGTTAAAATGCTGAAACACCATTCCAATCTTCTCTCTTAATTCATCCACATTTACACTCTTATCTGTAAGATCCTGCTCATGGAATAATACATGACCTTCTGTAGGAGTTTCAAGAAGGTTAAGTGAACGCAAAAATGTTGATTTACCGCAGCCAGATGGTCCGATAATTGCAATAACCTCTCCTTTGCGGACTGTTGTATTGATTGATTCTAATACAACATGGTCGCCAAAAGATTTCTTCAAATCCTTAACTTCAAGTATGATTTCGTTAGTATTATCGCTCATTGTTTCTTAACCTCCTCTCAAGTTTCTTAACAAGCTGTGAAAGTCCCATAACCATTACAAGGTAGATGATGGCAACACCAATAAGTGGAAGCATTGGATCATAAGTTATGCTTCGGATAATATCGCCGCCTCTTGTAAGGTCGTTAAGACCGATATAACCGCTGATAGATGTTTCCTTTAACAGAACAATGAACTCATTAGCAAGTGCTGGGAGAACATTCTTGAATGCCTGAGGAAGAATAACACTTATCATAGTTGTTTTATAAGAAAGACCAAGACTTCGTGCTGCTTCAAACTGTCCGTTATCAATAGACATAATACCTGAACGGAATATTTCGGCAACATAAGCACCTGAGTTGATACCAAATGCAAGTATCGCAACAATAAGCTTGTCAATATGTACAGAGCTGAATATTACATAATAGATAATAAGCAGCTGTACCATAGTTGGTGTTCCTCTGATTACAGTAAGATAAATGTTGCAAATGAAGTTAAGAATCTTCATGTGTCCTGTCTTATCATGGTTAGAACGGACAACTGCAATAAGGAAACCAATAACAACACCCATAAGTGCTGCAAAGAATGCAATAATTACTGTGTTTAGCAGACCCTTTAGAAGATAAGTGTATCTTGCTTCTTTAATGAAGTCTGTCTTGAACTTCTCAGCAAAACTCATGCCTGATGCAGAAGCATTGTCGTCACGGACAATAATAACCTGCTTAGAAGTTGTATAAGTAGTTGTGAAATCGATATTTTTCTTACGCTCATCTGTAACTGTTATACCAGCCATACCAAAATCGGCTTTACCAGAAGATACAGCAGTAATAATTGAATCGAATTCCATATCCTCAATCTTTAAATTCATGCCGAGGTAATCAGCAATAGCCTGTGCAATATCAGCGTCAATACCGATAATAGAGCCGCCTTCATAGTACTCGTATGGCTTGAAGTAAGCATTTGTAGCCATAACAAGAGTTCCATTAGTACGGCTTACACCTTCCGGAGACTTGTAACCTGAAAATGTAGCATTATCGCCAACATAATCGTCAATAAGCTCCTGGATAGTTCCATCTGCCATAAGTACTTCAATAGCCTCATTGAGCTTTGCAGTAAGGGAACTGCCCTTTGCAACACAGATTGCATAATCCTCATTTGCAAATTCTTCTTCAAGAATTGTAAGATCTGGATTAGCTTTAACAAATGCTAAGGCAGGCTGTTCATCAATAACAACAGCATCAGCTTTACCCTGCTTTAAAGCCTGTATAGCATCAGAACCTTTGTTGTATCTTGATACGGTTGTGCCTGAACCGTCAGTTTCGTAATCACTTACGAGAGTATCACCAGTTGTTCCTAACTGAACACCAATAGTCTTGCCTGCAAGATCATCTACAGAAAATACTGTGTTCTTAATCTTCTTGCCCTGACATGAAGTAAGAAGAACAGAAGAGAACAAGAGAGTGAGGGTCGCAAAAACCAAAAGGAATCTCGACCTGTACTTTTTAAAATTCATTAGTAACTCCTTTCTATGCGAACTGTGTGTACGGACGCTGCAAAGCGAATATATTTAGCTGAGGAGCACGCTTTCGCTTCTTGTCGCTAGCAACGGACACTAAGCTCACCGCAATTAGGCTTTCTTCAAAAGCCGCTTGCGGTTTACTAAGTGCCGGCTGCTCCAAAGAGCATCCAAAGCTAAATATATTCACTTTACGACTGTGTATACAACAGTTCAATATAATATATTTCATTAATTATACACACATAGTAGGGAAATTAGCAATTAAAATATTTGCGATGGAAGAAAATATGTACATGGAAACAGCCGCCAGGCAGGCGTCTGTTCCCACAGATTGAAGTTATCAGTTAGTCTTGCTGCATATGTTATTGCAAGATCCGGCGCAAGCACCAGAGGAAGTCTGGCTGCTATTGCTATTGTTACAAGCGTTCTGGCAGGCTGTGCTGTTAGTGTTAAGAGTGTCGGTGCAGTCATTCATGCAAGGCTTCTTGCAGTCTTTTTTTAAGTTACCTTCACATGAAGGTGGGCTTAAATCGAGAGGTTTGATGGCTCTGTCTAAGAGGTTGCCGCAAACGAACTTGATGCAGTCTGATTCTTCACCGGAAACAATGCTGCCCTTAGGCGTTGAGATTCTGCCGGCACTTGTTACGCGGTATCCACAGAAGTAAAGGCTCTGTAAGATGAGAGTAAGACCTACAGTAACCTCATCATCTGTAGTATCAAGACCTAAAAGCTTAGGTATTGCATAGAGGTTGAGTCCCTGGGTTACAATATTGTCAGATGATAAGAAACCTATACTGTTAAGTGCAGGCGTATAAACAGGTGGAGTTGCGTTATTTGAGTTGTAGGAAACTCCGTAAGGAGCGAATATTTCAAGGGTCACAGATGTCGGATTGGTGTCTTCATCATAAGTTGCAGCAGTAGTTGAGTTAGGAAGGTAGACTGCCGTTGGGGTAAGAGTTGCTAATGCCCTGCATGACTCATCATAAAGTGTTACTGCAAATGTTACAGTAAGGTTGGTAAGTTTCACAGAGTAGCAGTTAGGCCTTCCGGCTATCTGGGTGATTTCAACATTTTCATCACCATAAGTGTAGGTTATATCTATAACACTGACTGATGCGTTGGTAGCTGTTGGATAAGTCGTTGAAATATCTGTGCCGACAGCGAATGTGGTACACAGATTAATACCTATCTCGTCATAGATAAGAGGGGCAAGAATACTGAGTTCATCGGGTGAACCGCATATCGGGTTCGTGCACACATCAAAGCAGCCATTAGGCATGTTCTGCACAATATTGCTTACAATGCGGGTAGAACCACATTTGCTGCATTTACATTTAGCCATTATCTTTTCCTTCTTCGTTTCTTTACTACATTATATGTTCTATCTACATTCGCGTGACCATATAATAATGTAAAAACGGGAGTGTCCTTTTATGGCAAATGTATACACAGCAGGCAGCGACAGACGGCTTATAATCTATAGCATATCACGATATATATTTTTGAGAACGGCGTACATAGACGGTATAGAGCGCCCGATAATGCTTGCGTCAGACTTTCTGGACGGACTTTCAGATGTGGTGCTGGGAGACACAATATATTATGCATATCAGAACCAGAACGGAGATATTCTTGTTAAAAATGTGATGAACAACGAAGCACTTTTTCGTGTGAAAAGCAGCGAGAACCCAGATATGCACTGTCCACAGCTTGTAGTAAATAAAGACAGGTTATTGCTGTTTTATATGGTGACAAACCCGCTTACGGACAGACTGTCGCTGCGAGCTGTCTACCCACTGGAAGAAGGTGACAGTCTTAATATTCCTGTGGATTGTGAAAATGTTGATATGTATGAAGTGTTTGGAATGCAGGGAAGAGCATTTTTATATGTAGACAGTTTCTATGAGATTACGGCAGATGGAAAATTCGTACCGTGTCAGGACACAGGCAGCCTGAAACAAAATGAAGAAAAAATTCATGAATATGAGATACAGCTTAATACATATATGCAGCAACAGGCGCAGTCTAAGCAGGTAATTGCGCAGCTTGAGGCAACAATAGAAAGTGCGAAGGCGCAATACAATGAGCTTATGGAGACAGCAATTGCGTATAGGGATGAGGCAATAAAGTGGCGGAGCAAGTTCATATAAATTACTTGAAATCTTCCTCCAGAATTGCGATAATAATACAAATGGAGGAATTATGGATAACAGGAAGTTAAACAGAAGGAATTTATTACTATTATTATTTGTTGTGGCGGCATGTATTATGGGAGGCCGCTCTATATTTGGGTTCTTTGCACTGCTTACAGGATATGAGACTGCGACAACGGAAGTATCTGCAATTGCAGCTTCTGAGATGTATATGATGTTTCTTTTATTTCTTGTATGTATAATCGGAGGCATTGTTATGAGCTGTCTTAGTAAGGCTAAGGTGAGCAGGACATTTTTCTTAATACGCAATGCTGTGCTGGTTGTGGCACTTGTGCTTGGCAATATGTCTTTTCCTAATATAACAATCATGAGTACGGTTGTTATGTCTAAGTATATAGGCGATGCTGGAATGTATGATTTTGCAATGAGTTCACCACTACTTGTGTCAGCGTTAAGACAGCCATATCTGTTCTATACATACATGGCAGCAGAGGGACTTATGATTATTCTTGCGTGTGTCACAGTGTATAAGTATATTGTGGACAAGAAAAAGAACAGTAATTATAATAATATGTACATGTAAATGTGTCTGCTACACTAATAAGGTGTGGCAGACAATTTTTGCGCAGTTAACAGATGCGCTTAATATGCCGGTTTATATGCGGGAGATAATAAAATGAAAGTAATGACACCACATTATTATAAGGATTTCCGATGCATTGCAGGAGCCTGTACAGATACATGCTGTGCCGGGTGGGATGTTGATGTTGATAAGAATTCTTACAAATATTATAAAACAGTTAAAGGTGCTTTTGGAAAGCGCCTGAAGAGTGTAATGGTACCATCACAGGACGGAGAATGTACATTTACACTGAAAGAAGGAGGACGCTGTCCTTTCCTTAATGATGATAATCTGTGTGATTTATATATAGAACTTGGAGAGGATAAGCTGTGTGAAACATGTGCAGAGTTTCCAAGATTTATTAATGATTATGGCAATATAAGAGAGATTGGCATAGCACCCTCGTGTAAGACGGCTGGTGAGCTGATGTTTTCTTACAAAGATGAACTTACATTTGATACGGTTGAGGATAACAGCCTTATTCCGGAGCCTAATGATATAGATGCATATACATATATGCAGCTTCGGCAGGCAAGAATAGTGGCATTTGGAATAATATCAGACAGGGATATAAGTATATTTGAGAGACTGATGCTCTATCTTAATTATGCAAAGCGTATTCAGAAGCATCTTGACGCTGAAAGGGACGAGCTTATAGCTGGTGTTGCAAAAAGGTTCTGTGGACCTGATTACAGAGAGAAACTGCTTGACAAGCTAAAAAGCAGGGACACAGTGTTACCTGATAAGCTGCAGGACGGAGATACAGTTAAGTCAACGCCTAAGGTGCGCAAATTATATGGCAACAGGCTTATAAAGGGACTGCGGCATTTCTTTGACGATTTCAAAGGAATGGAGGTAATCAATCCCGACTGGAATATTCATGTGGCAAGAGTAAGGCAGTTCCTTGACGGGCTGGCGGATGATTCTGAGCTTGCAGCGGTAATGAAAGATTACCATGCGGGAAGCGAAGCATTTGCACATGAATATGAGCAGCTTGCAATGTACTATGTGTATAGATACATGCTTGACGCAGTGAATGATTACGATGTCCTTCTTAAAGCAAAGAATGCGGTTATAGGCATACTTGCAGTGGACATTATGGCAGCAGCAAACAGGGTTGCCGGGCAGCAATCCGATTTTAGAAAGCCTGATTTTACAATGCGCGTGGATATAGCACATTTGTATTCAAGACAGTTTGAACATTCATATTACAATTATGAAGTTTATAGAGAATATTTTGGCACTAAGAGATGCTATTCGTATGAGTTTCTTATGGATGCTTTAGTGTCACTGAATTAACGGAGGAAGTTTTCTTATGAAAATGATTATGAGATTCCTTAAGGATTACAAGAAGGAATGTGTTCTGGCACCGCTTTTTAAGATGCTCGAAGCAATATTTGAGCTGTTTGTGCCGCTGGTAGTATCATCAGTTATCGATAAGGGTATTGTTAATGCGGATAAGGGATACATTATGCAGATGTGTCTTATGCTTATACTGCTTGCAATCATAGGACTTGTATGTGCCATAACAGCACAGTATTTCAGTGCCAAGGCTGCAGTTGGAGCAGCAACCGGAATGAGACACAGTTTATTTGCACATATCCAGACATTCTCATTCACAGAGATGGATACACTTGGTACATCGACACTTGTAACAAGAATGACAAGTGATATTAATCAGGTACAGAATGGTATTAACATGGTACTGCGACTGTTCCTTCGTTCACCATTTATCGTATTTGGTGCGATGATTATGGCATTCACTATTGATGTGAAGGCAGCACTTGTATTCGTTGCGGCAATCCCGGTACTTGCACTTATCGTATTCGGTATCATGCTTGCAACAAGACCTATGTACAAAAATGTACAGTCAGGACTTGATAAGATTCTTGGAATAACAAGAGAGAACCTTACCGGTGTGAGAGTTATCAGAGCATTCAATAAGGAACAGGATGAGGTTAAGCGTTTTAAAGAAGATAACGAAAGCCTTAACAGATTGCAGAAATTCGTTGGTAAGATATCAGGGCTTATGAATCCGCTTACTTATGTTGTTGTAAATGTATCAATAATTGCACTTATCTGGATTGGCGGAGTAAGAGTTAACGCTGGTGCGCTTACACAGGGACAGGTCGTTGCACTTTACAATTATATGTCACAGATATTAGTTGAGCTTATCAAGCTTGCTAATCTTATCATTACAATAACTAAAGCACTTGCATGTGCAGGCAGAATAGAGTCTGTATTCGAAGTGACATCTGGAATGGCAGATGGTGATGTTAAGAATGTTGATGCTAAAGAAGAGACACCGAGCGTTGAATTTAAAAATGTTTCACTTACCTACAGCGGTTCAGGTGCACCTTCAGTTGAAGGAATTAATTTCAAGGCTATGAAAGGTCAGACAATCGGTGTTATCGGCGGTACAGGCTCAGGTAAATCAAGCCTTGTAAATCTTATACCAAGACTGTATGACACTACACAGGGTGAAGTACTTGTCGATGGCGTCAATGTTAAAGAGTACGATATAGAAACCTTAAGAAATAAAGTCGGTATCGTTATGCAGAAAGCAGTACTTTTTAAAGGTACTATAAGAGAGAATATGTGGATGGGAAAGAAGGGTGCTACTGATGAGCAGATAGATGAAGCACTTGAGATTTCACAGTCTAAGGAATTCGTAGATTCTAAGCAGGGACGTCTGGATTATGTTATAGAGCAGGGAGGCAAGAACCTTTCAGGTGGTCAGAGACAGAGACTTACAATTGCAAGAGCAATCGTAAGAAAGCCGGATGTGCTTATTCTTGATGACAGTGCATCAGCCCTTGATTTTGCAACTGATGCAGCACTTCGAAAAGCTATAAGGGGAATGAACAATTCTCCTACAGTGTTCATAGTTTCACAGAGAGCGGCATCACTTATGTATGCTGATCTCATTATCGTATTAGATGACGGACAGGTTGCAGGAATGGGAACACATGACGAGCTTCTTGCAAATTGTGAGGTTTATAAAGAGATATATGAATCACAGTTTAAGAAAGCAGATTCAGAAGGGGGTGTAGCATAATGAAGAAGAATAAATCAACATTTGTAAAACTCCTTAAAAGAATTAAGAAGCACAGCTTTTTTATAATACTATCGCTTATTATGGCAGCAGTAACTGTTGCAACTACACTTTATGTGCCAATTCTTGTAGGTCGTGGAATTGACTGCATTATCGGTGTGAATAATGTGGATTTTGCAAAGATTGTGAATATACTTATAAGAATTGGTATATTTGTTGGAATTACAGCACTTTCACAGTGGCTTATGAACATATGTAACAACAGAATCACATATGAAGTAACAAGAGATATAAGAAATGAGGCTATAGAAAAAATTCAGGTGCTTCCACTCAAGTACATTGACGGACATTCATATGGTGAGATTGTGAGCCGTGTAATAGCTGATGTTGACCAGTTTGCAGATGGTCTGCTTATGGGATTCACACAGTTTTTTACAGGTGTCATGACTATACTTGGAACACTTATATTTATGATTACAATCAATGCTAAGATTACACTTGCTGTTGTTGTTATCACGCCACTTTCGTTTTTAGTTGCAAGCTTTATTGCCAGGAAGACCTTCAGCATGTTCAAACTCCAGTCTGAGACAAGAGGCGAGCAGACAGCACTTATTGATGAAATGATTGGCGGACAGAAGGTAGTTAAGGCTTATGGCTATGAAGATGAGGCGGTAAGAAAATTTGATGAGATTAATGAAAGACTTCAGAAGTATTCCTTAAAGGCAATCTTCTTCTCATCTATTACTAACCCTTCAACAAGATTCGTAAACAGCCTTGTATATGCGAGCGTTGCGATTGTTGGTGCATTTTCAGCTATCAATGGCGGTATCACAGTTGGTCAGTTATCAAGCTTCTTAAGTTATGCCAACCAGTATACTAAACCTTTTAACGAGATATCAGGCGTTGTCACAGAGCTTCAGAATGCTCTTGCATGTGCAGCCAGAATATTTGAACTTATTGAAGAAGACCCTGAGATTCCTGATGCTAAAGACGCAAGGGTTGTTGAAGAGGTTGACGGAACAGTTGATCTTAATGATGTATGCTTTTCCTATGTACCTGACAGGAAGCTTATTGAGAACTTCAATCTTCATGTCAAGAAGGGACAGAGAATAGCGATTGTCGGACCTACGGGTTGTGGAAAGACAACAGTTATTAATCTTCTTATGAGATTCTATGATGTTAACAGCGGAAGCATTGATGTGTCAGGAACTGATATAAGACAGATGACCAGAAAGTCTTTAAGACAGGGCTTTGGTATGGTTCTTCAGGAGACATGGCTAAAGTCAGGAACTATAAGAGAGAATATTGTTATGGGTAAGCCGGATGCTACAGAGGAAGAGATTATTGCTGCAGCAAAGGCAGCACATTCATATGGATTCATTAAGAGAATGTCTAATGGATTCGACACAGTTATAGGCGAGGATGGCGGAAGCCTTTCACAGGGGCAGAAGCAGCTTTTATGTATAACAAGAATTATGCTTGCAAAGCCGCCAATGCTTATTCTTGATGAGGCTACATCTTCTATTGATACAAGAACAGAAATAAAGATACAGAATGCATTTGCAAAGCTGATGGAGGGAAGAACAAGCTTTATCGTAGCCCACAGACTTTCAACTATCCAGTCTGCGGATGTTATTCTTGTTATGAAAGACGGACATATTATAGAGCAGGGTAATCATGAAGAATTACTGGCTAAGAACGGATTCTATCACAAGCTGTATTACAGCCAGTTTGATACAGCAGCCCAGAATTAATGTGGAGATATATGTATGTTTATAGAGGTGGAGAATATTAGAAAATCATATGGCAGGAAAACGACAGTCCTTAACAGTGCTTCGTTTCATGCTGCCAGCGGAGAGTATATTGCCATAGTCGGTGCCAACGGCTGTGGCAAATCTACTCTTCTGGAGATACTTGCAGGAAGTCTTAAGGCAGATGGAGGAAGTCTTAAGATAGACGGCATTGATGCATTTGCAGATGCGTTGGTGTTTCAGAAATATATTGGTTTTGTGCCGCAGGAGAATCCACTTATGGAGAAGCTGTCGGCAAGGGATAATCTTAAATTCTGGTACTGTGATACAGGAAGAAACATGGACGCAGACTTAAAGGGCGGTGTTCCTGCAGTGTTAGGAGTGTCAGAATATCTTGACAAACGTGTTGATAAGCTGTCAGGAGGCATGAAGAAGCGTTTAAGCATATGCTGTGCACTGGCTAAGAATCCACCTGTACTTATATTAGATGAGCCGGGCGCTTCACTGGATATTGTGTGTAAACAGGATATTATGAATTATCTGTCTGCTTACACGAAAAGCGGAGGTACGGTCATTATAACAAGCCACGAAGAAGGTGAATTAAGGCTTGCTGACAGAATGTACCTTTTAAAGAATGGTAAGCTTAATGAACTTGACCATCCGGTTACAGGCAATGAACTTTTAGAGATTATTCACAGATAGATTTAATTGGGGGATTAGATGAGAAGGAAACTGGAATTATTAAAATTGCAGATTAAATCCGCATTTTTATCTATACCGAAGATAATTCTGGGTACGATAGTGACGGCAGTGCTTGTTATTGCAATAAGTACATGCGTAGGCATTGCAACGGCACAGGACAGTGACATGAGGATGAAGGTTGCTGTTGTGTATCCTGATTATGATGATACAGAAAACTCTGATTCGGCAGATAATAAGGAGTTTCGATATATTAAGATGGCATTCAATTATGTCAGTGAGATAGACACAATTAAGAATGTCTGTACATTTGAATATACTGACAGACAGAAGGCTATAGATGGTTTAAGAAATAATTATTATGTTATGGCTATTATTGTGCCGGAGAATATGATAAGTGATATTATGTCGGGCGAGAATACACCTGTTGAGGTTGTGTGTCAGTCAGAGGGAGTTAATAATACTTCGATGATATTCCGAGAGATGGTGAGGGCAGGAGGTTCTGACCTTGCAACTGCAGAAGCGGGGATATATACATTTGACGATTTGTTCAATGGTGTGCTTAAGAATTACAGGGGGCTGCGTGGAACACACGAGAATAAGCTTAATGACATATATCTTTCGTATGCACTTAACAGAAGCATATACTTTAAGACAAGGGATATATCGGTTAAAGAAGGCTTGAGTACAGTACAGTTCTATGTATGCACAGCAATTGTGATGCTGCTTTTACTTAGCACAATAACATGTGCCGGCAATATGAAGGGGGAGAGCAGGTCGCTTGCAAAGAGCCTTAAAGGTGCGGGAATATCAGCATTTGATACCGGAATTGCAAGAACCGCAGGAGTTGGCATTGTGTATATAATGATATTTGAAGTGCTTTTTATTATAATTAATGTAATGAGGCTGGGGATTCCTGCAATATCAGGTGTTCTGGCGGTTTCGACAGTTGGAGAATTCATTGCTTCCACACTGGGAATTGTGGTGCTTGTGTATGCAGCACTATCATTTATAAACTGCATATTCTCAGTTGTAGACGACACAGTGTATTCTGTAATCACAGTATCTGTCATTGGAATGGTGTGCATGTATGCATCCGGATGTATTGTTTCATCAGCATTTCTTGCGTCGGGTGTGAGAACTATAGGAATGTATCTTCCGACTAACGGATTATTCACACTTGCAGGTCAGATAATCAAGGGAACTGTGGATATCAGTACCATTATTACAAATGTTTTGTGGATAATTATATTTCAGGCAGCAGGGGCATTGGCGGTTAAGATAAGGAGAGACAGATAATGAAGAGATTGTTATACTGGCTGTATCTGCTTGTTAAAAGGCAGTTAAAGAATCCTGTGATTGTCGTGGTGCTTATTGCAATGCCTGTTGCAGCGTTAATAATTACGAATACAGCGTCTCTTAAGGAGACAGAGCCTGTAAGGGTTGGGATAGTGCTTGAAGATGACGATAAGATTGCCATAATGACAAGAGATTATCTTGTGAATAGCAATTATTCAGTTCAATTCTACGAAGCAGAGTCGCAGGAAAAGCTTGAGCAGGATATAATGAATAAATACACAGAGTGTGGCTATGTAGTTGGTACCGGGCTTAAGGATAAGCTTGACAGTGGCAGCTACAGAGACATTATAGAGCTTATCATATGCAGGTCAGATTTTGTCAGCTCAATGACTGATGAGATATTCTTTTCTGCTATGTTTAAGGCATACTCGCCCGAGGTTGCAGTTAATTATGTTGATTCTGTAGACATATTTAAAAAGCATTCAGAAAAGGCAGAGGAAGAGATAAGAAAAGGGTACGAGGAATACATATCCGGAGATGACACATTCAGAATTGATTTTAAGGTGCTAGATGGTGTACAGGATAATGGGATACAGCTTGAAGATAAGACAGGAGAGTTTCCGTTAAGGGCATTACTTATAATTCTTGTATATATAGGCGGACTTTTTGGAATCGTGGAATATTATCTTGATAAGAATTCCGGAACATTTATAACACTGCCTCGTATGTACCGTGTGGCAGGAAAGCCGTTGTATGCATTCATATCATGTGTACTTTTTGCAGTATCAGCAATGTTAACACTTGTGGTGGCAGGACAACTTAAGGGGGCAGCAGATATACTTCATATGGCTGTGTATGTAATAGCAGTTACTTTATTTGCATGGCTTGTGGCAATACCTGTAAGGAGAGCCAATGCAATGATTTCAATAATACCGGTGCTTCTTATAGCGTGTCTTATATTATGTCCGGTATTCATTAACATAACGGCATATGTGCCATTTGCAAAATATATAAGAGCATTGCTGCTTCCGTGGTATATGCTTAAGTAGGAGGATGGGATACGGTGAATAATAAGAAAAAACGTATATTTGACATTATCCAGATTGGATATGCGGGCGATGTTGCAAGCCGTACATTTGATATTGCGATAACTGCTGCAATTATAATCAACCTGTTCATTGCGATATTTGATACATTTGAACAGTCAATTCCGTACCATCCGGTGTTAGATGTTATAGAGTGGATTACAGTTATCGGCTTTACAATTGAATACATACTGCGTGTATGGACAGCAGAATATCTGTATCCTAATAAATGTACAGGTATTGCGAGAATAAAATACATCTTCTCAGGAAGCGGTATTGTTGACCTTTTATCGTTCCTGCCAAATTATCTGCCTGTATTCTTCCCGGCAGGAGCAGTTGCTTTCCGTATGTTCAGGGTTATAAGAATCCTAAGGATATTCCGTGTCAATTCATATTATGATGCGTTAAATGTTATAACAGAGGTAATAAGGCGAAAAAGGGACCAGATATTATCCTCTGTATTCATCATTGTGATGCTTATCATAGCATCATCACTGTGCATGTACAGTTTAGAGCATGAGGCACAGCCGGAAGTGTTTAAGAATGCATTTTCAGGAATATGGTGGTCGGTATCAACACTTCTTACAGTAGGTTACGGCGATATCTATCCTGTGACAGTGCTTGGAAAAATGTTTAGTATTATCATTACATTTCTTGGCGTCGGAATGGTCGCTATTCCAACAGGTATCTTATCTGCAGGTTTCGTTGAGCAGTACAGCCTTATTAAGAAGTCTACAGATTACCTTATGGAGAAGGAACTTAAGTTTATTAAGCTTATTATAACTAAGGACCACAACTGGAATGAAAAGAAGGTATGCGAGCTTAGTCTTCCGAGAGGACTTATTCTTGCAGCAGTGTTAAGAAATGGTGAGACACTTATGCCAAAGGGAGATATGAAGCTTTTTGAGGGAGATTGTGTTGTAATCGGAGCAAGAGACTGTGATGTTAATGTGGATGTAAACCTAAAACAGGTGGAACTGCGTGAACATCATCCGTGGGTTGGACACAAGATAAAAGAACTTGATATATCAAGGCATACACTTATAGTTATGATAAGACGCGGTGATAATGCAATAGTTCCTAATGGTGATACCTTGATTAAATCAGGTGATATAGTATTTGTGTTCTCAAAGCGTTATATGGCAGATGCACAGACAATAAGTGTATAGATGGTGATTGATTATGATGATATTTGTGACAACTACAGATGCATTAGCAGATGAAAAGTTATATGAAAAGGCTTATTCGCTTATTCCGGAATACAGGAAAACTAAGGCTGATAAGATGAAAATGCGTGAAAATAAGCTGCAAACCGTGACGGCAGGCCTACTTCTTAATTATGCGGTAGGAAAATGGTCTATAAAAACAGGAGAAAGAGATTATAAAACAGATGAAAATCTATATGAGAAGGTGGATATTATTTCTTTGATTAAAGCGAATAATCCGTACTTTGATTATGAAATAGTATATAATTCGCAAGGAAAACCTTATTTTTTGTCAAATCGTGAAATTTTTTTCAATATTTCACATTCGTCTAATTATGTAGCGTGCGTGATAGGCGACAGACCGGTAGGAATTGATATTGAAAAAGCCCGCAAAGGTAGACAGAATCTGGCAAAACGCTTCTTTGACATATCTGAAGCAGAATGGATTAAAGAGTGCGATAGTGATCAAAGATTCTTCAGAATATGGACATTAAAAGAGGCTTATGGCAAGGCTACAGGTCAAGGTGTGCTTGACATTTTGGACAAAATAGTTTATAGATTAGAGAAAGGGAAAATGAAAGCATATATGTGCGGACTTCCCCAGAATTTCACTATTGTAGAAAAGGAATTTGATGGATTCAGTTTATCGGTAATACAATTGTGAAATCCATATCCGACTATTCATTATACAGTTGAAAAATATTAATAATGGCAGTATAATATAGAATATGTATATCTATGGAAGAGCCTAAGGAGGGTTTATGAGCAGAAATCATTTTAATGAATTAAGTCCATGTGAAGCATTAATTATGAAGCTTATATGGGAAGCACCACAGGATATTCCTGTACAGGAACTTATTGATCAGTTAAGAGACGATTATGGTAAGGATTACGCAAGAACAACAGTTGTTACTTTCGTAGGTAAGTTGAAGGACAAGAGATTTGTTGATACATACCGTAAAGGAAAGGCAGCTTTCATTCATCCACTTCGTTCAGAAGAAGAATATAGAAGACAGCTTTTAAAGGAAGAAGCCGATTTCTGGTTCAATGGAAAGGCTGTTGATATGGTTGCTTCTATTTGTGAATCACAGAAGTTAGAAGACGATGAAGTTAAGAGAATTAAGAAGATTCTTAATGGTCTTAATAAATAATAATTTTATAAGCAAAAGCAATAAAAAACATCACCTGATACGAAAGTCGGATTCGTCAGGTGATGTTTTTTGTTATGCATATATAATATAATTAATGGTTTTTATTCTGATATTCAAGTGCTGCTGTTATGAAGCCTCTGAATAATGGATGTGGACGATTAGGTCTTGACTTTAACTCTGGATGAGCCTGTGTGGCAATAAACCATGGGTGATTCTTTAATTCTATCATCTCAACAATTCTTCCGTCAGGAGATATTCCTGAAAGCATCATACCATTCTCAGTAAGAACTTTTCTGTAATCATTATTAACTTCATATCTGTGTCTGTGACGTTCATGTATAAGCTCTTCGCCATAGAGTTCATAAGCCTTGCTTGTTTTATCAAGTACACAAGGATAAGAACCAAGTCTTAATGTACCGCCGATATCATCAATGCCTTCCTGGTCTGGCATAAGATGTATAACAGGGTGAGTTGTGTTAGGATTAAGTTCAACACTGTGTGCGTCGTCATAGCCTATAACATTTCTTGCAAATTCAACAATTGAAAGCTGCATTCCCAGGCACAATCCTAAGAATGGAATATTATGTTCTCTGGCATAACGGATAGCTTCAATCTTTCCTTCTGTACCTCTGTCACCGAATCCACCTGGAACTAATATGCCAGATACGTCAGAGAGAAGCTCATCAGCAGTTTCAGGAGTTACAGTTTCTGAATCAATCCATTTGATAGTTACATCACATGAATTATATACACCCCCATGCTTTAATGCTTCTACAACACTGATATAAGCATCATGAAGCTGGATATATTTACCAACTAATGCAACAGTTACCTTCTTAGTAGGATTCTTCCAGGCCTTGCACATTGCTCTCCATTCATCAAGGTCTGGTTCTGGACAGTCAAGGTGTAAACATTCACATGCTACCTGTGCAAGATGTTCTTCTTCCATCGCAAGAGGTGCATCATAAAGAATCTCAACATCTAAGTTCTGAAGTACATGAGACTTAGGTACATTACAGAAAAGTGCTATCTTGTCCTTTATACCTGCCTCGAGAGGATGCTCTGTACGGCACACAAGAATATCCGGACGGATTCCCATTCCCTGAAGTTCCTTAACACTTGCCTGAGTTGGCTTAGTCTTCATCTCACCAGATGCTTTAAGATAAGGAATAAGTGTTACGTGAATAAGAATTGCGTTCTCATGTCCGACTTCATGCTGGAACTGTCTGATTGCCTCAAGGAAAGGCTGACTCTCGATATCTCCAACAGTACCACCAACTTCTATAATTGCAATCTTAGTTTCATCAGTTGAATAATCTCTGAAAAAACGGCTCTTTATTTCATTAGTAATATGAGGGATTACCTGGACTGTGCCTCCACCGAAATCTCCACGTCGTTCCTTCTGTAATACAGACCAGTATACTTTACCTGTAGTTACATTAGAATTCTTATTAAGGCTTTCATCAATAAATCTTTCATAGTGACCAAGGTCAAGGTCTGTCTCAGCACCATCGTCAGTTACGAAAACTTCTCCGTGCTGGATAGGGTTCATAGTACCTGGATCAATATTAATATAAGGGTCAAACTTCTGCATGGTTACAGAAAAACCACGGGCTTTAAGCAGTCTGCCTAAAGATGCGGCAGTGATACCTTTTCCTAAACCGGAAACAACACCACCTGTTACAAATACATATTTAACAGCCATCTTTTCCTCCAATCTGAATGTGTAATCAAAAAAATATGCAATATTATACAGCCCTGTATTATAAATTTCCATAGTTTAAAGAAAAAAACTAAGAATATAAAGTAAATATAAACATCTTATTAAACACTTAGATTTTGGTTGATTTATATTTTTTCCTTCTTTATAATGAAAACAGACTTATTTGGAAATGCTTAAGATAAGTACAGTATCATATCAGGAGAAGAGTATGGATAATTATAACAACAACGGTTATGACAATGGTTATAATAATAACGATAACCGCAACAATAATCGTAATAACAACAATAATAATAAGAAGCCAAAGAATGTTAACCTTATAATATTCATTATTATAGCGGCAGTTGTAACATTTATAGGGCTTACGCTTCTTAGCAATATGTTTAGGAATGCGACATACAAGGAGATAAGCTACGACCAGTTCATGCAGATGATTGATGAAGATAAGGTAAAGAAAGTAGCATTAGAGCAGGACAGAATCCTTATTACACCTGTTGAAGAGGAGAAACAGTCTGGCATAGCAGGAGTTTCATACACATATTATACAGGATATGTTAATGATGATACTCTTGTACCGCTTCTTAAGAGAAAAGGAATTGAGTTTGAAGGATATATTCCGGATTCAAGTTCTTCAATCGTAGAATTTCTGCTAGCATATGTACTGCCATTTTTATTCATATATATAATCTTTGCATTTGTATATAGAAGAATTGCTAAGAATGGTGGAATGATGGGCGGAATGGGCGTTGGAAAGAGCAACGCCAAAGTATATGTCCAGAAAAAGACAGGTGTTACATTCAAGGATGTTGCAGGTCAGGATGAAGCTAAGGAATCACTTACAGAGATTGTTGATTTCTTACATTACCCTGAGAAATATGCCAAGATTGGTGCAAAGCTTCCTAAGGGTGCACTTTTAGTAGGACCTCCTGGAACAGGTAAGACGCTTCTTGCCAAGGCTGTAGCCGGTGAGGCAGATGTACCTTTCTTCTCACTTGCAGGTTCTGATTTTGTAGAGATGTTCGTTGGCGTTGGTGCATCACGAGTAAGAGATTTGTTCAAGGAAGCAACTAAGCAGGCTCCATGTATTATATTTATTGATGAGATTGATGCTATTGGTAAGAGCAGAGATTCCAAGTATGGCGGTGGCAATGACGAGCGTGAGCAGACATTGAACCAGTTACTTGCAGAGATGGATGGTTTTGATTCTTCTAAGGGAATATTCATTCTTGCAGCAACTAACAGACCGGAAGTACTTGATAAGGCTTTACTTAGACCAGGTCGTCTCGACAGAAGAATTACCGTTGACAGACCTGATAAGAAGGGAAGAATTGAGACTCTTAAGGTACATTCTAAGGATGTGCTTATGGACGATACAGTTGATTTTGATGAGATTGCAATGGCAACAAGCGGTCTTGTTGGTTCAGACCTTGCCAATATCATTAATGAAGCTGCTATTGCGGCAGTTAAGAATGGAAGAAATGTTGTTACCCAGAAGGACCTTCTTGGTGCTTTTGATACAGTTGTAGCAGGTAAGGAGAAGAAGGAAAGAGTTCTTAGCAAGAAGGAAAAGCAGGTTGTTGCTTACCATGAGATTGGACATGCCCTTATAAGAGCTATCAAGAATAATTCTGATCCGGTCCAGAAGATTACTATTATACCTCATACTAACGGTTCACTTGGTTATGTGCTTAACTTCCCAGAGGAAGAGAAGCATCTTGAGACTAAGGATGAACTTATGACAGACCTTATATCACTTGTTGGTGGCCGTGCTGCAGAAGAAGTTGTATTTGGTTCAGTTACTAATGGTGCTTATGATGATATCAAGAAAGCAACTAACCTTGCCAAGACAATGATTACAAGATATGGTATGTCAGACAGATTCGGACTTGTTGCATTATCAACAGTTGAAGATGAATATCTTAGCGGAAGAGCATCTATGAACTGTGCACAGGCAACTGAGGCAGAGGTTGATGACGAGGTAAAGAAGCTTATTGCGTCATGTTATGAAGAGGCTAAGCAGATTATAAGAGAGAACAGAGAAGTAATGGATCAGCTTGCAAGATATCTGTATGACCATGAGACTATCACAGGCAAGGAATTCATGAAGATATTCAGAGAGGCAAAGGGAATACCTGAGCCGGTTGATACTTCATTATTCTCAACATCAGAGAAAGTGGCAGAAAGCGTAACATTTAATGAAGATGGAAGCTATTCATCGACAGTTAGTGGTGAGCCGGAAAGCGATATATGGAAGAATATTGGCAGTCATTCAGACGATAATGAATCTGATGATACAGCTAAAGAAAAAGAAGATGATTAATAATAAAGGGGCATATCACATTGTGATATGCCCCTTATATCAACGCTTATTCTTTTCAGATATGTGTGAATGATATCCTGACGAAGTGCTTTCAATAGATTGTGAAGCAACGTCAGCAGCATCTTTAAGAGCGGTCTGTTCAGACTGTTCCTTAGCAGAACTGATTCTGGATTCAATTTTTTTAAGAAAAACATATGTAAGATATTCGCGGGACGGAGTTGGGATAATACATCCATAAATGTAGCGTTCGCCATACAACTGGCTGCGTATGATAAAACATTTAAAATGAAAGTTAAACTGCTTTCCGTTTGCCTGATCTGAAAATGTTATATATGTATTATTATAGTTATATAATAGTTCGTTGCTGGTTGAAAATGAAAGTCCTTTATCACTGACATCAATTAACGTTACCGGAATATCAGCTTCTGTGGTATCTGATGAGATATGTCCCGAAGCCCCGGTTGAAATGCGCTGATTAAATCTTCTGTCGCATTCAGAGGCAATGCTGGCAAAAACATTGGTCGAGATTTTGTAGTAAGCAGATGCGAAACTGGTTGATTTATAAGAGATAGTTTCTATGTTAATATTCTTCCAGACTACACGGTTCTTTGTTGCTGGGTCTATGGTATAAAGATTAAATAAAATATCCTTATAAGAAGAAAAATCTATTACAGCACCTTTTGATGTAAAAGGTGCTATGAGAATGTAGCCATTCTTGGATGCAACAACAGAGGAAGGCATCTCGTAGCTGACATTATCTATGGATATTTCAATTGAAATTGACCCGCCTACGGGAATATCAGATATTAACATAATACAACTCCCTTACATTAATAATTAAATATAGAATATCATAAAATTGCTGATTAATAAACGAAAATATGTTATATTTTTTTACATAGGGAGGAGATGCTATGAGTTTTACACATTTGCATGTGCATACTGAATATTCATTGCTGGATGGCTCCAGTAAGATAAAAGAGATTACTAAACGGGCAAAGGAACTTGGCATGGACAGCCTTGCAATAACTGACCATGGTGTGATGTATGGTGTTATTGAATTTTACGAGGCGGCTAAGAAGGCAGGAATCAAGCCTGTTCTTGGCTGTGAGGTGTATGTAGCTCCGGGGTCAAGGTTTGATAAAGGCGCAGGACAGAGTGAGGATAAATATAATCACCTTGTATTGCTGGCAGAGAATAACACCGGATATCAGAATCTTATGAAGATAGTCTCAAAAGGGTTTACAGAAGGCTTTTACTATAAGCCGAGAGTAGACAAGGAAGTGTTAAGGGAATATCACGAGGGAATTATTGCTACGAGTGCGTGCCTTGCAGGTGAGGTGCAGAGATATCTGTCAAGAGGCATGTATGAGACGGCCAGAGATGCTGCCCTTGAACTTCAGGATATATTCGGAAAGGGAAATTTCTTTCTTGAATTGCAGGATCACGGAATAGCAGAACAGCACTATGTCAATCCACAGCTTATGCGTATGCATAATGAGACCGGAATTGAACTGGTATGTACGAATGATGTTCATTATACTTATGCAGATGATGTAGATGCACATGATATATTATTATGTATACAGACAGGTAAGAAGCTTTCTGATGAAAACAGGATGCGATATGAGGGTGGACAGTTCTATTTAAAGTCAGAGGAAGAGATGGCGGAATTGTTCAAATACGCACCGGAAGCAGTTGAGAACACTCATAAGATAGCAGAAAGATGTAATGTTGAGATAGAATTCGGAGTTACAAAGCTGCCAGCGTTTGATGTGCCAGAAGAATATGGAAAGAATTCATGGGTGTATCTTAATGCTTTATGCTATGAGGGGTTAAAGGAGAGATATCCGGACAAGACCGCAGATGTATGTATTGAAGATATTATAGAGCAGGCAAAAGCATCAATAGTTGCAGACAGAAAAGATGTTGTTATAAAAAGGGCAGAGGATTCGAATGATATATTCCAGAGACTTTCTTACGAGCTGTCAGTTATCTATTCAATGGGATATGTCGATTATTTCCTGATTGTGTGGGATTACATTAATTATGCCAAGACACATGATATTCCGGTTGGACCCGGACGAGGCTCGGCGGCAGGAAGTCTTGTGTCATACTGTCTTGGAATAACAACGCTTGACCCTGTTAAATACAATCTTGTATTCGAACGATTTCTGAATCCTGAGCGTGTGTCCATGCCCGATATTGACGTGGACTTTGCACCAGAAGGCAGACAGAAGGTTATTGATTATGTTATAGAAAAATATGGTAAAGAATGTGTGTGCCAGATAATCACATTTGGAACTATGGCAGCAAGAGCCGTTATTAAAGATGTCGGAAGGGTTATGGATCTTCCATATGCGATGGTTGATAACATTGCGAAGATGATACCACAGAAGGTTGGTGTTACGATTGACAGTGCAATGAATGGTGACGCAGACAGGGACATTAAGCCAAATGCTGAGTTTAAGGCATTGTATGAAGCTGATGAGACAGTGAGAGATCTTATAGATAAAGCAAAGAGACTTGAAGGACTGCCAAGGCATGCTTCAGTTCATGCCTCAGGTGTTCTTATCAGTCAGAAGGATGTTGGAGAGTATGTTCCGGTTGCAGTTGGAGCAGATAATGTTAAGGTTACGCAGTTTGAAGGTCCTACTCTGGAACATCTGGGACTGTTAAAATTTGACTTTTTAGGTCTTAGAAACTTAACTGTAATCCAACAGACTGAAAAATGTGAACAGCAGATTGACCCTGCATTTTCGGTGGATAATATACCATATAACGATAAGGCTGTATTTGAATGTATAAGTCAGGGCAAATGTGCAGGTATATTCCAGTTAGAGAGTGGCGGAATGAGAAACTTCATGAAAGAGTTAAAACCGGATTGTTTAGAGGATTTAATTGCTGGTATATCGCTTTACAGACCGGGACCAATGGATTTCATACCACAGTATATTAAAGGAAAAGAGAACGCGGGAAACATAACCTATGAATGCCCGCAGTTAGAGCCAATCTTAGAGCCGACATATGGCTGTATGGTTTATCAGGAGCAGGTTATGCAGATTGTCCGTGACCTTGCCGGATATTCGTGGGGCGGTAGTGATAATGTGCGAAGAGCAATGGCTAAGAAAAAGCTTGATGTAATGGAGCAGGAACGTCAGAATTTCGTATATGGTAATGAGGCTAACGGAGTACCAGGCTGTATTAAGAATGGCATAAATGAAGAGACTGCCAATAAGATATATGATGAGATGATGGATTTTGCAAAATACGCATTTAACAAATCACATGCGGCATGCTATGCGGTTGTGGCATATCAGACAGCATATCTGAAAGTACATTTTCCTGTACAGTATATGGCATGGCTGATATCAAGTGTAACTGATAAAACAAGTAAGGTCGCAGAATATATTCTTGCAGCAAGAGAGATGGGAATTAGTATTCTTCCTGTTGATGTCAATAAATCAGTTGCTGATTTCGGTGTTGAAGGTAAGAATATAAGGTTTGGATTTAATGCGGTAAAGAGTATGGGAAGACCTACAATTACTGCGATTATTGAAGAAAGGACCAATAATGGCGATTTTCACTCCATGCAGGATTTTATTACAAGAATGGCAGGGGCAATTAATAAGAGAACAGTTGAGCATCTTATACTTGCAGGTGCATTTGACACATTTGGTAATACAAGACGGGGCATGATGAATGTCTATGAGAGAATGATTGATAGTGCTGTTAAGCAGAATAAAGATGCTATTTCAGGACAAATGTCACTATTCGATTTCGTAAGTGAAGAGGATAAACAGAGCCTTGAAATGAAAGTGCCTGATATTCAGGAGTTTGAAAAGGAGGATCTGCTTGAACGTGAAAAAGAAGTTCTCGGTGTATATGTAACAGGACATCCGCTGGATGAATATACTGGTATGTGGGAGAAGCATATTTCTGCGAGAAGTACAGATTTTCTTATTGATGAGGAAACCGGACAGGCAAAGCTTATGAACGGTTCAAAGCAGACGATAGGTGGCCTTATAAGTAACATTAAGGTTATTACTACCGGTTCAGGCCAGCAGATGGCGTACCTTACAATAGAAGATTTTGTTGGAAGCGTTGAGGTAATCATGTTTGCAAGAAATTATCAAAAATATAAAAGACTTTTTGATACGACCAACAAAGTATTTGTTACGGGAAGAATACAGGCAGATGCCGACAAACCTGCAAGACTTACGGCAGACAGTGTTGTGAGCTTTGACAGTGTTCCAAGAAGATTGTGGCTCAGGTTTGACAGTCTTGCTGAGTATGAGACACACAGGGATGAGCTTGCTGATATTTTCAAAGAATCGGACGGTAAAGACACAGTCACAATATATTGTGTGGCAGAAAAACAGAGAATAGCGCTTCCACAGAGTCAGTGCGTGAAGGTGACATCAGACCTGCTTTATATTCTTAAGAGTAAATATGGTGAGAAAAATGTTGCTACAACATAAATTTTAATTAACATTGGTAAAAAATTATCAAAAAAAGAAGATTTTTCTTTTATAATGTGGTAACATAAAGCAGAAAATAATATTAAGAGATAAGAAAGGGGAAGTTATGGCAAAGGAAATTAAAACAATCGGCGTATTAACAAGTGGTGGAGATGCTCCAGGCATGAATGCTGCTATCCGTGCAGTTGTAAGAACTGCTTTGAATAAGGGACTTAAGGTCAAGGGTATTCAGAAGGGCTATAACGGACTTCTTAATGATGAGATAATTGATATGGACAAGCGAAGCGTTGCTGATATTATCCAGCGTGGTGGAACAGTCCTCTATACAGCACGATGCATGGAATTCATGACTGAAGAAGGTCAGAAGAGAGGTGCTGAAGTATGCAGAAAGCATGGAATTGACGGTATAGTTGTAATCGGCGGAGATGGTTCTTTCAGAGGTGCACAGAAGCTTGCAGCACAGGGAATTAATACTATCGGACTTCCGGGAACAATTGATCTTGATATTGCATGTACAGATTATACTATTGGATTTGATACTGCTGTTAATACAGCAATGGAAGCTATTGATAAGATAAGAGATACATCTACATCACACGAAAGATGCAGTATTATCGAGGTTATGGGAAGAAATGCAGGATATATAGCATTGTGGTGTGGTATTGCCAATGGTGCAGAGGATATCCTTCTTCCTGAAAGATATGATAATGATGAGCAGACTCTTATTAATCATATTATAGAAGGAAGAAAGAAGGGCAAGAAACACCATCTTATTATTAATGCTGAAGGTATCGGACATTCTACAGGAATGGCAAGAAGAATTGAAGCTGCAACAGGTATTGAGACAAGAGCTACTATTTTAGGATACATGCAGCGTGGTGGTTCACCAACATGTAAGGACAGAATGTATGCGTCTATTATGGGTGCTTATGCTGTTGACCTTCTTGCTGAAGGAAAGAGTAACAGACTTGTAGCATACAGGGATGGTAAGTTTGTTGATTATGATATTGATGAAGCACTTGCCATGACTAAGGATATTAATGATTATGAATTTAATATAAGTGCATTACTTTCTAAGTAATGCATGGCAGAAAGGTAACCTCATAATGATAACCAGTACGAGCAGTTCACAGGTAAAGCATGTTATATCATTGCTTTCTAAGGCCAGGGAAAGAAAGAAGAATAAAGAATATGTTGTAGAGGGAGTCCGCATGGTATCTGAGGTGCCGGCAGATTTGCTGGTGAAGATATATATGTCTGAAAGATTTCATAGTAACAATCCTGAGTATGTGCATGAGCTGGTTAAGAAGCAGGGGATTTCTTCTGACAGTATTGAGATTGTCGCCGATAATGTATTTGACAGAATGTCACAGACACAGACACCACAGGGGATTATGGCGGTTGTAAGAATGAATGACAGCAGTATTTCAGATATGCTTACCGACAATCCGTTGCTGATTCTTGTTGAGAATCTTCAGGATCCGGGTAATCTGGGAACTATATTAAGGATGGGTGAAGGTGCAGGTGTTACCGGAGTTGTTATGAGTTCTAATACTGTGGATATATATAATCCTAAGACAATAAGGTCAACAATGGGTTCTATATTCAGAGTGCCATTTGTATATGTGCAGGATTTTAGCGATGCAGTTTCACAGTGTCAGAATGCCGGAATTAAGGTATATGCTGCACATCTTGACGGAAAGAATACATATCTTGGTGAAGATTACAGGGAAGGAACCGCATTTCTAATAGGCAATGAGGGAAATGGACTTACAGATGATATCACTAAGCAGGCAGATACACTTATAAGAATTCCGATGCAGGGAGAGGTGGAATCTCTTAACGCGGCAATAGCATGTACAATTCTTACATACGAAGCTGTCAGACAGAGAAGTGTGTAGATAACCAACTATATATATGGTCATATACTATTTTTGGCAAAATGAATTTAATAAACAAACCCGCAAACCCGCTCATAGAGCGGGTTTTAACATATTTGACAAATTACTGTAACTTTGCTATTATATTTCCGTAATAAATTGTAACATTTCTGTAACAATTTATAGGCGAAGCTAAATAAGCCGCCGGAAAGGGAAGTATAATATGAAACTTAGAAGTAGCAAAGCTGCTTGCTATGTGGGAGCTGCAATTGTGTTATTTATGACACCGGTTCTTCCAGCAGTGGCAACTACCTATGAGAAAACACAGAATACTGACACGGGAATTAAGGTTGCATCTTATTCAGCTAATACAGAAGAGGTTCTTGTGACTGGGTATGAAGAAACAGGAACATACAAGAACAAGGCAGTAGCAATTACTGATCCTTATCTTGATGTTTATGACACTTCTGACGAAGAGACGGCACAGGTTGTTGGAAGATTATATACTAACACACTTGTGGATGTTGATATGGTCGGAAAGGAATGGACTAAAGTTAGTTCAGGAAACTGCGAAGGTTATGTACAGACACAGTGCTTATGTTTTGGAGAAGAAGCAGAGGCTATAGCAGAACAGATTGGAACAGATAATCTTCTTGCAGGATATACAATAGCAGAGATTGAAGCTATCGAAGCAGAAGAAGAGGCTGAAAGACTTGCAGAAGAAGCAAGACTTGAGGCAGAGGCAGAAGCTGAAAGAGCGGCTGCTGCAGCAGAGGAAGCAAGACGACAGAAGATAATTGCTAATACAATATCAGGAACAGATATAACATATAACCCAACTATGAGCGTATCAGATGATGATATATGGCTTATGGCATGTATCATAGACTGGGAGGCTGCATATCAGCCATATGCAGGAAAGCTCGCTGTTGCAAATGTTATTCTTAACAGAGTGCGAAGCGGACATTATCCGGGGACAGTTTCGGGTGTTGTTTATCAGAGATCACAGTTCTCTGGTGTATCAGATGGCGCTGGTAATCCATCAGACAGATTTGCAGCAAGACTTGCAAATGGTCCGAGAAACACAGAATGCATGCAGGCAGCACTTGAAGCATTATCAGGCGTTAATAATATAGGTGGTTATACATCATTCAGGGCATTATATACTGTAGATGTTAACAACTATTCAGATTTTGTAATAATTGGAGATCATATATTCCATTAAGGGATAAAAAAGGTGGTGTGGTTTTCTTCCGTACAAACTACGCTACATAATAATAAGCATTGAGCGTGGAAGGCTGTTTAAGTTCTCGTTACGCTGTCAACGCACATCCGTGTGCGAGACAGCTCGCGCGTCCGTCCGTGGACGCGCGTACACTTAGGTAGTGACTTTGCTCAATGCTTTTATTATGTGCATAGTTTGCAGTCAGAAAAGCCACACCACCTTTTTTATTGGCGGACGGAAGGCGTGGCAGATGCGGAATATTCATGGGACGGGGCAAAGCCCCTCCCATGAATTTTGATGGAAAGTAGAGTGGTTGTGCAGCCTTTTAAACTGGCAGCCGAAAGTCGAACCAGTCCGGAGAGGTGTAGGAGAGGAAAGTTACTCTGCCATGAATTTGGAGAAGTGTGGAGAAAGGGAGGTTGTGGGGGATGGCGGAAAGCTGACTTTAAACTGAACGCATAATAAAGGCACTGGGCATGTAGAAGGAACGAGTGTACACGCGTCCATGGACGGACGCGTGAGCTGGCACGCACAAGGATGTGCGTTGCCAGCGTTAACGGTCGGGAACGAAGCATGGAACGCCCAGTGCCTGTTATTATGCAGAGAAGTTTAACGGAAGCTATCCGCTATCTCCCACAACCGACCGTCTTACAACTACACAAATTAAACAACGCATTTGACGAAGTACTATAATTGCGATAGAATGAACAAAGTTATTAATTATTCAATGTATGCGAATTTGCCATACAGACAGGAGGATGTCATGGATTTAAAGGGACGCGACTTTTTAACACTCAAGGATTACACACCTGAGGAGATTTTATATTTGATAGACTTAGCAGCAGAGCTTAAGGATAAGAAGAAAAAGGGCATTGTAGAACAGCCGCTTATCGGAAAGAATGTTGCACTTATATTCGAGAAGACAAGTACAAGAACACGCTGCTCATTTGAGGTAGCAGCCCATGACCTTGGTATGGGTGTCACATATCTTGACCCAACAGGTTCACAGATAGGCAAGAAAGAGAGCATTGCTGATACAGCAAGAGTTCTCTGTACAATGTTTGAAGGAATCGAATACAGAGGATTCGGTCAGGAGATAGTTGAAAATCTTGCAAAATATTCAAGTGTGCCGGTATGGAACGGACTTACTAACGAATACCATCCAACACAGATGCTTGCAGATATGCTTACAATCAAAGAGAAGCTCGGCAGATTAAAGGGCGTTAAGTTCGTATACATGGGTGATGCAAGATACAACATGGGTAACTCACTTATGATTGTCTGCTCTAAGTTAGGACTTCATTACACAGCCTGCACAGCTAAGGAATATTTCCCTGACAAGGAACTCGTTGCACAGTGTGAGGAATGGGCAAAGATAAGCGGTGGTTCAGTAACACTTACAGAAGATGTTAAGGCAGGAACTAAGGACGCAGACGTATTATACACAGATGTATGGGTATCAATGGGTGAGCCTGACGAAGTATGGGCAGAGAGAATCAAGGCACTTCTTCCATATCAGGTTAACAAGGCAGTTATGGACAATGCTTCTAAGAACGCAATATTTATGCACTGTCTTCCTGCATTCCATGACCTTAAGACTAAGATTGGTAAAGAAATTCATGACAAATTCGGTCTTGATGAGATGGAAGTTACTGATGAAGTATTTGAGTCAGAGCAGTCAGTTGTATTCGACGAGGCAGAGAACAGAATGCATACAATCAAGGCTGTAATGGCAGCTACACTTGGAGCTTATAAGTAAATTGGACGTTAGAGTGGCATGTGTCATGCCGGAAGTCCAAAATCGGGAAGCCGACACGCGGAATTGGACGTTAGAGCAGTGGAAAGACATGTGAAAGTCCAAAATCAGGACGACACAGCATGAAATAGTAATTCACCAGATATTTATTATGGAGGCGTTATGTATTATACAACGAGTGGCGCGTACAGAAAGAGCAAGATGCTCATAGACTATGCCAATATAGCACTCACATTTGCAATAGGAGTGGTATTCATAATTATACTTTTCCTGCGCAGCGGAAGCGGAATATTATTTGCTGTGGAATTCATGCTTGGAGCATTAGTTAACGGACTTACAGCAGCTAAGAATTTCATGAGTGACAGAACGGTGTCAGGTGTTATTCTTACAGTTGTTACGTTAGGACTTCTGCTTATGGCAGTAATAGCATGGCGGGTAATGGTATGAAGACTAAGATTTTAAATGTTTTGAGAAAATCAGATGGATATGTGTCAGGGCAGGCACTGTGCAATATGCTGGGGGTTTCAAGAACGGCTGTCTGGAAGGTGATAAACCAGTTAAAAGAAGAAGGCTATGTTATAGAGGCAGTCCAGAATAAAGGCTATCATATAACACAGTATCCTGATATTCTTACATCAAGCGAGATAATGAGTCAGCTTACCTGTGTGGATACAGGCAATACGACAGGGATTATCCGCGAAGTAGTATATTATGACGAGACAGATTCTACCAACAATGAAGCTAAGAGAGCGGCAGAGAGAGATAATGCAGCTGATGGAACACTTTATATAACAGAGAGCCAGACAGGTGGTCGGGGCAGACGCGGCAGGAATTGGGTTTCTCCTGCAGGAAGTGGGATATGGATGTCACTTCTTTTAAGACCGGATATTGCACCAGTCAATGCGTCAATGCTTACAATAGTGGCAGCCATGGCTGTGCAGGAGGCAATCCACAAGGTTCTTACAGAGGACGGACATGATGCAGAGTGCCGTATAAAGTGGCCTAATGATATAGTTCTTAATAAGAAGAAGGTATGTGGAATATTAACAGAGATGAGTGCTGAGATGGATTACATACATTATGTAGTTATTGGTATGGGAATTAATGTTAATACGACAGAATTTGATGATTCAATCAAGGCAACAGCTTCTTCTCTGTATCTTGAGACTGGCGACCATCTGAAAAGAAGCCGTATAGTAGCCGCATTTTCAGAGAGCTTTGCAAAGTACTATGATACATTTGTTAAGACACAGAATCTGGCTGGGCTTAAAGAAGACTATAATTCAATGCTTGTCAATAAGGGCGGCGACGTCAAGGCAATATATGCTGACAAGGAAATTGTTGGAAAAGCACTTGGAATCAATGATGAGGGCGAACTTATCATTAAGACAGACGAGGGCGAGAAGATTATCAGAACCGGAGAGGTTTCTGTGAGAGGATTATATGGATATGTTTGATGAAAATGTAGTTTTATGTGTATCTAATTCTTATGAGAAGAAATACTATTTTAACCCTGATTTTGATAAGCTTCCGGATGATGTAAAGAACGAGTTAAAGATTATGTGCGTTCTTTTCACAGAGGAAGTTGGTGGAATACTTGATATGGAATTCGATGAGGAAGGCAATCTTTTGTTCAAATCATCAGCAGACGAGGGCGATTTACTGTATGACGAGATAGCATGCGGTATGCTTGTCAAGAAGTATCAGTATGAGAAGAGAGAACTTCTTGAATCACTTGAGATGTTCTTCAAGGTATTCTTCTTAGGCATGGAGTAATTATGAGAATTGGAAATGTTGAGATAAAGAACAATATTGCATTGGCACCGATGGCAGGAGTAACAGACCTGCCATTTCGACTTTTATGCAAGGAGCAGGGCTGCGGGCTTATGTGTACCGAGATGGTCAGTGCCAAGGCTGTGCTGTATAACAATAAGAATACAGAAGACCTGATGAAGACAGTGCCAGAGGAGAGGCCGCTTGCATTGCAGCTTTTTGGTTCAGACCCGGATATCATGGCTGATATAGCGAAGAGACTTTCAGAAAGAGAGTTTGATATAATTGATGTCAATATGGGATGTCCTGTTCCAAAGGTAGTCAATAACGGCGAAGGTTCGGCACTTATGAAGGACCCTGTGCTTGTCGGAAGAATAGTCGAGAAGATGGCTGATGCACTTGATAAGCCGCTTACAATCAAGATAAGGGCAGGATTTGATGAGAATAGTATAAATGCGCCTGAGATAGCACATGTTATTGAGGAGTCAGGCGGGGCTGCCGTTGCAGTCCATGCAAGAACAAGGCAGCAGTATTATTCAGGACAAGCAGACTGGGATATAATAAGACAGGTCAAAGAAGCAGTATCGATTCCAGTTATTGGTAATGGCGATATTAAAAGCGGCGAAGATGCTGTTAATATGATGAAGCAGACAGGCTGTGACGGAATAATGATTGGAAGGGCCGCAAGGGGAAATCCATGGATATTCAGACAGGTTTCTGAATATATGAATAATGGTACAATAATTGCACCTCCGTCTGTTGAAGAAGTATGCCAGATGATTAAGAGGCATGCCAAAGGATTGTGTGAGATAAAAGGCGAGTTTACAGGAATCCGCGAGATGAGAAAACATTTTGCATGGTATACAGCAGGAATCAAGCACGCAGCGGCATTAAGAAATGAAGCTAACCAGGTTACTAATCTGGAACAGTTTGATGGGCTTGTGGATAGGATACTGGAAGGGTTACATTGACAGACAGGAACTGATAGTTTATAATATTGTGACGCTTGTGGGGTTTTATTCTCTAGTAGAGCAGAAGCATATTAGTGTAGCAGATATATAGAAAGGTGATAAGAACATGGCAGAGAAACAGTTTCTTACTAAAAAGGGGTATGACGAAAGAGTAGCAAGACTTGAGGAGCTTAAGGTTGTCAGAAGAAAGGAAGTTGCCCAGAAGTTAAAGGAAGCAAGAGAGCAGGGCGATTTATCAGAGAATGCTGAGTACGATGCAGCTAAGGACGAGCAGAGAGATATCGAAACAGAAATTGCAGAACTTGAAGCAATTCTTGCTAACTGTGAGGTTATTCAGGATAACGATAAGAATAAAGATGTAGTTAAGATGGAGAGCGTTGTTGTACTTCACGATGTAGAATTCGATGAGGATATCGAGTATACAATCGTTGGTTCATCAGAGGCAGACAGCCTTAATAACAAGATTTCTAATGAGTCACCACTTGGTGCAGCTCTTATTGGAAAGAAGAAGGGTGACACTGTTAAGGTAGAAGCACCTGTTGGAGAGATTGAATATACAGTTGTATCTGTAAAGAACGACTAATTTTCAGTAACATATAGAAAAGGAGATACTCATTCATGGGAGATAATAAATCTGCACAGCAGCCTGACGTTAACGAGCAGATTAAGGTTCGTATGGAAAAGTTAAAGAACCTTCAGGACGCAGGTAAGGATCCATTCCAGATAACAAAGTATGATGTAACACATCACACAGACGAAATAAGAGCTATCTATGAAGCACATGAGAAAGAACTTCTCGGTGACAGACCAGCAGTTAATACTGAAGGTTTAGATGAGCAGCAGGCAAGAGAAGCAGTTACTGCTGATTACAATGAGAGAAGAGCCATTATGGACGCTTCTCCAATTAATGTAAGCTTTGCCGGACGTATGATGTTCAAGAGAGTAATGGGAAAGGCATCTTTCTGTAACATTGCTGATCTTAAGGGCAGAATGCAGGCATATATTTCAAGAGATGCAATTGGCGAAGAAGCATATGCAGACTTTAAGAAGTCTGATATCGGTGATATCTTCGGTATCAAGGGATTTATCTTCAGAACTAAGACAGGAGAGATTTCAGTTCACGCTGAGGAGATTACTCTTCTTTCTAAGAGCTTACAGGTACTTCCAGAAAAGTTCCACGGAATCACAGATACTGATATGAGATACCGTCAGAGATATGTTGATTTAATAATGAATCCTGAGGTTAAGGAAACATTTGTAAAGAGATCAAAGATTATCAAGGAAATCAGAAAGTTCCTTGATGGCAGAGACTTCATGGAAGTTGAGACACCAACACTTGTATCTAATGCTGGTGGTGCCGCTGCAAGACCATTTGAGACTCATTACAACGCACTTGACGAGGACGTTAAGCTTCGTATTTCATTAGAGCTTTATCTTAAGAGACTTATCGTTGGTGGTCTTGAGAGAGTTTACGAAATCGGACGAGTATACCGTAACGAGGGTGTTGATACAAGACACAATCCTGAGTTCACACTTATGGAGCTTTACCAGGCATACACAGATTACGAAGGAATGATGGAACTTACTGAGAGCATGTTCAGACACCTTGCTGAGACTGTATGCGGTACAACTAAGATTACTTACAATGGCACTGAGATTGACCTTGGAAAGCCATTCAGAAGACTTACTATGAATGACGCAATTAAGGAATATGCCGGTGTTGATTTTGATACAATTAAGACTGACGAAGAAGCTAAGGCTCTTGCTAAGGAGAGAGGAATTGAGTTCGAGGAGCGTCATACTAAGGGCGACATCATCAACCTCTTCTTTGAGGAGTACTGCGAGGAGAATTTAATCCAGCCTACATTCATTATGGATCATCCTCTTGCAATATCTCCACTTACTAAGAAGAAGCCATCTGATCCAGAGAAGGTTGAACGTTTCGAGCTTTTCATTAACACATGGGAAATGTGTAATGCATACTCAGAGCTTAACGACCCAATCGACCAGAGAGAGCGTTTCGCACAGCAGGATAAGAACGCAGAGAACGGTGATGAGGAAGCACAGCACACAGATGAGGACTTCCTTAACGCACTTGCAGTAGGTATGCCACCAACAGGCGGTATTGGTTACGGTATCGACAGACTTGTTATGCTGCTTACAGATTCACCTGCAATCAGAGATGTGCTTCTCTTCCCGACAATGAAGACCCTGAATGATGTAAATAAGAAAAATGATGTAAAATCTAAGGCTACTGAAGAAGTGAAAGCAGAGCCTGAAAAGATTGATTTTTCTAAGGTAAAGATTGAGCCTTTGTTTGAGGAAATGGTAGACTTTGATACATTCAGCAAGTCAGATTTCCGTGCAGTAAAGGTTAAAGAGTGTGTTGCAGTACCGAAGTCAAAGAAACTGTTACAGTTTACTCTTGATGACGGAACAGGCACAGACAGAACCATTTTAAGCGGTATTCATAGCTTTTATGAGCCGGAAGAACTGGTTGGAAAGACTCTTATTGCTATCACAAATCTTCCACCGAGAGCTATGATGGGCATTGACTCTTGCGGTATGCTCCTCTCCGCTATTCACGAAGAAGAAGGCGAAGAAAAGCTCCATCTGCTTATGGTTGATGACCATATTCCGGCAGGTGCAAAGCTCTATTAAGAAGTACCGTTTTACCCTATAAAACGGGATGTACTTCATTTGTGAAAAAGCTCTGAAAATACACAAATACACCAAATTTACACCAAATGGTGCTTGAAACGGTGCAGAGCCTTAAAAATCGCATATTTTAAAGATATATGGGCAGTTCCATTGCGGAATTGCCCATTTTCAGAAAGAAAAAGATAAATTAGAATTTGAAGGAGCGGTAATATATGGATAAAAACGAACAATGGCTAAAATGGGCAGTAGAATTACAGGCTATTGCTCAAGGTGGTTTGTTTTATGGAAAAGACAAATTTGATATCGAACGGTATGAAAGAATCCGAGAAATTTCTGCTGAAATGATAAGCTATAAAACTGAAATATCGGCAGACAAAGTTCAAAATTTATTTTGCAGTGATGTAGGATATCAGACACCTAAAATAGATACACGAGCTGCGATTTTTAAAGATGGGAAAATATTATTGGTTCAGGAAGCAAATGGTACTTGGTCATTGCCGGGAGGCTGGTGTGATGTTGATATTTCCGTAGAGGAGAATACAATAAAGGAAGTCAAAGAAGAAGCAGGACTTGATGTTATTGTAAAACGTGTTATTGCTGTTCAAGACAGGGAGAAACATAATCTTCCGATATATGCGTATAAAGTATGTAAGATTTTTATGCAATGTGAAGTGACGGGCGGTCAATTTACAACTAATATTGAAACAACGGGTTTTGATTATTTTGAAATTGATGAGCTTCCAGAACTTGCAGAAGAAAAGAATAATAAAGAACAAATTGAGATGTGTTTCAATGCAATGCAATCAAAAAAATGGGAAGCTTTATTTGATTAAATCCCAGTTTGTCGAACACATGAAAATTTGAAGTTTCGTAAGGATTTTTAAAACTGTCTCATTGTATGGTTTCGTTTATTAAGATATGATTGGTTTGAAGGTGATACATTATGGCAAATGAAGATAAAAAAGATTTTAATGCTATGTTGCACGACAATAAGGATATGCCAAAATTTCAAATCATTACAGACCAGAAAAGTATTGAAAAATATGGTGGCAGTAAAATGTATTTTGCACCGCCAATCGACTATGACAAAGTAATGAAAAAAATTCCGTATGGTAAAGTGATTACCGTCGGGAAAATACGAGAATACTTTGCGGAGTTGAATGGTGCAGATTTTACAGAACCGATTACAGCAGGAGTTTTTGTTTCTATTGTGGCATGGGCGAGTTATCAGCGTTCAGAAGATGAAACGCCTTATTGGAGAACATTGAAAGCAAACGGAGAACTAAATGCTAAATACCCAAATGGTATTGAAGCACAAAAAGAAAAATTAGAAGCAGAAGGACACACCATCATTCAAAAAGGGCGTAAAAATGTACGATACTATGTAAAGGACTATGAAAACTCCCTCTTTGATTTGAAATAGGTAAATTTGAATTTGGCAGATGTAAAAGGATTTTGACACTCATAATAAGTGATGTCAAAGCTATTTTGTAGACAATAGTGGGTGTTTTTCCTACAATAAAAGTGCAAGGAGTGTGGGTGGTGGACAGGAGCAGATGGAGAAGGACACATGTGGT